>Ga0310810_10006312_pt1 | contig 13380 bp, 14 predicted proteins | sample NCmetagenome_FD_207641 | JGI IMG/M metagenome (GOLD analysis project Ga0310810, IMG submission 207641) | Soil microbial communities from experimental microcosm in Duke University, North Carolina, United States - NC | ecosystem: Engineered > Artificial ecosystem > Soil microcosm > Unclassified ... | reverse complement strand
GCGGGGCGTCACGGCCGATCCGGAGGTCGTCGGCGTGCCGGCCACGTCGACGAGGTCCTTGATGGAAACCGGGATGCCGTGCAGCGCTCCGCGATACCGGCCCTCACCGATTTCCGCGTCCGCGCGCCTCGCGTCGGCGAGCGCCTGGTCGGCCATCACGGTGATGAACGCGCGCAGCGCGTCATTGCGCGCCGCAATTCGATCGAGGCACCTCGTGGTGAGCGCGACGGACGACAACTCTCCCGCCCGCACCAGTGCAGCGGCGTGACAGAGGTCTGTCGGAGTCTCGTTCGTCATCGAGCGTTCACGCAGTCGGCTCAGGGTCGTTCTGCGAACGCGCCGCGGGATGTCCGAAGGCGTCGTCCGAGTCACGCAGCGCCTGCATCGCCCTGGCGAGTGATTCGAGCAGCGGCTTCAGCTCGGGGATGCCGCGGCGTTCCGCGTCAGCGCACGCCGATGTCAGCCAGGCGTCGACCGTCATCAGAACGTCAGCGTGCCGCGAAGGCTGATTGGCAGATTGAACACCTGATGCGTGACCGGAGCGTCGAACCGGTTCACGACGAACTTGAACGCGACGTCGACGCCAAAGGGCCCCGCCGCCACGCCTCCGCCTCCTTCGGCGAAATAACGCGTCCCGTTCATCTGATCGGTGTGGGCGCGTCCCACACCCGCGAGCACGAACGCATGGCTGCCGAGACCCCAGCCCGGTGATCGATCGGCGACGTCGACGCCGGCGGCGACGTCTGCGGCGCGTCCGTTCGTCAGCTCGTAGATGGGAGATGGCGCGGGGCCGTCGAACGCGGCACGGATCGTCGGCATCTGCTCGATGCTCCCACGCACGGCGAGGGTCGGCCCTTCAGACGATCCGAAGGGATAGAGGGTGACGCCGAATCCCTGAGCACGTTTCTCGAACTCGTTGACCGTCACGTGCGTGAGACCGTCCCGCGTCTGGTACTGATACGACTGGAGGTGCACCTCGCTGACCGGCTGTCCGAGAAGATCCGCAAGTGGATGCGTGTCGAAGGCGTAAGGCTGCACATACAGCCACTGGTAGTCGACGGAAATGAAGTGCGGCCGCGCCTTCCGTGCATGATACGAACCCTGCGCGCAGGCGGGCGCCGCCGCGGCCAGGGTTGCCGCCGCGATGAACGCCGCACGTGCGGCTGCTTGAAAGCCCATCGGTCACAGAATAACGTAAGCTCCTACGCGAGGTCGATCCCTGCCGCTCACTCGACACACGAAGATCGTCGCCACAGTCGGACCCGCCAGCTCGCCGCCGCCGATCATCGACGCGCTCATACGCGCAGGCGTCGATGTCGTCCGCCTGAACTTCTCGCACGGCACCCACGAGTCCCACGCAGCCGTTTACGCGACCGTGCGCGAGGCTGCCGCGCGCGCGGGACGCCACGTGGCCGTCCTGCAGGATCTCAGCGGTCCGAAGATCCGCACCGGCGCGCTCGAGCGCGGGGAACCCGTGCAGCTCCACGACGGGGACTCCGTGCGGGTTGCGGCGGGCAACGGCGCCGGCACCTCGCGGCGGATCTTTACCGCGTATTCCGCAATCGTCGCTTCCGCGCGACCTTCCGATCGCCTGCTGCTCGACGACGGGAAGATCGAGCTGCAGGTCACAGGCCTCGACGATGGGGAATTGGTCACGACCGTCGTCAACGGCGGCGAACTCGGTGAGCACAAGGGCATCAATGCTCCCGGCGTCGAACTGCCATCGGGAGCGCTGACCGAGAAGGATGCGACCGACCTCCAGTTCGGGCTCGGGCTCGGTGTTGATTTCGTCGCGCTCTCGTTCGTACAGACGCCGGACGACATCGCGGCGGCGAGAAGGATTCTGGCACGATCGGGCGCAGACATTCCCATCGTGGCCAAGATCGAGCGGCCTCAGGCGATCGCGAGGCTCGACGAGATTCTCGCCTCCGCCGATGCGGTGATGGTGGCTCGCGGCGATCTCGGCCTCGAATGCCCGCTCGAAGAGATCCCGCGGGTGCAGAAAACGATCATCGCGGCGGCGCGCGCGCGCGGCCGGCCCGTGATCCTCGCCACCCAGGTATTCGAATCGATGCGCATCGAGCCGCGCCCGACGCGCGCCGAGGTCAGCGATGCCGCGACGGCAGTCGATCAGGGGGCCGACGCGATCATGCTCGCGGGTGAAACCGCGGCTGGGGCGTACCCCGTCCGCGCAGTCGAGACCCTCGCCGCCGTGATCCTGGACGCAGAGACCGTGGCCCCATCGATTTTCGGCGGTCCCGGCGCACCGCAACGGACAGCGGCGATTGGGGTCGCCGAATCGCTGCTCGGCAGCCGCCACGGTGTGGCGATGTGCGAGGCAGCGGTCACGCTGGCCTCGAGCGGCCAGGCGAACGCCATCGTCGCCCTCACGCGTGAAGGTCGCACGGCGCAACTGCTGTCCACCTTCAGACCGCGACCGGCGGTGCTCGCAATCACCGAGAGCGCCGTCGTCGCGCGGCGCCTCGCCCTCTCGTGGGGTGTGACCCCCGTTGTCGCCCACGGGTCGACGTTGTCCGCGTTCGAAGCGACGCTTCACGACTCGTGCGGTGTGCCCGCGGGTGCGACTGTCGTATTCATCAGTCTCAGCCCGGATCTCACGCGCGAGGACGCAAATTTCCTGAACGTGCAGCGGATTCGCCCGTGACCACTGCCGAACGCGACACACCGTTCATCAGGGCGATGGGCCTCACCGACGTCGTCCTCATGAACGTCGTCGCGATTGTCGGCATGCGATGGATCGCCAGAGGCGCGCGGGCCGGTCCCGCATCGGTGACGTTGTGGGTGCTGGCGTGGATCGCATTCTGCGTCCCTCTGGCGGCGGCCGTCGCGGAACTCTCGAGCCGGTATCCCGAGCAAGGGGGCGTGTACGTCTGGGTGCGGCGCGCATTTGGCGGCGGCCACGGATTCATCTGCGGCTGGTGCCTGTGGGTGAACAACCTGTTCTACTTTCCTTCAGTGCTGCTGTTCGGCGCGGCCAATTTCGCGGCCATGGGCGGCGCGCGGTGGCAGGGATTGGGCGCAAGCCGCTTGTTCGTCGTGCTTTTCGTGCTGCTTGGAATCTGGATCGCGGCACTCGTCAGCATCATCGGGTTACGGACCGGGAAGTGGCTGCAGAACGCGGGTACGGCCGGCGTGTGGATACCGGCCGCGCTCCTGATTGGGTGCGGGGCGATCGCGGCCTTTCGCTACGGTTCGGCGACGCCGTTCACCGCGTCGACGATGATGCCTCAGGGCGAGCTGCTCGACACTGTCGGCCTCTGGTCGGCGATGTGCTTTGCGTTCTCGGGATTCGAGATCACGTCGTTCATCGGTCAGGAGGTTCGCCGCGCCGAGCGGACGATCCCGCTCGGCATCCTGATCGCGGGCATCGCGACGACGGTCATTTACATTGCGGGATCCGCATCGGTGCTCGCGGCGGTGCCGTTTCAGTCGCTGAAGGAGCTGAGCGGCATTACCGATGCCGTGCAGCTCGTGACCGGGCGCGTGGGCATCACCGGCCTCGGCGCGCTCACCGGAGCCCTTCTCGCGTTGAACGCTCTCGCCGGCACCGCCTCCTGGACGGCTGGCGCAGCACGAGTGCCTTTTGCCGCCGGCGTCGATTCCGCGCTTCCGCCTGCGTTCGCGCGATTGCATCCAAGGTTTCGCACGCCTCACGTGGCGCTCATCGTGCAGTCGTTCGCGGCGTCCTTGATCTTCATCGCCAGCCTCTTCGTCGCGGGACGCAATACGTCGGTTCAGGACGCGTACGACATCCTCGTGAACCTCACCATCCTGATCTACTTCGTCCCGTACTTGTATCTGTTTGCCGCGCTCGTGCGACTTCGGCGCGAGCCGCTCCCGTTATCAGGCGGCCCGCTGCTGGTCCCGGGCGGTCGCGCCGGTATGTGGGCGGTCGCCGTCGTCGGTTTCGGCGCGACCATGACGGCCATCGCATTGACATTCGTGCCGCCGCCCGGTTCAAACGTCGCGGTGTACGAAGCGAACCTGATCGTTCAGGGTGCCGCGATGCTGGGGCTCGGCGCGTTTCTTTATTGGCTGAGCCGCAGGCGGCAGCGTCCGGCGTGTACACTGCACGAATGACCGCGGAGGCTCCGCCCCCTGCTGACGAGTCGTGGGATCATCACTACGCCGACGAACGCGACGCCGCGTGGCTGTATCGCGAGTTGGCGAAGGTGGACTCAGTCGAGGAGCGGCGTGATCTCTTCGCCAGGCTGGCCGTTGTCGAGGACCAGCACGTCGCGCGCTGGGAGGAACTCTTCGCCGCCGCGGGCCGCCCGCTGCCCCGCTACTCGACGTCGACGCGGACCAGAGTGCTGGCCTGGGTGGCGCGCACCTTCGGCCCTTCGAGCGTGCTGCCGCTGATCCTCGCGGAAGAAGGTCGCGAGGTCCAGGCGTACCTCGGGCTCGCTCGACAGTCATCTCACCATCAGACGCACAAGGCCGCCGTCGATATCGCGTCGGATTCCGCCGTTCATGCGCGCGAGCTGTCGGAAGTCATGGGGCGGGAAGGGGAGCCGTGGCACGTCGGCGGCGCCGGCGGCATGCTCCGCAGCATCGTGTACGGCTTCAACGACGGCCTGACTGCGAATTTCGGCCTCGTCGCAGGCGTGCTCGGCGCCGACGTCCCGTCTCATATCGTCATCATCAGCGGCATCGCGGGGTGCGCATCGGATGCGCTGTCGATGGGGTCGAGCGGTTACCTCGCGGCGAAGAGCGAAGCCGAGGTGCAGGCCCACCAGATCGAGATGGAACGCCGCGAGATGCGGCTGATGCCGGATCTGGAAGAGCAGGAGCTGGTCATTATCTACGAGGCGAAGGGGCTCACGCCGGAGCGCGCCCGGGAGACCGCGAAGGCCATGATGGCCGATCCGGCGCGCGCACTCGAAACACAAGTTCGGGAAGAACTGAACATCCATCCCGCGGAGCTCGAGCCTTTGAAGGACGGCCTCGTGACGGGCATCGCCACCTTTGTGGGCGCCTTCATTCCCATCGCGCCGTTTCTGATCATGGACCACGCGAGGGCCGTGTGGGTGTCGCTCGCGATCAGCATGCTCGCGCACTTCGCGATCGGGGCCGCGCGCAGCATTTTCACGGGTCGCGGGATCTGGGCCAGCGGCCGCGACATGTTTCTGGTCGGGTTCGGCGTTGCCGCGGTGGGCTATGGGATTGGAGAGCTGATTACGCGGGCTCTCTGAGAGGTTTCTCGGGTTCTCGGGTTGGTTCTGGGTTCTCGGTGTGGGTTCTGGGTTCTCGCATTGGTTCTGGGTTCTCGAGTGGTTCATGGTTCTCAGCCTGATTATGGCGCTGAGTTCTCGGTCGTTTCTCGTTTGGGAGAACGCGAGAACCGAGAACCTAACGCGAGAACCCGTGAACCGGAGAACCCTAAAACCCGAAATTCAGGGCTTGTCTCTGAGCGTCTGCACGTAGCTGACGATCTTCCAGACATCTTCCTTCGACAGGCTCTCCTTGAACGCCGGCATCTTCGGCTTGGCGCGGCCGTTCCACGCCTTGTAGAACACGACACCATCGGGGTTTCTCGCGGCACGACGCGCCTGCGTCAGGTCCATGTCTTCCTGGTGATCCGGATCGCCATCAGGGCCATCGCCCTTGCCGGACGGGCCGTGGCAGCGCTTGCAGTTCTTCTCGAACAACTGCTTGCCTTCGGTGACCGCCTGCTGGTTTCCCGCGAATGGATTCTTCTCGTCAGCGGCGTTGTCAGGGATCGTCCACCCGTTCGAGCGTCCAGGAGCCGCCGTTTGCGACCCGCTCTGTGCCTGCCCGGAGACGGGAACGGATGCTGCGAGCGCGCCGGCAAACACGAACGCCGCGGCGCCCAGACTGAGCCGTGTATACATGTCTCGATGATACAGTTTTTGCGGTATGGACGACCAGCCGCTGGCCTACTTCGACCCCGAGTTTCTCGAGAGTGATGACGCGCGGCCGATGCGCATCATCGCCGAGTATCTGGAGCCGCTGCGCCGGTTCCGCGAACAGAACATTCAGGACACGGTCGTGTTCTTCGGGTCCGCCCGGGTGCACAGCCGCATCGCGGCGCAGCGAGCCCTGAAGCGCCTGCGGTCGGGCAAGCACGGCAGCGATTACTCCATGGCGCTGAAGCGCAGCCGCAAGGCCGTCGAGTGGTCGAAGTACTACGAGGATGCGCGTGACCTCGCGCACCGCCTGACGACGTGGAGCCTTTCACTCGACACGCCGCGTCACCGCTTCGTCGTGTGCTCCGGCGGGGGCCCCGGAATCATGGAAGCAGCCAATCGCGGTGCCCACGAGGCCGGAGGCAAAACGATCGGCCTCAACATCCGCCTGCCGTTCGAACAGGGCGCGAACCGGTATATCACCGAAGGGCTGCACCTCGAATTCCACTACTTCTTCATGAGGAAGTTCTGGTTCGCGTACCTCGCGAAGGCGCTCGTGATCTTCCCTGGAGGGTTCGGCACGCTCGACGAAATGTTCGAAATTCTGACCCTCGCCCAGACGAACAAGCTCTCGAAGCAGCTCCTCGTGATCATTTACGGCCGTGAATACTGGAACGCAATCCTCGACCTCCTGCCGATGGCCGATTGGGGCGCCATCAGCCCGAGGGATCTCGATTTGCTCCAATGGGTGGACAGCCCCGCGCAGGCGTTCGACTGCCTGCGCGACCACCTGATGACGCATCACCTGGTGCCGGAGACGCCGCAGGAAACGCAGGCGCCGGGCATCGCGAAAACGAGAGGATAGGTATGGAACGGCAGGAACGCGATCAACTCATTGCGCAATATGCGGACGGCTATCGGATCGTGGCCGAAGCGCTCACCAAAATCACCCCGGAAGAACTCGACGCGAAGCCTGCGCCGAACAAATGGTCGGCGCGCGAGATCGTGCACCACCTGGCGGACAGCGAAACGACGGCAGCCATCCGGCTCCGCCGCTTGATAGCGGAGGACCGGCCGTCGATTCAGAGCTACGACCAGGAGGAGTTTGCGCGCCGGCTGCACTACGACCGGCCCTACGAAGCGTCGCTCGAACTGTTCCGCGCCGTCCGCGCGAGCACGGTCGAGCTCATGGGGTGCTTCACCGAATCAGAGTGGCTGCGCGAGGGCACCCACAATGAGGTCGGCCGCTACGGCGTCGATACGTGGCTGCGCATTTATGCCCAGCACGCGCATCGGCACGCGGAGCAGATCCGCACCGCGCGCGCAGCGCGCTAATACAGCAGGAAGGGTTGCCGGAGGCGCGCGAACGCCTCCTCGTCTGCGGCCCATGACGCGCGGATCTCGTCGACGCTGCGGCCCTCGTCAACCGACGTGCGGAGCACATCCGATCCATACAGGATGTCGATCGGCGGCTTGACGTGTTCGTACTCGTACGGCGGCTCGCGCCAGGCGAACTTGTCCGGCGCCTCATTGCGCATCGCGACCAGCACCTCGATCGACGCGCGGACCGGCTCGAAGGTGCGCCGGTCCGTGACGTGGATCTGGCAGCCGCCGCATCCGGCCTTCGCGTGCTTGTGGAACGTCGGTTCGAAGAACGCGGGGCGGAAGAACGCGCCCGGCAGCCGCAGCGCGTTCAGCGTGCTCGCGAGGCGTTCGCCATCCACCCACGGCGCGCCGATCAGCTCGAACGGCCTCGTCGTGCCGCGGCCTTCCGACAGCAGCGTCCCCTCGAAGAGGACCGCGCCCGGGTAGACGATCGCCGTATCCAGCGTGGGGATGTTGGGCGACGGCATCACCCAGGGCAGCCCGGTCTCGTCGAAATACATCGACCGCTTCCACCCGTCCATTCGGACGACGTCGACCGCCGCGCCAAGCCCGAACACATCGTTGAACAGCCGCGCCAGCTCTCCGATCGTCATCCCGTGGCGCATCGGGATCGGGAACTGTCCGACGAATGACTCGTAGCCAGGTACCAGCGTCGCGCCTTCGATTTGATCGCCGCCGATCGGATTGGGCCGATCGCAGACGACGACACGGACCCCGTGGCGCCGGGCGGCGCGCAGGCAGTTCGCCATCGTGTAGATGTAGGTGTAAATGCGCGTGCCGACGTCCTGCAGATCGACGACGAGCACATCGACGTCGGCCAGCATCTCGCGCGTCGGTTCGCGCGTTTCGCTGTAGAGCGAGTACACCGGGAGCCGCCGGCGCGGGTCCTGGCCGTGCCCCGACTCGATCATGTTCTCCTGCACGTCGGAATTGAATCCGTGCTGCGGGCCGAAAATAGCCGCGAGCCGGCAATCCGCCGTCGCCAGACGATCGACGACGTGGCGGAACGCGCCGTCGATCGACGCGGGGTTGCAGACAATGCCGACCCGCTGGCCGGCGATGAGGCCCGCGTCGGGGCCGTCGATGAGGCGATCGATGCCGAGTTGCACGAGATGATTATAGAACTCAGCGCTTGAGCCGCCTGGCGAGCGCCGCGGCCGTCATCGCATCGGCGAACGTGTTGAAGCGGAATCGCACCCCGTCGTCTGACGAGCGGATGAACAGAACATCGCGGTCGGTGGACGCGACCTCCCGAACCGCATGCCACGCGACCGTCGTCAGCATCGCGCCGCCGACGAAGATCGCGCGTGCGGACGTCAGCAGCACGCGGCCGCTGGACGGCACCTGATCGTCGGGCAGCGAGGCCGGCGCGCTGAAGTGGCAGACGTCCGCGCCGACGACGCGGTGAGAGGTTTGAATCTGCGGGAGCTCTCCAGCCTTCAACGCGTCGGTCAACGCGAGCAGCCGGTCGAGCCCTTCGAGCATCTCCTGCTCGACTTCGACATCGGTATCCGCGAGCGAGGGATCGCTCGTCAGCATCGTGCGCAGCTCTCCGGCTGCCTGCCGATCGAGGGTTTCAACTGCCTGCGCCCATCGCGCGCGCCATACGTCAGCCGTGCCGGGCTGCTTTTTCCTGAACCACCTGGTCAACACCATCGGTCTAATAATTTAACTCCCAACTCCCACCTCCCGCCTCGCACCTCCCGCCTCCCGCCTCGCGCCTCGCGCCTCGCACCTCCCACCTCCCACCTCGCGCCTCGCGCTATCATCAACCCATGCGCACGTTCGTCGCGCTGATCGCTCTGCTGGCCTTCACGCCTCGCCTGCAGACGGAATACGTCCTCGTCAAGCCCGGTCAGAAGGTGTACCACCAGCCCTTCTGCGAACAGGTGGCAAACGCGAAAAACGTGGTGGCCATGACGCGCGCGCAGGCCGAATCGCGCGGCCTCACGCAGGATCCCGCGTGCGATCCCGCCACACACTCAGCCGGGGACAAGAAGAAGGCTGCGCCAGTCTACGTATACGTGCAGCCGGGCGGGAAGTACTATCATCGTGAGCATTGCAAGAAGGCGGGCGGGTCGCCCAAACGGGTGCTGCTCGATGAGGCGGCGAAGAAATACTGGCCGTGTCCGGTATGCAAACCTCCGATCAGGAAGCGGGGGGATTCGGTTCCGCCGACTTGAGCGGCACTTCTTCGAATGCCCCCTCGCCGCTCACCCGGTAAGCGTGGAGTTCGTCGAACCCTTCGACCATCTGCGGCGGTTCGAATCGTTTCGCCTTCGTGAAGATCGCGACCTTGGGTACTTTCTCGCGACCCTGACGGCGCTCGTTGCGCCCGATTGCCTCGCGCGTGGACGCGAGGATGAAGACGCCGACGATCCGGGCGCTGCGCGCCTTCGCGAGGGTGATGATGTCGGCGCGCTCGGCGGCGGAGACGTTGGTGTTATCGATCGCGATTGAGCGTCCCTCGTCCAGGGCCGCGCGAATTGCCGCATCCTGCCGCGACTGCTTGTCGCGCGCCGAGCGTGGGAACTGGTCCTTGCTGATGTGAAGATGGGTGCCGGAGAGGCGCTGTGTGTAGAACGTCGTCTTGCCCGCGCCCGGAAGGCCGATGAGGATGACGCACTCCGCCACGGCCCGGCCAGTTCGCTATTTATCGCCGCTCGCCTGGCGTTTGACGCGCGCCGCCTCGCTGGGGAATGCGACGATCTTCGCCTGTCGCTTCGGCCGGGCGACGAGCCACGTTCGTTCGCACTCCTGGCATTCGTATTCGTACAGACCGTGCACGGGCAGTCGTGCGCGTATTCTGGAGGACGTGCAGAACGGGCAGGTTGTCGGACCGGGCATAGCACCAGTGTTCGTCCGGAAGCCTCCCACGCGCAAGCAGAACGTGTAAACTGTTTATACTCTGGTGGTTAGCGCAGTCGATTGACAGCTCGATCGCGCGCCGATAGCGTGAAAATCACATGACCGAACGCGCTTCGTCAATGCTTCTGGCCGTCTTTGCGGCGCTCGGATTGGCCGCGTCTGGCACTGCGACCTGGGTGCATTACCAACTGATTCGCAATCCGGCTTCGTCGTCTTTCTGCGACGTGAGCGCCAGGATTTCCTGTAAGCAAGCCTATCTGAGCCAATTCGGATCGCTTGCGGGCGCACCGGTCGCCGTATGGGGGCTCGGCTTCTTCGTCCTCGTGCTGTTGCTGCTGTGGGGCGCCCGTCGCTCGCCGCAGCTTCGGCAGCACGCCCCCGGCTACGTCTTCGCGTTGTCGACGATCGGTCTCGCGTTCGTCCTGTATCTTGCGTATGCGTCGTTCTTCATCCTCAGGGAAGTCTGTCCGCTGTGTGTGACGACCTACCTGGCCGTCATCGGATTGTTCCTCGTATCGGGCGCCTCGAACAAAGATTCGATGACGGTGGTGGCGGGGCGGGCCTTGCGAGATCTTGGCGTGCTCGCCGCCAGTCCGGTCGCGCTCGTGGTCGCGCTTCTGTTCGTCGGCGGAGTGGCGTCCGCAGTCGCCTTCTTCCCGAAGCCTGAGGAGCGGCCCGTGGTCGCCCCGCAGCCTCTGACCGACGATCAGAGAGGTGATCTCGAGCGGTGGTGGAACGTCCAGCCCCGCATGACGCTGCCGATCTCGAACGACGGCGCGAAGGTCCTGCTCGTCAAATTCAGCGACTACCAGTGCCCGGGCTGCCGCGCAACGTATTTTGCCTACGAGCCGCTGCTTGCCAGGTACAAGGACCGGCCCGCGGACTTCAAATACGTGCTCGAGCACTTTCCGCTGAGCGCCGAGTGCAATCCGGCGGTCAAGGCCGTGGTTCATCCGGTGTCGTGCACGGCAGCAGCCGCCGTCGTCATGGCCGGGCCGAAGGGCACGGCGGACAAGCTGAACGACTGGCTGTTTCTTCACCAGGATCAACTGAGCCCCGCGCGCGTTCGCGAGGCGGCGCAGGAGGTCGGCGGCATTTCCGATTTCAACTCTGAATGGCCTGCGGCCCTCGCAGAAATCCGGAAACAAGGAGAGCTGGGGGGCGAATTGAAGGTGGATCAGACGCCGACATATTTCCTCAACGGCCGTCGCATCGCCCCGGCGATCAGCGCCGAAGCGATGGAGTTCCTGATCGAGTTGGAACTGAAGGGTAAATAAACTTAATTCCCAACTCCCAACTCCCAAGTTCAATTCCAAGACCCCTTTTTCCCATCCGCCGGCCAGGGCGCAGACAGACCTCGGCTTTGGGATTTGGAATTGTTGGGAATTGGGGATTGGGAATTGGGAATTGGAAGGTGGGAGTTAATGTCGAACTCCTGCTCGTCATCTTCCCCTGAGAGCCCACGTCCCTTGCAGACCGGCGCTCCGCCATGCGCCGGCGAGCTGCTTCTCAACAGTGGACCGCAGAAGATCAGCGAAAGACGAGGGGCTGCCTTCGACGTCGGCCTGCCAGGTTCCGGATCGCGCCGCACCGGAGCTGGCCCTCGCAGACCATGTCCCGCTCCATCTGCCGGCGGTTCGGGTCGCCGACCACGTTCCGCTCGCGACGATTCTCGCTCCGCTGTCCACGAGCGTCCACGCGCCGGTCGCGCGGTTCGGCGCGTTCGCCTGAACCTCCGCCGTCCAGGTGCCTTGCAGTGCCGGCCGCGTGCCCACGCTTGCAGCCCAGGACCCGCGCAGGCGTGATCCCGTGTTTTCCTGCGCGACGCCAGCCGAACCGGCCACGAAAGCGAGCAGCAGCGCAACGGCGAGCGCCAGGACCGATCTCATCGAGGCAGTGTTCTCGAAATCGGGCCTCGCCGTCCACTCAGCGAACGATCAGCTGCGCGTCGGCGTAGCCGTCGCACGGGTCGTCGGGCAACGCCGAAACGTAGATAGTCCCGGCATCGAGATAGGTGTGGAAGATGCGCTGAGGAAACGCGCCCGTGACCACGGCGTTGCCTCCGTCGCCGAAGTCTACGGTCGTGCGGCAGTTTCCGTTCCCGTAGACCACGATCGATGTGCGGCGTCCGCGGCTCGTCGGAGCGGGAGAGACGTCGACGCGGGTGACGCTCCCGTGCGCGACGGTGTCACCGGCTACCTGCAGCCGCTCCGTGAATGTCCCGGAGCACGGGGCTACTGGACTCACCATGACCGTGTAGGTGGTGGCGACCGAATAGGTGTGCTCGATGGATTGCGGCAGCGTCCCTGACACGCGCTGGCGGTTGCCATCGCCGAAGTCGACGTCGAAGGCGCAGGAATCGGAGCCGCTGACCGTGATCTTCACCGGCTCGCGGACGGAGGCGGTCGACGGCTGGAAGTCCACCGAGGTTACCTTTCCGGACTGCTGCGGCGGGGAGGGTGGTGGCGGCGGCGGTCCGCTGATCGTGATCCGCGTCGTCGCCGTGCGGTCGCAGTTCCCCATGCCGGTGGCCTTGATCGTATAGGCGCCCCCGTACTCGTACGTGTGTCCCTTCGTAATGGGGAGCTGTTCAATCGCGTAGGTAAGCGCGGTGCCGTCGCCGTAGTCGATGTTGACCGCGCCGCAGGGATTGACGCCGGTCACGTCGACCGCGACCTGTTGTCCGGCGCGGGCGGACTTCGCGGCGGCGACTCCGGTCACGGTGCCGCGCTGTTGCTGCGCCGCAATGCCGAGCGCGCCTGCAAAGACGACGATCGCCGCACAGGATGATGTCAATGCGCGGGGATGCATGTGTCAGCGCTCCGTCTTGTTTTGCGGTCGCTCATGGCTGTCGGCGCGGCGTCGACAGGTCTCGGGTGCAACCGGGATGCCGCGAGACGGCTGAGCCTGTTTCTCTCTTTAGAGACTCTCGAGCCAGGGCTTCAGAATCTCCTGGACGACGGCGTCGCGTTCACATCCCAGCCGTTGCACTTCGATGTCGCCGCGGCTGTTCTGATCGAATTCCAGCGTCTGCGACTCGTCCGGTACCGATTTGCCCTTCACCGTCCGGTTGATCGCGAGCCGTGCCGGAATGTCGGGCGTTTTCGGATCGAAGGGGAGCAGCTTGATCTTGCATTTCGACCGCACCCCGTCGGCGCTCTGCTCCGCGATGATGTATTCGTCCGCGTCCTGAAGACAGGAAAGGATCCTGGTCCCGAACGCTTCGTTGTAGGTG
>Ga0310810_10006309_pt1 | contig 13383 bp, 10 predicted proteins | sample NCmetagenome_FD_207641 | JGI IMG/M metagenome (GOLD analysis project Ga0310810, IMG submission 207641) | Soil microbial communities from experimental microcosm in Duke University, North Carolina, United States - NC | ecosystem: Engineered > Artificial ecosystem > Soil microcosm > Unclassified ... | reverse complement strand
CCCTTCAAGATGAAAGACATTTTTAAAACCCTTATACAACATAAAGGCGGATGCCTTTTCACAACGGATGCCCCCGGTACAATACATGATGATCGTTTTGTCTTTATCTCCCTTCATCATATCAACAACCATGGGTAATTGTTCCCGAAATGTATCACTGGGTACTTCGAGCGCATTTTCAAAATGACCCACTTCAAACTCATAGTGGTTGCGCATGTCGATTATTTTCGTCGCGGGATCGTTGGTTAGCTCATTAAATTGTTCGGCATTCACGTACTTTCCTTTGTTTGACATATCAAAAGAAGGATCGTGAATTCCATCGGCCACAATTTTGCTTCTCACTTTTATATCGAGGACATAGAAAGAATTTCCTTCATCCACCGCAACATTCAATCTCAATCCATTCAGCGGTTCTATAGAATAAAGAAAAGCTTCAAAGGCTTTGAAATGAGCAGTGGGCACACTTATTTGCGCATTTATACCTTCATTTGCCAGGTAAATTCTACCGAGCACGTCCAACTCACGGAGTTGCCGGTAAAGGTCATTTCGAAATACCGGCGGATCTTCAATCTTAAAATAGCTGTAAAATGAAATCGTTGTGCGCGGAGTAAGGTCTTGCTTAATACGGTCCTTGAGCTCCTGCCTGGAGATTCTATTATGTAGGGGCGGCATACCTTGAAATTTGATCCCGGTCTATCGGGAAATTATTGTTAATTGGTCAGTTGCAGGCTGAACCAAATTTCGGTTGCAAAGATAATGAACCGAACGCCAATAGCCAGGCTGAATCTCTGTTGAGCAGCTGCTATTTAAATTGCACCTTTCCCCCTATCAATCCTCCAAATCCCAGCCTCACCCCAAACTTATTTCCAAGATCGGGCTGGTATGCGTTAATAAAATCAACCCTGAACATTTTGAAGATGTTTTCTATCCCTGCAAATAATTCAGCGTAATAATTGTCATTGTTTACATAAAATGTATTGGCGCCGATCACGAGGTTCCATTTAAGTTTATTGAACAATGGAATTTTATTGGTCAGCAGTCCATTGAAATGATGCTCGGCATGACCATAGAAATAAAACTCTTCACTATTGCTGTACTTGTAATACGGCGCCAGTTGAAAGCTGTTCAGGTATTTGATATTGTAAAAGGTCTGGTTACCATTAAAATGCTTCAGATCCGGAATACCTGCCGAATCGCTGTTTAAAAACCCTCCCACTCCCACACGGTATTTGAACTCTCCCGCCATTTTGAAATTCATATTGTCAAACATGGACAGCTGCCATTTATCAAAACTGATATCTGAACCAAACAACCCACTGATTCCTTTATCATACTGGAGCTGGAAAGTAGGTTTGTTTGATCCCAAAGGCATTTTTCCCCAGGGAAATTCAATGTACCGCTGACCCGGTTGCCATGTTAATGTAGCGCCAATTACAGTGGCCTGGTGCTTTTCAAATGACATCGATTCGAGCTCATATGGATGATTGGGTAATAAAGTATGGTCCTTGTTGAAAAATGAGTAGTCGGTCGTGTTTTCAAGTGGCAACCTATCTTCATAGGTTGCATGCAAATTGATTTCAAAACCGCTTTCGAGTTTGTTATTATATTCCACACGGCCAAACCAGTTTTCATAGAGCTTCATATAGTTTTTCTTCGCCAACAATGTATAAGCGGCATTGGTGAGCGGATCAATCGGATTGTCCTGGTTAAATTGCGAAACCCTTTTTCCCCCGGACAACTTCAGGTACCGGTTTCTATATCCGTATTTTGTGGGAGCGATAGTAAAATCCGCATATGAATTGAAATGCGTATTGCTGAACCCATACCTGGTATTCCAGTCAAGCTGGTAACGGTATTTTGATTTGGTCTTACTATAGTTGAACGTCTGCTCCACGCTTGCGACTACTCCTTCCACCGTGTTATATTCTACTTGTGCGATCAGCGGCTTTAACCGCCAGCTAAGAGTAGACCTCTTCCCGTACCAGCTATGTGGCTGCCCCGACCACAAAATGCCTTTTACAGTAATTGGTTTTTGGTTTTTCCGAAGAGAATCAATATGGGCTTTTGACCGGACTGAATCACGCAACACTTTTGAAACGCTGTCTTTGAAAACAAAATCGCGTTTCTCATCCGTCTCAAGCGCAACTGGCCGGGTGGCGTTCCAATAATTTGTATCCTTTTTGTTGAACGCCGTGTCGTACTTCATGATGGTGCGGCCAAAATGTTTTTTATCGAATCCCGGGTGAATGTCATAATCTGAATAAACGTTAACAAAACTTCCGGTTATATGAAATCCAAATTGTTTGATTGCGACATACATGACCTGGTTCTTTGTTTTCCAGACATCCGTGTCAATTGCTCCATGAAGTTGTGTAATACGTATTGTGTCGAGTAATTCCAGCTGGTAATCTTTGGTAGTGAGCAGATCCGTACTATAGATGCGCCAATCGTTTTCTGTTATCTGTATCGTACCGCTGAACAGTGGCTCATTTTTTCTCCGGGGCGTTACTTTAATGTTATTTATCATTATGCCGTCCTCCATAAAACTGCCTTCGTACTTATAGCGATAATAGTTAAGTGCCCCATCTGCAATTGGGGAAATAAAGCCGCGTGGATTCAGGTTATTATCAAAAATTGATACGTTATTTTGGTAAAAGTTGATAAAAAACGGAAAACTTAACCCATAGCCTCCGCCGCTTTCTCTTGCGGAAATAACCCTGAGCTTTACGTTATTTGGTTTTGAATAGTCAACCTGTGTCATTGATTCAGATAAGAACAAAATACCTTTTCCCAATGAATCCAGCCCATCGTTTGGCTCACGTTCTATTTTCTTTCCAAAAACCTTTTTCGGCATCGCCCCTGACCGCAGCAATCCTTTTATATAGACATTCACACTGAAGGAATCTACCTGGCCATTATAATAATCCCGTTTCTTTATTGCATTCCTGATGATTTCATAGGCAGGATCTTCCCCTTTTTTCACAATGACCTCGGGTAAGGTCAATTGCTGAATCAGCAATCTGAAATCAACGACCTGGTCCTCAATTGTAACAGTGATCGGTTTTTCCACTTTCGCATAGCCAACGTACTGCGCGACCAAGGTGTATTGTCCGGAGCTTAGTGAAATCGCATATCGTCCCGAACTATTTGCAGTGGTCCCTTTATTGGTCCCTTTTACGATTATGGATGCGTATGGCAGAGGATTGCCTTCATTGTCAGTGATAAGTCCTGATACTTTTCCGGCAAAGGAAAAAATGGAGATATGACCTAATAAAATGCAGAGTAAAATTGGCCTCATACACTGATTAATAGACGAAAATACTCCTGTGTATGTTACAAAAAAGTGAATTGTGGCGACACGTGGATTGAGTTCCGATTGGATGATCATCATGATTTGCGGGACCGCAAAAAACTTGCGCTCATTGCGGCAAATCCACCCACGAGGCCGCCGATTAGCCCGGTAACTAAGATGAGAATAACGGGGTTATTGCCAATTCCCATCAATTGGCTGATTCGCACAGAAAGTATGCTATCGTTCTTAACATCGATCCAGAAAGCGAGACCGCCCCACAATAATAATAAGGCGATAAATCCAGCCAAAAAAGCTTTCCATGATCTCTGGTGTATCAACAAAGCGGTGATGAACGCTGCAACCGCAATAGTCCACCAGGGAAAATACATGCACCCGATAAACGACAACAAGGCTGTTACAATAAGCGCAACTGTAAACTTCATAAATTATTTTAAAGACACGATACTTCTAAATACCAGCAAATTTCCCGACCAGGTTGAAATTAAATTCTATCCTTTTTCAAATCGCATTATCCATTTCACATTCTTATCGATGGCCTCAGATTTTTTCATCAACCATAAGCGATAATATTCTCCCTTTGTCCACGTATCAACAAAGTTATCATAGTACTTGCTTCCCGGGTTCCCGCTTTGTCCTCCCGGGTACACTCCATATGGTTCTGTGATTGCCGAAAGCTGCACTACCATACGCCAACTGGGCCCATGACTATGGGTCATTGCATTAATAATGTCACCCGCACCGCCTGCGTTCAATCCAGCTTTCCCAAATGGAGCCAACTCTTTAATTAAATGATAAATGGTCGGTGTTTTATATTTTGCCCATTCAAGTTTGCCTTCTTTTTCTGCCGATGCGAGGCTTACCGAGGCGCTGTTCAATGCTATCGTCACCACATCGTAGAGAGTTTCAGTTGCTGTTGTATTTAGATTATCAATAAATGGTAATGCCGGATCTTTTTTAAGCAACTCCATCGTGGTTTGTTCATTGGGCGAGGGAGCCGCCGGATTGCTGCGGCTGATATCATCCCTCCATATTACGCTATTCAGGCTATCCCACCAGCTTTGATAGATCGTCTGGCCTATTGAACCGGCGTCGGCCGTAAGATTCCACTTTTTCACCTGCTCTAAATATTTTTTTGCGTCAGCACTGAGCTCTTCTTCCCTCACATACTCGAGCAATATAGGTCGCACTTCTTCCGCCGTCACATTATAGTAATTATTCTGAAGCTTCATCATGTCATCGACGGTGATATTCGTCATGTGGGACAGGAAACGATCAATCGCAATTCCCCTGGGTGTAATATAGCTGCCGGGAATGAAATAAGGATAGGCAGTGTCGGCAGGCCGCTGGTTAGCACTTTCGAGATAACCCCTTTCGGGATTCAAGGAATGTGGGTTTTCATTTTGCGGAATAAACTGCTGCCAGGTATAGCCCGGATCGTCACCCGGCATGATATAAAGCCCCTGTCCCTCCCAGCGTGCAGGAAACTTTCCCTGTTGCCAAATGGCGATATCGCCTGCCTTTGAAGCAAACACAAAATTTTGACCGGGACACGCAAATGTTCTTATGGCGTCTGAATAATCCGAATAGTTTTTTGCCCGGTTCAGCTTGTAAAGAGTCATTCCTTCATTGCTCGGGTCATGTGCCGTCCAGCGCAACGCAAGATTAGGTTGATGCAGGGAATCCTCAGAAAAACTTTCATCAAACATTACGGGGCCGTATTCAGTGTAAGCAACCGTATCATACACCGACGGTGCTCCTTTTATTTTTATTTCCTCGATGCGAACCGTGGTTGGCTGCCATTTACCACCATGCCAATATTCTTTTTTCGAATTATCCTTAAACTTTATCGAATAATAATCTTTTACGTCACGTTGCGCATTCGTTAATCCCCAGGCAATACTGTCATTAAACCCAATGACCACAAAAGGGCTTCCCGGTAACGATACTCCATAAACATTGCTGCTGGGTGTCGACAATTGCAACTCATACCAGATAGAGGGAAGTGAAAGATCAAGATGAGGATCATTAGCCAGGATCGGTGCGCCACTTTTCGTTTTAATGCCACCGACTACCCAATTATTACTGCCGTTATCTTTATCGGGTTTTGAAACCTCCGAAACTATGACAGGAGATTTAATGCCAAAATACAATGAGTCTGCGGAGGGCGGCTTGACAGGCACAACTGAAGGTGGATCAAATTTTGTTCCTTTTGGAATGATAGGTACCAAAGAATCGGGCACCTCAGGATATAGTACATTGAAATCTTCCCGTGAAAAAATCGTTTTCGCATTTGAATAACCCAAATCACTTTCAGTACCTGAACTCAGCATTTTTGCCATCATTTTCAGCAGCAGCGCAGTTCTGAGGTTGGTCCATTCTTCAGGAACAAAACCAAGTAATTTATACTCGATTGGAATTTCGCTCTCCCGCAGCGAATGAATATAGGCGTTGACTCCTCTTGTATAGGCCGAAAACATTGCTATACCCACCGGATCCTTTTCTATTTCTTTTATCGCTGCTTCAGCGGCGAACTTCATTCCAAGTCTACGCTGTTCCCGGTCATATTTCAAGGCCCTGGCGCCGGCAATTTCGCTGGCCCTTCCTTCGGCAGCTTTTGTCTGAAGGTCCATTTGAAACAACCGGAATTTTGCATGCAGATAACCCTCGATAAAATAAAGGTCTTCATCATTCTCAGCAAACACATGCGGCACAAGTCGCTCGTCAAAATACACATCAGCCTTTCCTTTTAATCCGCTCAACTTTAGCTCAGCTGCGTAATCATTATCTGTTGCTTCGGCATTTTGCCAAAAACCGTGTTGGGGACTTATAAATGGCCCCATCGGTGGAGCTGTACTCCATTTCATATCCAGGGCGACAACCAGCCCGGCCGTTACAACAGTTGAAATCACAAAGGGAAGGATTCGCATAGGAAAATAAATATCCGGAAAGATAAAAAAGAAAACGTGGTAGAAAAAGTTTAACGTACAGTTTTATGATTCAGATTGATATATCATATGCCAGCCGAAAATATGCCCTTCGGCAATTCTTCGAAAAATCCTGAATTAAATAATCCTGATCCCGTTCACTATCTTTAACTATGCGTCGTGAAAAAAACGTTAGGTCAGCCTTGAATAAACGCTTAAGCACAATAGTTATTTTCCCGGTGATTCTTCTTTAAATCAAATCAAGGCTTACTTTATTAGTTTTTGAGTAGGTATGGATCATCACTTTGCCAAACTATGGCATCCTTATGCATCCAACTATCATGCTCCTTTTTTTTACCAGGATCAATTAAAAGTAAGAGCCGAAAAATATACAGTCATTACGGAATTGGAACTAGCATTTTTAGACAAAATGTCTGAACAATTTAAAGCAATACAAAAAATACTAAGGATCAGTTCAAGCTCCGAAGCCAGGGCCTCGCATCAAAAATTTGTACCGAGTCGCGAAAAAATATATGGGGTTAGGATGCCTTTTATTAATGAGCTTGCCAGCCAATTTAAAACCGGCGGCTTTGATCTTGTAGAAGAACTTTGGAAAGCCGGCGCATTAGAAGAAAAAATTTTGGCTGTAAAAATCCTCGGCAAAATCGCAAAAAAGGATCCAGAACGTTCCTTAAAAATGGTAGAACTATTTTCCCGTAATATTGGTAATTGGGCAGTGTGCGACGCAATTGGCATGCAGGGATTAAAACCCATTCTCAAAACCCATCAACAACCGGTATTTGAACTGGCAAAAAAATATAATCGATCTCCTGATTTCTGGAAGCGCCGGCTTTCATTGGTATTGGTAGAATGGTACACACGCATTAAAAGTCTTCATCCTGAAATTAAAAGCTTGATCCGCGCACTCGAAAATGATGAGGAGTATTATGTCAGGAAAGCCATCGTTTGGATCAACAAAAACATGGAAAAAGGAAAATAGCCAACTATGAAACTAAATTCCCTTCGACCGATGCTTTGGGTGAACGATCTGGAAAAAACAATTGAATACTACACAAAGGTTTTACATTTTACTTACAGCCATTTTGAGCCATCTGAACAATGGGGGTACGTGATAAGGGACGAAGTCGAGATCATGTTTTCAAAATTTGAGCACCTGATGCCGGAAGGTCATCCTGAGTTTACCGGGTCGCTTTATATCAATACCGACAATGCTGATGCCTGGTGGGAACTTTTGAAAGACAAGGCCGACGTTTATTATCCAATAGATAATTTCAGCTACAATATGAGGGAGTTTGCAATAAAAGATTGTAATGGATACATCCTGCAGTTTGGTCAACCTATATAAAAAAGCATCCCCCGGCTTGAGCCAGGGGACGTGTTCTGAAAGTCTCCGTTTTTATAGATCGCCTAGGGTAGTATGACAATTTTTTCTTTACCGTTCCATGTCAACAGGGCCTTATTATCACAACTGCCATCATCGGGATACGAATAATCCAGCAGGAATTGATAGTCATTGATTTTGATCTTAAGCGTACCATCGCTGATCCAGGGACAAATAGTTTTTTTGATCAATGCCTGTTCTGTATTTAGCGTTATGATCGTTCCATTGTGATATTCCGTTTGTGAATGGCCCTCGATCGAATAAACATCATCAACAATCTCATCGGTATCCCCACCTTCAATTTGCGTTACATATTTCAGCCTTTCATGCTTGTAACCCCGGCCATTGGGAAACGTTACTTTACCATCGGTGATCTGTACAGAAAATTTAATATGACCGTTCTCGCTGAGGTTGGTGATAACTTTAGTGCCTTCAACCTTTGCACGGCCTATCTGGAAATCCACTAATGTGATCGTAACGACTGAACCAGGATGGCGGATCGGGCCCGTAAAATTCAATACAATCTTTCCCTTTCTGAATTTGCCATCCGGGCATGTGTCGCCTGCGCCAAAGTCGATGGTCACAGTCTTCGGATACGTATTGTCTTCGGGTGTTACCGTGATCACTGCACTTGCACCGATTCGCAAGCGCAATCTTAAAAAGGGAAAAGGTTTGCCTGCTGTATTGGGTGCAGGTTTGCCGGCGCTGATTACACCCTCTTCGTCGGCAGCCATCATGCTAACATCCTGCAGATCGTCAAACGTGGCTTCCGTTTCCATACTTTCAGTCGAATACTCGGTGGCTTCCGCCTCGGTAATTGACGGAGTTTTATCGGTGTCATCCTTCTTGCACGAGAAATTGAAAAGAATAGCGGATAATGCCATTGCCAGAAGCAGGATCCGGTTAATTGAAAAAGCCTTCATGGTGAAATTTTTAGGGGTGGTAGTTAATTACCTCATTTGGAACTGTTAAAAAGCTCAAAGTTTAATGCTGCATTAAATTTTTTATTTTGCTGTCCTAAAATGAAGGAAATCATTGGCTTCATAAAGGCGTATTACCGTGAGGTTGACAAGGCCATCCTTCTTTCCTGTACAATTTTTATAGGATTTTTCATTTGGGTAAATTATCACTACCATCTCGAATACCGGCTTTTCAATCGATCGTCTCTTCCATATGCGGACTTTGTCGGGCATTTCCTCATTTATTTTGTTGCTTTCCTGGTACCCTGGCTTTTGTTTAGCTATCGTTACATAAAGAATATCATCAACAATCCTTACTTCGTCGCCTGTCTCCTGGCAGCACCCTTAATGTTTGCGTGTAAAGTAGGGATGAACACATTTATCGATATCGCAGACGGACATGAATGGAACCGCTATTGGAACAGTATCCTCTACTGGCCGATCCGGATGATAATCCTCGTCATTATGTTGGGCGCCTGTAAGCTTTTGTTTGATAAAGGCCAGGGTTTTTATGGCCTGTCGGCAAAAAAGTTTAACCTGTTTCCATACTTTCTGATGTTGTTGATCATGCTTCCGCTGATTGCCGCAGCTTCGACACAACCCGATTTCCTGTCAAGCTATCCAAAGATGAAAACTATCTTACCACTGCCGGATGGCGCTGATCCGGGTTGGTTCTACAAGTTGTTGTTTCAACTTTCCTATGGCAGCGATTTCTTTTCTGTAGAATTATTTTTCCGCGGATTTTTGATAATAGGTTTAATGAAATGGGCAGGCAAAGATGTGATTCTGCCCATGGCATGTTTTTATTGCACGATACATTTTGGAAAACCACTTGGAGAATGCATCAGCTCCTATTGTGGAGGAATACTATTGGGCATAATTTCCTATAATACTAAGTCAATTTATGGAGGCTTGATTGTTCATCTCGGTATTGCATGGCTTATGGAAGCGGGTGGATATTTTGGCAACCTGCTCAAATAAAAAAAGTGAGGCGGGTTCCATTTGTTGAGCCAGCCTCACTCAAAATAATAAGCTACAAGCTTATAAGCCGGATCCTGTTGCTTCCATGTTCATTACGAACACAAAAGTGGTTATCATTTATCTGCCCAAACAATTACTTGAAAGGGTCAATCTGCCTACCCATCGGCTCGGACGAGCAGCCCTTTACCGCTTGCGCGGTGCGCCGACCTATGTGGCATTTCAGCATGCAAGGTTTACCCTCCTGTCAGGTTACCCTAACAGGACGTGAGCTCTTACCTCACGTTTTCACCCTCGTCCCGACAAGTCGGGGCAGTTATTTTCTGTGGCACTGTCTGTCCCCGACAAGTCGGGGCCCGGCTATTCACCGGTACATTACTCTGCGCTGTCCGGACTTTCCTCCATCCCGCCAAAGGCGGAAAAGCGATAACCCGGCTTGTAGCAATAATTTCAAAGAAGTATTGCAAAGATACGCTCTGACCAGGCGATGATTTCCCAAAATATGAGTTTGTCTTGAGGTGTAAGTAAGCACTAATGGATTATCCCAGGCTTAATACTGGAAAAATATCTCGGTAGCACCATATCCAAACTGGGGATGGTATTGGTTAACAAATGACTTAACTTCCTTCCTTAGTCTTAATAACTCATGTATTTCATCTCTGAGTCTTCCCGTTCCCATTCCATGCACAACGATCAACGAGGGCAACAAATGCGCCAGTGCCAGGTCATAATACTTTTCAAATGTTTTTAATTGCAAACTGAGAATTTCGTAGTTGCTAAGGTTTCTCCAGTCGTCGGTAAGCTTTTCTGCGTGCAAATCAATTACGCTTCGTGGAGGTTCCAAATGCTTGCGGCCTTCCCGTGCATCATAAATTTTGAATCCTTGGGATGCGAGTTTACCAACTTCTACTACCTCATTCATGATCTTGTCGGGATATTTTTCAAAGAGGTTATATGAAAATGTGGCGAGATTCTTTTCTTTCACTTCCTCGATTTTGGTAAACAGCTGTTTTGCCTTAAGTTTTAAAATCGATTCATAGTGATCGGCCTTTCCTTTTGCTGGTTCGGTTAACGAAAAATCAAACTCAAACGAAGGGCTGTCATTCATGTCGGCAAAGGGAACATCGTGGAGGTAAAAATCTTCAAATGTGCCGATCCGGTTTTTCAATTCAAAGTCGGTCTTACCAAAAAAGTTCAGCTTATAAACAAAGTTGTAAGTTGTTTCCGTTCTGTTTACCAAATGCACTTTCAATTCCTCAACGACTGTGTCGCCAAACTCGTCAATGTCCATTATGGGTAAGAATGTAAGCCAGACACCATCAGCCACAGGTTTCACTGCTGATGGTTTTTCCTTCCTTACATCGTCAATATATTTCTTTGGCTTTGTAACATTGCTGGTCTTTTTTTCGGTGAATCGTTTAAAATATGGAAAGTCAATCTGGTCCATGTAAACAGGAAATCGCACTCCATTTACATCAACCAGCGCCATTTTATCATTGATAAAGTCAACGATCTGTCCTTCTTCGTTAGAGTGCAGGATCAGTACGGTATCACCTAACTGATATTTCATATTGCAAAGATACTGGATGCCGGAGGTTGGAGGGTGGAGAATGAGATATTAGATATTGGATATTGGATGCTGGTGGGAAAAGAAATCTAATCTAAATTCCAAAATAAAAAATCGATTAACCGGCCTTAACGGCGAGCCTGCTATGGCGATAGCCGTAAATAAAATAAATGACAAGACCCAATAAAAGCCAGCCAAGAAACCAGGCCCAGTTGCTTTTTGTCATTCCCGTAAGCAGGTACAGACATGTCGTGACACCCATTAAAGGAATCAGTGAATATTTCCTGGGAATAGTTAATGCACTCAGCAGAATGCAGATCGTCCAAAATATGATGATTGAAATCTTTGGAGTGGCAAGGTCCATAAATGTTAACCTGCCCGTCTTATAAGCTTCATCATTGGAAAAATCAAAATTGAAAGCTTCGGAAAAATAGCCGCCTCCATAAACAACCAAAAGAATGATTGCCGTGGCAATGATAGAAGGGTAAAGGAATTGACCATTGATGTATGGAATGTTAAACCGACCGGGTATTTTTTCCTTCCTCGGAATCAGCAACACTCCTCCGCATACTAACACAAAAGCAAACAAAGTGGCAATACTTGTGAAATCCAGTACAAATGATTTATCAGTAAACAAAATCGGAATACCAACGATCAAACCTGTGACCAGCGTTGCAAAAGATGGCGTCTTAAATCGTTCGTGCAATTTTTGAAATACCGGCGGCAGAAGCCCATCCCGGCTCATGCTCATCCAGATTCGCGGCTGGCCCATTTGAAATACCAGTAATACACTCGTCATCGCAATAACTGCACATACGGCGACAATGAGCTGCATCCATGGAAGGTTTAGATTTTGATCTTCAAAAATGAATGCAAGCGGGTCCCCAATGCCCTGGAATCTTTTATAATTAACAGCTCCGGTTAGCACCAAAGTGAGCAGAATATAGACAACGGTACAAATCACCAGTGAGTAGATCATCCCGCGCGGCAGGTCGCGCTGCGGATTTTTACTTTCTTCAGCAAGCACGCTTACCGCATCAAAACCGATATAGGCGAAAAACACTCCGCTTACTGCCGCCATCACACCGGCAAAGCCATTTGGCATAAATGATTTTATCCCTTCATCGTTAGCAGGCGTCCAATTGAATGAGAGGCCGTGTGAAAAAATCAGGCTTCCTCCCACCAGGATCACGAGCACTACAATGGCAAGCTTTAACATCACCATCACGTTGCTGAAATTCCGGCTTTCTTTAATTCCCCTGAAAACAAGATATGTGATGAACAAATTGATAACGAACGCGGGCAGGTCGAATATGATTCTTAAGCCTCCGACCATGGGTGCAGTATTCCATGCACTTACAGATTCTGTGTTGGCGGAATTAGTTGTAACCGCTTTGTGTGCTTCCTGGTAACTTGTGGCCAGATAATCCGGAATATGGATATGTATTCGTTCAAGAAAAGATGTGAAATAATCGCTCCAGCTAAACGCCACATAAATGTTGCCAATAGAGTATTCCATGATCAGCGCCCACCCGATGATCCAGGCAAATAATTCTCCAAAACTGGCATAGGAATAGGTGTACGCACTACCTGCAACAGGAATGCGGCTTGCAAATTCCGAATAACAAAACGCAGTGAAGCCACAAGCAATCCCGGTAATGATGAAAAGCAAAACGACACCCGGGCCGCCTTTGTAGACCGCTTCGCCAAGGCTGCTAAAGCTGCCGGCACCGATGATCGCTGCAATGCCAAAAAAAGTAAGGTCTCTTACTGAAAGCACCCGTTTAAGCCCTGTAGCATGTGCATCATCTCCGCCTTCAGCCAGTATTGATTCTATTCTTTTCTTTCTGAACAATGAATTTGACATCAGGAGATGATTTTTTATGCTTCTTAATGGGGAATAAACTATTTAAATAAACAAGTCAATGCTCCCGCTGCACAAGAAATTGGGCCAGGTCTTTCAACGGTTGCTTGCGAACCGAGACCACCGCTATGTCTTCCAGGTGCGTAAACGCTTCATCCAAAAATCTATTCTTTAATTCGATGGCCCATTCATCAACCTTACATTCCCGAAAAAGTTGCAAAACCTTTTCTACTTTATCTTTTGGATCGGTTTTTATCAGGCCATTCAATTCTTTCTTTTGAACCGCTGAAGCCGTTTCCAGTGCATGAATCAAAAGAAAGGTCTTTTTATTGGACAATATGTCTCCGCCTACCTGTTTTCCAAATTTGTCGGGATC
>Ga0310810_10006308_pt1 | contig 13384 bp, 11 predicted proteins | sample NCmetagenome_FD_207641 | JGI IMG/M metagenome (GOLD analysis project Ga0310810, IMG submission 207641) | Soil microbial communities from experimental microcosm in Duke University, North Carolina, United States - NC | ecosystem: Engineered > Artificial ecosystem > Soil microcosm > Unclassified ... | reverse complement strand
GAGGCGGCGCGGGCATTGCCGCCGATCAAGGAGCCCACATGACACAGGAAGTCGGAGCGGTCCGGATCAGCGGAATCGAGCGCGACGCGGTCCTCCGCGCCCGCGTTGGGAAGCTCATGACGGGCGCCGTGGAGCGGATCACGGTGCGGCCGGTCCGGAGTCAGGCCGTGTTCTTCGACGACAACGGGCCGAAGGGCGGGCGGGCCATGCGCTGTGCGCTGACGGTGCGGCTGCCGTACCGGCCGAGCATCCGCGTGGAGCGGAGTGCCGTCACCCCGCGGCTCGCCTTCGACGCGGCCATCGCCGTCCTCGAGCGCCAGCTCGAGCGGTACTACGAGCGGGAGCGGGAGAACAAGCGCCACCCCAAGAAGTACTTCGCAGCCAGCCGCGCGGTGGCCGGCGAGGCGGCGCGTCCGAAGCGGGCCCGCCGCGCGTAGGGGGGCCACCCATGGATCTGAGCGGGCGGGTGGCGGCGCTGGGACGGATCGGGCCGGCCTCCACGCCGGTGGTCACGGTCTATCTGGGCACGCGGTGGGCGGACGAGCATCAGCGCGCCCGCGTCCGGATCTTCCTCAAGAACGAGCTGGCGCAGGCCCGGCGCGCTTCCCATCCGAGGGCCGCCCCGGCGGACCTGGACTGGATCGAAGCGCAGGGCGAGGCCCTGGTCGACCAGGCCACCATGCCCGATGCCGGCGGCGTGGCCCTCTTCGCGTGCGAGGCGCTGGGGCTCCGCGAGATGCTGCCGAGCCGGATCCCGTTCGAGAACGTCTTCGCGGTGGGCGAGACCCCGCTCCTGCGTCCGCTCATGGAGCTCGACGCGAGCGCGCCGACCACGCTGGTCGTGTTCATCGACACCGCGAGCGCGCGGCTGGTCACGCTCACCGCGGCCGGCCCGGGCGAGGAGGTGGCGCTCCGGTCCGACGTGCCGGGCCACCACAGCCGGGGCGGCTGGGCGCAGCTGGCGCAATCACGGTACCGCCGCCACATCCAGGACCACCGGGCGCGGCATTTCGATGCGGTGGTGGAGGCCCTGACCGCGCTGGTGGACGGCCACGGCGTGCGGCGGATCGTGCTCGCCGGCGAGCCGCGCAACGTGGCGGTGTTCCGGCAGGAGCTCCCTCCTCGCCTCGCCGCCTTCATCGTGGGGATCGTGGCCGGAGCCCAGCACGAGGCAATGGGGCGCATCGTCGCGCGGGCGGCCGAGTACCTTCCGCACGTGGAAGGGCAGCGCGAGGCCGAGGGCGTCGACGGCGTCCTGACCGCGGCGGCCAAGCACGGCAAGGCGGCGGCCGGGCTCGACGCCACGCTCGAGGCCGTCAATCGCGGCGCGGTTCATCGGCTCTATCTGCTCAAGGGGTGGAGCGCGCCCGGACGGCGCTGCGATGGCTGCGGGACGCTCCAGCGCAGCTTCGCCTGGGCCTGCCCGGCCTGCGGCGGAGAGGCGGAGACGCTGGAGCTGGGCGAGGCGATGGCCGATCGCGTCGTCGCCGCCGGGGGCAGCGTGGAGACCATCGAGGTCCACCAGCCACTCGCCGCGGCAGGCGGGGTCGCGGCCGAGCTTCGCTACCCGCTGTGAGCCACCCGCTGGCCCACGCCGCGGCGGCCCGATCGTACCGGGCCCTGCTCGAGCCGGTGAGGACCCGGGAGTGGTAGAGGGATCCATGAGCCTCGTGATCGAGGCCATCGGAGGCACCGCGGTCGCCGAGCGGCGGATCGAGGTGGTCGAGCGGAAGGGCATCGGCCACCCCGATACCATCTGCGACTCGGTGGCGGAGGCGGCCGCGGTCGCGCTCGCCCGCATGTACCGGGCCCGCGTCGGGGCCATCGCCCACTACAACATGGACAAGGCGCTGCTGGTGGCCGGCCAGTGCGTCAAGCGCTTCGGCGGGGGCGAGGTGACGCGGCCGATCGAGCTGATCATCGGCGACCGCGCGACCGACGTCCTCGACGGCCGCCCGGTGCCGGTGGAGGAGACCGTCCGCGGAGCGGTGGAGGAGTGGCTGAGCACGTATCTGCCGGGCGTGCGTCCGGGAACGGGCTTCATCACGCGGGTGGCGTTCGCGCCCGGCTCCGAGGAGCTGCGGCGGATCTATCGGGAAGGCGACGTCGACATCGCCTCCAACGACACGTCGGGCGCGTCGGGCTACGCACCGCTGAGCCCGACCGAGGACCTGGTGCTCGCGGTCGAGCGGTTCCTCAACTCGGCCGGATTCAAGGCGACCTTCCCGGACACCGGCCAGGACGTGAAGGTGATGGGCGTTCGCGAGGACGACCGGCTGGCCGTGACGGTGGCCATGCCGCTCGTCTGTCTGCTGACCCGGTCCGAGGCCGCGTACTTCGCGAGGAAGGACGAGATCCTCCACGCCCTCGCGAGCCACTTCGGCTCGACGCCCTTTCAGATCGACTGGCGGCTCAACTGCCTCGACCAGCGCGGGCAGGGAACGGAAGGCGTCTATCTGACGCTCACCGGCACCTCGGCCGAGGACGCGGACTCGGGGCAGGTGGGCCGCGGGAACCGGGCCAACGGGCTCATCGCGTTCTCGCGGCCGACCGGAGGCGAGGCGACCGCCGGCAAGAACCCCGCGGCGCACGCGGGCAAGATCTACAGCGTCCTGAGCCACCGGCTGGCGCGCCTCATCCACGCCCGGTGCCCGGCCATTCGCGAGGTCTACGTGCACCTGGTCGCCCGGATCGGCGAGCCGGTGGATCGGCCCTGGACCGGTGTCCAGGTCCGCCTGCCGGTCGGCGCGGCGGCCGCCGACGTGGACCGGGAGATCCGCGCGGTCGTCGAGACCGAGATGGCCCGTCTCCCCGTCTTCCGGGCCGAGCTGATCAGGGGCGAGCACCCCGTCTGCTGACCCGGTGGCCGTCGGGGTGAGGCTGCCCCACCTGAGGCGGCGATGCTCCGCCGGCCTGGCGCCGCCGGATCCGAGATTTCTTTGTTTTCGGTCGCCTGGGGGAGGGTACGTCGCTTGCAAGCGCATCGGGGTGTCATGCTCACACGACTGGAAGAGCTCCTGGGGACGCGGGGTATCCGGTACGAGGTGATCGAGCATCCGGAGGCCTTCACGGCGCAGGAAGAGGCCGCCCGTGCGCATGTCTCCGGCTGGACGTGGGTCAAGACCGTCGTGGTCAAGGATCCGGTCGGGCTCGCGCTGGCGGCCCTGCCGGCCGCCTGCATGGCCGACCTCGACCGGGTCAAGGGGCTGATCGGTCGCGGCGAGGTCCGCCTGGCCAGCGTGGAGGAGATGCTGGCCGCATTCCCGGGCTGCGCGCTCGGCGCGGTCCCGCCCATCGGAACGATCTGGCACATCCCCACCGTGATGGACCAGTCGCTCCTCGAGCAGCGCGACGTCGTGCTGCCGGCCGGGGATCATCGCACCGCGATCCGGCTGCGGGCCACCGACTACGCGAGCCTCGCCCAGGCGCGGGCGGGTCACTTCGCGGTTCACGAATCGCAGGAATTCCCCGTGCACCCGGGACCGCGGTCCGGGGCGGCGCGGACCAGCCCTTAGTGCGAGGAGAGACGACATGGCGAGCAAGCAGGTATTCTTCCGGTCCGAAGCGCGCGAGCGAATCCTGAAGGGCGTCACGGCGCTGGCCGATGCGGTCCGCGTCACGCTGGGGCCGAAGTCCAAGTGCGTGCTCCTCGAGAAGCGCTTCGGGACGCCGGTGGTCTGCAACGACGGAGTGACCATCGCCAAGGAGATGGAGCTCCGGGACCACGTGGAGAACATGGGGGTCCAGATGATCCGCCAGGCCGCGGAGCGCACCGGCGAGGCGGTCGGCGACGGCACCAGCACCTCGACGATCCTGGCCCACGCCATCTTCGCCGACGGGGTGCGGAACGTGGTCGCCGGGGCCAGCGCGGTCGATCTCAAGCGCGGCCTCGACCGCGGAGCCCAGGCGGCGGTGGAGGCGCTGAAGCTGCTGTCGCGGCCGGTGAAGAGCCGGCTCGAGAAGGCGCAGATCGCCACCATCTCCGCCCACAACAACCAGAACATCGGCGACATGGTCGCCGACGCGATGGAGAAGGTGGGCAACGAGGGCGTGATCACGGTCGAGGAGTCCAAGACGACCGAGACCCAGCTCGAGGTGGTCGAGGGACTCCAGTTCGACCGCGGCTACCTCTCGCCCTACTTCATCACCGACCCCGAGAAGATGGAGGCGGTCCTGGAGGACGTGCTGATCCTCCTCACCGACCGGAAGATCGGGGTGATGAAGGACCTGCTGCCGATCCTCGAGCAGGTGGCGCGCACCGGCTCGGCGATCCTGATCATCGCGGAGGACGTGGAGGGCGAGGCGCTGGCCACCCTCGTGGTCAACAAGATCCGCGGCTCGCTCAAGTGCATCGCGGTGAAGGCCCCCGGATTCGGCGACCGGCGCAAGGAGATGCTGGAGGACATGGGCATCCTGACCGGCGGCCGCGTCCTCACCGAAGAGCTCGGCATCAAGCTCGAGAGCCTGAGCATGGAGGACATGGGCCGGGCCAAGCGGGTGGTCGTGAACAAGGACACCACCACGCTCATCGGCGGAGGCGGCGACAAGGCGCGGATCGAGGGCCGCAAGCAGCAGATCCGGGCCCAGATCGACAAGACCACCAGCGACTACGACCGGGAGAAGCTCCAGGAGCGGCTGGCCAAGCTGGCGGGCGGGGTGGCGGTCATCAGGGTGGGCGCCCCGTCGGAGTCGGAGATGAAGAGCAAGAAGGAGGCGCTCGACGACGCGATCAGCGCCACCAAGGCCGCGGTGGCCGAGGGCATCGTGCCGGGCGGCGGGCTCGTCCTGCTGCGGGCCATCGACGCGGTCGAGCGCGAGGAGGGCAAGTGCGAGGGCGACGAGCGCACCGGGCTGCAGATCCTCCGCCGCGCGCTCGAGGCGCCGACCCGCCAGATCGCCGAGAACTCGTCGGTGGACGGCGGCGTGGTGGTCAACCAGATGCGCACCGGCAAGGGCAACATGGGCTTCGACGCCGCCCGCAAGGAGTACGTGGACCTGGTGGAGGCCGGCATCATCGATCCCACAAAGGTGGTCCGGGTCGCGCTGGAGAACGCGGTGTCGGTGGCGAGCCTGCTCCTGCTCACCGAGGCCACCCTGACCGAGGTGCCCGAGAAGAAGGAAGAGCCGGTGGGTCCGCGCGGCTTCGAGGGCGAGTGATGCTCGTCCGGGACGTGATGCAGGCTCACCCGGTGACCGCCACGGCCGAGACGCGCCTGAACCACCTGCTGCGGGTGCTCCAGCGGCGCGGGTTCCGGCACGTCCCGATCGTGGACGGCGAGCGGCTGATCGGCATCGTGTCCGACCGCGACGTCAAGCAGGCCCTGGCCTCCGCGGCGCAGAGCGCCGACGGGCGGGAGCGCGATCGACTCATCGACGGGCTGACCGCCGGGGGGATCATGACGCGCTCCGTGATCACGATCGGGCCCATGTTCGGTGTAGAGGACGCGGCCCGGCTCATGGCCACCCGGAAGATCAGCGCGCTCCCGGTCACCGAGGGTGACCGGCTCCTCGGCATCGTGACCGAGACCGACGTGCTCGGCCTGTTCGTGCGGGCCATGGGCGCGCTCGAGCCCTCGAGTCGGGTCGACGTGCTGCTGCGGGAGCCGGGGGCGAGCCTGGGCGAGGTCGTGCGGGCGATCGAGGCGACCGGCACCCGGATCTCGAGCGTCATGACCCTCGAGGACGCGACCGGCCAGCGAGAAGTGGTGCTGCGCCTGGCCACGATCGATCCGCGTCCGGCGCTCCGGGCGCTGGAGGCGGGCGGCCACCGGACACGGGACGCCGGGCAGGTGACGACCGCTCCCTCGTGAGCACGAGCAACCAGCTCATCGGGGACCGGCTCGACGAGGCGGCCGATCTGCTCGAGCAACAGGGGGCGAATCCGTTCCGCGTCCGCGCCTACCGCGAGGCGGCGCGGACCGTCGGTCGGCTCGCGGAGGCTCTCGGGGAGATCTACGACCGCGGCGGCGTCGAGGGCCTGGAGGCGCTGCCCGGGATCGGCCCGCGCATCGCGGCCGCGATCGCCGAGCTGCTCCGCACCGGGCGCTGGAGCCAGCTCGAGCGGCTGCGCGGCAGCCTCGACGCCGAGCAGCTCTTCCAGAGCATTCCGGGAGTCGGGCCGACGCTCGCGCAGCGGCTCCACGAGATCTTGCGCGTGGACACGCTCGAGGCCCTCGAGCTGGCGGCCCACGACGGGCGGCTGGACGCGGTGCCCGGCATCAGTCACCGCCGCGCCGCCGCGCTCCGGGCCTCTCTGGCCCAGATGCTGGGGCGCGCCCGTGGCCGTCCCCGCGAGCCCGTGGAGGAGCCGCCGGTCGAGATGCTCCTCGACGTGGATCGCGAGTATCACGACGCGGCCTTGGCCGGGCGGCTCCCCCGGATCGCCCCGCGCCGTTTCAACCCGACCGGGGAGGCCTGGCTGCCGATCCTCCACACCGAGCGCGACCACTGGCACTTCACCGCCCTGTTCTCCAACACCTTCCGCGCCCACGCGCTCGAGCGGACCCGCGACTGGGTCGTCGTGTACTTCCACGCCGACACGCGCCCGGAGGGCCAGCGGACCATCGTGACCGAGACGTCGGGAACCCTCGATGGCCGACGGGTGGTCCGCGGCCGCGAGAGCGAGTGCGAGGTGTTCTACGAGCTCACGGACAGGAGCCACGGCACCCCGAGCAGGAGCAGGACCGCGAGGAAGAAGGCGGCGGTGACTCCCCCGAGCATCCAGAACGCGCCACGGCCGACGTACCCGCTTCCGAAGTAGATCGGCGCCGGGCCGGTCGCGTAGGGCGTGAGCACGCCCATGAGACCGATCGAGTAGCACAGGAGCAAGGCGAGCGGGCGGACCGGCATGTCGGGCATGGCGACGCCCGCGGCCAGGAACGCCGGGAGCAGGGCGGTGGCGTGGGCGGTCAGGCTCGCGAACATGTAGTGGGCGGCGAAGAACACGGTCACCAGGAGCACCAGCCGGGTCGTGACCGGCAGCGGTGACAGGGCGGCGGTCACGCGCGCCGCGAACCACGAGAGAAAGCCCACCCGCTGCAGACCGTCGGCCAGCGTCACCAGCGTGGCGAACCAGACGAGCACCCGCCAGGCGTCGGTGTAGCCGAGCACGTCCCGCCAGGACAGGACGCCCACCAGCATCATGAGACAGAAGGCGACGAGCGCCGCGGTGGTCGGGTTGAGCCACCGGCCGGCGAAGATCCAGAGCCCGAGGGCCAGGACCGCGATCCCGGCCATGAGCATCTCGCGGCGGCTCATCGGGCCCATGCGGTCGAGCTCGCGGCGGGCCCAGACCGGGACCTCACGGCTGATCGTCAGGCCCGGCGGGTAGACGAGGTAGACGAGGACCGGCAGGGAGAGGAACAGCACGACGCCGACCGGCAGAAAGCCCGTGAACCACTCGCCCCATCCCACGGTGATGCCCGCGGTCTCCCTCATCAGGGACACCGCGAAGAGGTTCGCCGCGTTCGCGGTCAGGAACATGGAGCTGGTGATGCCGGTGGCCGCGAAGGCCGTCCACATCAGATAGGCGCCGACCCGTCGCGCGGTCGGCCCGGGGGAAGAGTCGTAGAGCGCGGGAATGCTCTTGATGATCGGGTAGACCATCCCACCGCTCCGCGCGGTGTTGGACGGCGTGAAGGGAGCCAGCACCAGGTCCGCCAGCGCGACCGCGAAGCCGAGGCCGAGGGTCCGCCGGCCGAGGCGCCGCACGAGGCCGAGCGCGATCCGCCGGCCCAGTCCGGTCTTCTCGTAGCCGAGGCCGAACATGAACGCGACGAAGATGAGCCAGACCGTGCTGTGCGAGAAGCCGGACAGAGCCCAGCGGATGGCCTCGTCGGGCGTCGGGCCGACCAGGCGCAGGGCGGTGGCCACCGTGATGGCGAGCAATCCGACCACCGGCCCGGGCAGTGGCTCGGTGATCAGGGCCGCGATGACGGTGGCGACGAGCGCGAAGTAGCGCCAGGCCGACGGGGTCAGGCCGGAGGGCGCGGGGACGAGCAGGAGGACGCCGCCCAGGGCCAGCGGGGCGAGCGTGCGCAGGACGCGAATGACTAGGCCCCCGCTGGCATGGCCCGCAGATTCTCCGCTTTCCCGGCATCGCGTTCAAGCGCCGGCGCTGGGGACCATGCGCCCCACCCGAGCCGCAGTGGGGTCGCCGGGCCCCACCGCTGGCCGGCCCGGGAAAGGGGAAAGCACTATTTCACGGTCGGTTGTCGGTGGCACATCACTTGCGGATGCTGAAGGGAGATGATGGCGACGCCCTTCACCGGTCCCAAGCGTCGGCTTCCCCGGTGGCTCGCCGGGGGAGCGATCGCGCTCGTGCTCGCGCTGGTCGCGGTCCTGCTCGTCCCGCGGCTGGTCTCGTGGCTCCGTCCGCCGGCGGATACCGGCCTGGTCTTGGCGAGCGGCCGCATCGAGGGCCGGATCACGACGCTCACCCCGAAGACGTCGGCGTGGGTCGTGACCCTGCACGCGGACGAGGGGCAGGCGGTGCGCCAGGGCCAGCTGCTCGCCACGCTGGACGACCAGGCCCAGCGCGAGCGAGTGCGGGCGGTCGAGGAGCAGGTCAGGGCGCTCGACCAGCGGCTGGTCGCGGCGAACAGCCAGCTCGGCATGACCGAGCGGCAGGTGACCCTGCAGATCGAGCAGACGACGGCGGCGCAGCGCGAGGCGGAGGCCCGGCTTCGGCGGGCCCGGTCGAGCCTTGTGCAGGCCGAGCGGGACGCGCAGCGCGCCGCGGTGCTGGTGGCGAAGGAGCTCATCGCCCCGCAGGAAGGCGAGCACGCCCGGCTCACCGCCGACATGGCGGCGCAGTCGGTCAAGGAAGCGGAGGAAGCGCTCGAGAGCAGCGGCAAGCAGGTGGCCCTGGCGCGCCTCGGCCTCGAGCAGGTCGCGATCCTGCGCGCGGAGCGCGATGCGCTCGCGCGGCAGCGCGGACAGGCCCAGGCGCAGCTCGCCGAGCAGCAGAGCCACGTTGCCGACTTCTCGGTCAAGAGCCCGATCGACGGCCGGGTGCTCACCCGCACCGTCGAGCGAGGCGAGCGGGTCGAGCCCGGCACGCCGCTCTTCACCCTCGTCGATCTCGACCGGCTGTACGTCAAGATCTACGTGCCCGAGCCGAACATCGGCAAGGTGGCCCTGGGGCAGGAGGCGCGGGTGTCCGTCGACGCCTATCCCGGCCGCGCGTTCTCCGCCCGCGTCAGCCGGGTCTCGCAGGAAGCCGAGTTCACGCCGAAGAACGTCGAGACGCGGGAGGAGCGGGTCAAGCTCGTGTTCGCGGTCGAGGTCGCGCTCGCCGAGAACCCCGGCGGCGTGCTCAAGCCAGGGATGCCCGCCGACGCGACGATCCGCTCGCGGCCCGACGCGCCGTGGAGGTGACGGCTCCCGGGCCTCCCGGACGCCCGGCGGGAGATCTCGCGGAGGATCCGCCGCCGATCCGGGTGGAAGCGCTGTGCCGCAGCTACCGGCGGGGCCGGATCCGCGCGGTGCACGACGTGGCGTTCGAGGTGGGGCGCGGCGAGGTGTTCGGCCTGATCGGCCCCGACGGGGCCGGCAAGACGAGCGTGCTCCAGGTGCTGGCCGGCGTGCTCCGGGCCGATTCGGGCGCGGCGTACGTGGCGGGCGTGGACGTGCTCCGGGACCCCGAGGCGGTGAAGGGCGTCATCGGATACATGCCCCAGGGGCTCGGGCTCAACCTCTACGACTCGCTCACCGTCCAGGAGAACATCGAGTTCTTCCGCGACCTGCGCCGCGTGCCGCGGGAGCAGTACGCCGACAATCGCGAGCGCCTGCTCCGCATGACGCGCCTCGAGCGGTTCCTCGAGCGCCCGGCCGCCACCCTCTCGGGAGGGATGCGGCAGAAGCTGGCCCTCATCTGCACCCTCATCCACCTCCCGGACGTGCTCCTGCTCGACGAGCCCACCACCGGCGTGGATCCGATCTCCCGCCGCGACTTCTGGTCGATCATCCACACCCTCGTGGCCAGTCGGGGCGTGACGGTGCTCCTGACCACCGCCTACATGGACGAGGCCGAGCGGTGCCACCGCGTGAGCCTCATGCACGACGGCGCCGTGATCGCGTCCGGCCGTCCGGACGAGCTGACCGCCGAGCTCGCCGGCCGGGTGTGGAGCATCCCGGGCGCCGATCCCGACGCTCTCGTGGAGGCGCTCCAGACGGGACAGAGCGCGCAGGCGGTGGCGATCGCCGGTGGTGAGGTCCGCGTCCTCGTCCGCTCCGCCGAGTCCGATGTCCCTGGGGAACTGGCCGCGGCTGGCCTCACCGGCTTCGTGCTCGAGCCCGCCGAGCCGAGCTTCGAGGACGTGTTCGTCGAGCGTCTGACGCGGGACCGGCGGGCCCCCGCCGCCGCCCCTCGCGGCCTCCTGGCGACGGCGCGGGCCACGTTCACGGGCGGTGCGATCGTGGCTGACGGCCTCACGTGCCGGTTCGGCAGCTTCACCGCGGTCGACCGGGTGAGCCTGACGGTGGACGAGGGAGAAATCCTGGGCCTCCTCGGGCCCAACGGCGCCGGCAAGACGACCCTGATCAAGATGCTGTGTGGTCTCCAGACCCCGGCGGCCGGCACGGCCACCGTCGCCGGCCTCGACGTGCAGAAGGCGCGAGCCGCGCTCCGGGGCCGAATCGGCTACATGTCCCAGCGCTTCTCGCTGTACCGGGATCAGACCGTGCTCGAGAACCTCCGCCTGTCCGCCGGCCTGTACGGGATCCCGCGCGCCGAGCGCCAGGGCCGGATCGGTTCCCTGCTGGCGAGCCTCGATCTCGACCGTCTGGCGGACCGCCAGCCCCGGGCGCTGCCGCTCGGCGTGCGCCAGCGGCTGGCCCTGGCCAGCGCGATCCTGCACGAACCGCCGGTGCTGTTTCTCGACGAGCCGACTGCAGGGGTGGACCCGCTCGCCCGGCGTCAGTTCTGGGACCTCGTGCACCTGCTGGCTCACCAGCATGGGGTCGCGGTGCTTGTCTCGACCCACTACATGGACGAGGCCACCCACTGCGATCGCCTGGGCTTCATGCACGAGGGGCGGCTCGTCGGGCTGGGCAGCCCGGCGGAGCTGAGGCGCAGGGCCGAGGAGGAGGGCGGCCCGGTGCTGTCGGTCGACGCGGCCGACTTCGGCCGCGCATTCATGCTGCTGCAGTCGCGCTTTCCCGACGCGATGCTCCACGGCCGTCGCATCCGCTGGCAGACCGGTCAGCCGGAGCGCGACCTCGCGGCGGCCAGGGAGACCCTCGCCGCCGCCCGCCTCGCCGCCACCATCGAGACCCAGCCCCTGTCGATGGAGGACACTTTCGTCAGCGTGGTGCGCGCCGCGGGGCTCGGTCGTGCGTAGACCCCGGATCGACCGCGCGCTCGCCATCGCCCGCAAGGAGGCGCGCCAGCTCCTCCGCGATCCCGCGTATCTGGGGCTGGCGATCGTGGTCCCGGTGCTGCTCATCCTGCTCCTGGGTTATCAGCTCTCGCTGGACGTCAAGGGTCTCCTGGTGGCGGTGGTGGATCGCGATCGCTCTCCGTGGAGCCGCGAGTACATCGACGGCCTGGTCCACTCCGAGTATTTCCGGCTCGTCGGCGTGCTCGACGGCCCCGACGAGGGGCGGGAGTGGGTGCGATCGGGACGCGCCCGGGTCGTCATCGATATCCCGCCCGACTTCGGGCGCGCCCTGAGCGCCGGGGAGTCCACCGCGGTGGGCGTGACGGTCGACGGCTCGTTTCCCACCCGCGGGCAGATCGGGGCGGGGTACGTGGAAGCGATCAACGCCCTCTACAACCAGCGGCTCCTGCGGGAGTATCTGGCCCGACGGGGCGCGGGCGACGCGCAGCTCTGGCCCGTCTCGATGGAGCTGGCCGTGTGGTACAACCCCACGCTCGAGAGCAAGAACTTCATCGTGCCGGGCATGCTGGTCGTGATCCTCATGATCTTCCCGCCGCTGCTCAGCGCGCTCCTGATCGTGCGGGAGCGCGAGAGCGGCACCATCCTCAACCTCTACTGCTCGCCGGCCGGACGGTGGGAGATCCTGGCCGGCAAGGCGCTGCCGTACGTGACGGTATCCTTCCTCGACTTCCTCCTGATCTTCGCGGCCAGCCTCTGGCTCTTCCGGGTGCGTTTCGTGGGCGCGGCGTGGATCCTTTCGGTGGGCGCGCTGCTCTACTCCACGTGCACGGTGGGTCTCGGCCTGATGATCTCCACGCTGACGCGGACCCAGCTCGCGGCCATGCTGGCCACGTTCCTCGGCGCGGTGGCGCCGGCCTTCACCTTCTCCGGCATCTTCACGCCGGCCGCGAGCCTGGACGCAGTGGGCCGATTCGTGAGTCGCCTGATCCCGGCGACGTACTTCATGGACGTGGTCCGGGGCAACTATCTCAAGGGCGGCGGCGTCGCCCCGTACGTGCCGAGCCTGCTCATGCTGATGCTCTATTGCGTGATCGTCTACGGGGCGGCCTGGCTGGCCCTCCGCAAGCGGGTCGGGTGATGGTCAGTCGCCTCGCCGCGATGATCCGGAAGGAGCTGAGCCAGCTCCTCCGGGACGTGCCGATCTTGTTGTTCGTGATCTGGGCCTTCACGGGTGCCGTCTACACCGGCGGCCACGGAATCGGCGCCGAGCTGCACAACTACCCGGTGCTGGTGCTCGACCTCTCCCGTAGCCCGGAGAGCCGCGAGCTCGTCTCCCGCTTCCGCGCTCCATACTTCAAGATCGTCGGCTACGCGGCGAGCGATGCCGAGCTGGTTCAGTGGCTCGACGGCGGGCGCGCCAGTCTCGCCATCGTCATCCCGCCGGATTTCGAGCGCCGGGCTCACCGGGGGGGCGCTCGCTTTCAGGTGATCTCGGACGGCAGCCAGTCGACGTCGGCCACGATCGCGGGGGCCCACATCGCCGCCATCGCCGGTCGCTACAGCGGGGAGCTGCTCGAGGAGCGGCTCGGTTCCGGCGCGCGGGCGGCGGTGCCCCAGGTGGAGGCCCGCATCCGCGTGGAGTACAACCCGAATCTCGACGAGACCTGGTTCTCGGGCCTGCTGGAGGTCCTGAACCAGGTGACCATGATCGCCATGCTGCTGGCCGCCGCCGCGATGGTGCGGGAGCGCGAGCACGGCACCGTGGAGCATCTGCTGGTGAGCCCCCTGCGGCCCTGGGAGCTGTTCGCGGCCAAGGTCGTCCCGGTGGTCGCCCTGGTGCCGGTGGCCGCGCTCGGGTCGGTGTTCGGCATCGTGCACGGCATATTCGGGACCCCCATCCGCGGGAGCGTCGTGCTCTTCTATGCCGTCTCCGTGGTCTACGTGTTCGCCATGGCGAGCCTCGGCCTGGCCATCGCCGTCTTCACCCGGAACCTGGGTCAGGCCATGCTGCTCCTGCTCCTGATCCTGTACCCGATGATGCT
>Ga0310810_10006307_pt1 | contig 13384 bp, 11 predicted proteins | sample NCmetagenome_FD_207641 | JGI IMG/M metagenome (GOLD analysis project Ga0310810, IMG submission 207641) | Soil microbial communities from experimental microcosm in Duke University, North Carolina, United States - NC | ecosystem: Engineered > Artificial ecosystem > Soil microcosm > Unclassified ... | reverse complement strand
TCTTCAGATTGTGGGTGCGCGCACCGCGCACGCGAATGTGCTGCATCGAACCCTAAATGGTACGCGTTCGGGCCACTTCGAGGGCCAGGTGGCGACGGCACCCTATGGCGAGCGAGCTGCAGGGCGTACGGTTGACTATCACTAAATATATCTTAAAATATATCTCAAGAAACTAGCGGCGGACAATGAATACTCCCTTTAACCGTAATCAGTGGCGGCGCTTTGGCGGCTTCGCGGCCGGATTCGGCGATGGCCTAGGCATGATCGGCAAGGCTATTCTCGCCGGCAGGCGATTGGCGGCCGGGGAGCTGCAGCTCGTGCTCCTCGCGCTGCTCGCCGAGCGTGCCCGTCACGGGTACGAGCTCATCAAGGCGCTCGAGGAGCGCTCGGGCGGTTTTTACAGCCCGAGCCCGGGCATGGTCTATCCGGCGCTTTCGTGGCTCGAGGAAATGGGCTACGCGAGCGTAGTAGCCGAAGGATCCAGGAAGCTCTACAGCATCACCGACAGCGGCCGGACCTACCTCGAGCAGAACCGGCAAGCGGCGGACACCATGCTTCGCCAGCTCGAGTACATCGGGCGCAGGATGGGCCGCGTCCGGGAAATCTTCGGTGGCCTGGATGAGGAGGATGAGCTCGGCGAGCGCGGTATCGGCGCCGCGCGCCGCGAGTTGCGGCAGGCGCTGCGCGAGAAGCGCGGCGCCTCCAGCGAGGAAAAGGACCAGGTTGCGAAAATCCTCAGGGAAGCCACCGCGCGCATCCGCGGTGTCGGGTAATCGTCCGGGTGTGGGAGCGCCTTATCCCTCGGCGCCAGGCTCGCCTCGAGCCGCATCGTAGACCAGACGCGCGGTAGCCACGTCCTCGACCGCAAGTCCGAGGGACTTGAACACCGTGGTCGATTCACGCGGCGCGTGGCGCGTGCCTGCGAACACCTCACCGGCCTCAGCGAAGATCGGCGCCTGCGACAGGATCACATCCCCGGACTCGCGCATCGCCGCTTCGCGCGAATCCACGATTACGATGCTGCCTCTCATGGCGGCATCGTCGAGCTCGCGCCAGTCCGGCAGACACGCTCCGACGGCATTGACGTGCGCGCCGGGCTTGAGCCATTCGCCGCGCAGCACCGCCTGCGGCGAACTGGTCGCCGTAACGATGACGTCGGCACCGCGCACAGCGGCCTGAGCCTCCATCGCCCGTGCTCCGTGGCGGGCGGCAAACTGCTGCGCGTGTGCTGCGTTGCGGCTCCAGACTCGCACCTCCTCGAAGCGGCACACCTGACCGAGCGCCTCGAGATGCGCCTGTGCCTGCAGTCCGCTACCGAGGAGGGCCAGGACTCGTGCGTCCGCAGGCGCGAGATGGCGCGTGATCGCTGCCGAGACCGCCGCGGTGCGCATCTCGGTAATGCGACGCCCATCGAGGAAGGCGAGTGGCAGGCCCGTGTCACTCTCGAACAGCACGATGCTCGCCAGATGTGTCGGCACATCCCCGCTCGCGTTCTTCGGGTAGAAGCACACGAGCTTCGCCCCCATGCTCTCGCGCATCACCGCGGGCATCACCCCGAGGTAACGCTGCCCCGGCTCGATGGTGATCATGGTACGCACCGGCTGCGTCACCTCACCCGCCGAGAAGGCGGCGAGTGCCCGCTCCATGGCGGGGATCAGTCTCTCGTAGGTCAGGACCCGGGCGATTGCCGAGTCATCCAGCATGCGGACCATGCGCGCCTCGCGGCCACCGGGCGACTTGCGCCCACCGGCTAGAGTAGCCGAGCTGGTCTTTCTGGCGCATCGCGCCGTGAACTGCGTTCGCGCATGGCGCCGCCCTACACTAGAATGCGCAGCTTATCCGGCAGGCGCAGCCGTCGACCTGCCCGACTACCCCAGGATTCGAGGAACGCACCATGGCGCGTGGCATCAACAAGGTCATTCTCATCGGCAACCTCGGCGCGGATCCGGAGACACGTGCCATGCCCTCGGGCACGACGGTCGCCAATCTGCGTGTGGCGACCAGCGAGAGCTGGCGCGACAAGCAGTCCGGTGAGCAGCAGGAGCGCACCGAATGGCATCGGGTAGCGCTTTTTGGTCGTCTGGCGGAGATCGCCGGTGAGTACCTGCGCAAGGGCTCGCAGGTCTACATCGAGGGAAGCCTGCGCACACGCAAATGGCAGGACAAGCAGGGCAATGATCGCTACTCGACCGAGATCGTGGGCAATGATCTGCAGATGCTCGGGGGTCGCGGCGGCGCGGGCGCCGGCGCCGCTCCGGCATCGGCCGGTGCCGCAGGGGCCGGCGCGCCGTCCTATGCGGAGGAGTCCGCGGGCGGAGGATCGCGCGGCGAGGAGTTCGACGACGACATTCCGTTCTAGGCGCGCTGCAGTCCGCTGCGCCTTGTCAGTGTCAGAATGAGAACCCGAGCCCGGCGAGCAGCACGTCAGTATCGCGGCCGTTGGTGGTGAGGGTGCGGTACCAATAGGCCCGCAGATGAGTCATGCGGGTCACGCGCCAGGTCAGGGTCATGGTCAACAGGCCCAGCACCTGAGTGTTGGTAGCGGTTCCCACCAGCGTATCGGATGGGACGAGGTAATCCTCATCGCGCGCGAGATAGAAGCCGCCCGCGATGCCGACATCGGCATGGTGGTCGAGGAATTCTCGCACCAGCCCGAGCTGCCCGGCCACGCCCTTGCGTTTGATCACGGTCGTGTCGCCTTCGTCGAGGAAAGTGCCGATGGCATCGATGTAGGGCGTGAGCCGCCAGCGCAATTCCGCTCCCCAGGCGGTGCCTTGCGGGGAGCCGAAATTGTTCTGCACGCTCTTGCCGGCCATCGCCGTCATCTCCCAGCGCGGGGTGCTGAGGTCGTAGTGGGATGGAGGTACTGGCCCTGCCGCAGTGGAGCCCTCGAACTGGTACCCGAGCCCGATCAGCAGCGTGTTGGTTTTGATGCTGGCCGAAGTGTGCGCATAGTTATAACGGACTTGCAGGATCAGAGGCGCCCGTATGTACCACTGTGCCGCGGCGCTGTAGAGCACGCCCCAGCCGTGTGCGTCCGTCACGCTGCCGGTTTCGCTGGCGTAGGTCGTGTCGTAGTATCGATACGGCCCGATACCCGCCGACAGCAGGAACCTGCGGGAGCTGCTCGGCCAGCGTAGCCAGATCTGCGGGCTGTAACCGTCGCGATGATGATCGGTCACGTGGCCCTCGTTGAGCCAGGTGAAGCTGGCGTAGAAGTAATCACTGAGGTTGTGCGCGTACTCGAACGAATACGAAGTGGTGTGCTCCTTGAGGCTCGGGGTGTACTGCCCACCCGCCATTGCGTAGAGCTCCTGGGCGGTGGCAGGCGCGCACGTTGCCGCCAGCACCACCGGCAGCGCGAGCCAGCGTGCTCTGCAATCTAGGCGAGTCATGACCGCTCCTTGGCCAGACAGACGGGGAATCCGTTCCGTCTGATGCTTTCATGTAGCGCTCTGGCTTGCCAGAGCGCGGGTGTAGGTCTACGCCTCTCCATGGCGAAGGCTCCGGCTCACATCTGGCGCGGTGCAGCAGGCAACGCCCGCGCGAGAGCGAGCGTGGCCGCGGTCCAACGCCGGGCCCTGCGCGCCACGTTCGCGCGCACGGTTGATGACAGAACGGTGTGTCGCGAGCCCGGCTGAGTAATCTCGCAAGGTACTGAGGAGATTGGCTTTTTAGGGCCTGCATCTCCCCGCATCGGCTGCGGCCGTGCGCCCGTAACGTGCAGGACGTAAACTTTCCCTTTTCATGCCCCGCCACTACTTCATCAAGACCTTCGGTTGCCAGATGAACGAGTACGACTCCGCCCGCATGGGGGACGTGCTGCGGGATAGCGTTGGACTCACCGTCACCGACAATCCCGCGGCGGCGGATGTGCTGCTGATGAACACCTGCTCGGTGCGCGAGAAGGCGCAGGAGAAGGTGTTCTCACTCCTCGGCGAGTGGCGGCGCCTGAAGGCGCGCCGGCCTGAAGTGATCATCGGTGTTGGCGGCTGCGTTGCCAGCCAGGAGGGCGAGGCCATCACCGCGCGTGCGCCGTTCGTCGATCTGGTGTTCGGCCCGCAGACGCTGCACCGGCTGCCGCAGATGCTCGCGGAGCGGGGACGCAGCGGGCGTGCGGTGGTCGATGTGAGCTTTCCCGAGATCGAGAAGTTCGATCACCTGCCGGCACCGCGCGCTGAAGGTGCCCGCGCCTACGTGTCGGTCATGGAGGGCTGCAGCAAGTACTGCAGCTTCTGCATCGTTCCGTACACGCGCGGCGAGGAGATGAGCCGCTCCTTCGACTCGGTGCTCGATGAGGTGCGGCGGCTCACCGCCCAGGGCGTCATGGAGGTGACGCTGCTCGGGCAGAATGTCAACGCGTATCGCGGGCCCATGGCGGATGGCGAGCTCGCCGATCTCGCCACGCTCATTCATCACGTTGCCCGCGTGCCGGGAATCGAGCGGGTGCGCTTCACCACCTCGCACCCACTCGAGTTCGACGACAGCCTCATCGAAGCCTTCGCCAGCGTCCCGCAGCTGGCCAACCATCTGCACTTGCCCGTCCAGAGTGGCTCCGACCGCGTGCTCGCTCTCATGAAGCGCGGCTACACGACACTCGAGTTCAAGGACAAAGTGCGCCGGCTGCGCGCCGTGCGGCCGGACATTTCGATCTCTTCGGATTTCATCGTCGGCTTCCCGGGTGAGAGCGAGCGCGATTTCTCCGCGACACTGGCACTCGTGGCCGAGGTTGGATTCGACCAGTCCTTCAGCTTCCTCTACAGCCGGCGCCCCGGCACTCCAGCGGCGTCACTGCCGGATGAGGTCGAGCCTGCCGTCAAGCAAGAGCGCCTCGCGCGGTTGCAGGCGCAGCTCGAGAGGCAAGGGCACGCCATCAGCGAGTCGATGGTCGGCACGCGCCAGCGCGTGCTGGTCGAGCGGCACGCGCGCAAGGATGCCCGCGAGCTCGCGGGCCGCACGGCCAACAACCGCTGGGTGAACTTCGCGGCGCCTGCGTCGCTCATGGGGCGTTTCATCGACGTCACCATCACCGCAGCACTCGCACACAGCCTGCGCGGGCGCCTGGCCGACCCCGCGGCCGATCAGCAGGCGCCACGGCTTGCCGTGGCCGGCGGCTGATCCGGTGGTCGCTCCTGCACCCGAGCCGCGGCGCGAATTCGAGCTCGGCCCGTGCGACAACGCACGACTCGCCAATCTTTGTGGGCCGCTCGATGAGAATCTGCGTCTGCTCGAGACGCGGCTCGATGTGCGCATCCACCGTCGCGGCGACACCTTTCGCGTGAGCGGTGCACAGGCATTGCACGCCGAGAATCTGCTGCGCGAGCTGTTCGCACTCACGCTGACCGAGGACATCACTCCCGAGCGCGTGCATCTCGCGCTGCGCGAGCGCGAGTCGGGCCTGCCGGACGAGGAGGACGTGCGCGAGCACGGCGTGCGTGTGCCGCGCGGCGGCATCCGCGCGCGCGGCGCGCATCAGCGCGACTACCTCGAGCACATCCGCACGCGCGACCTCACCTTCGGCATCGGGCCGGCGGGCACGGGCAAGACTTACCTCGCGGTCGCCTGTGCGGTGGAGGCGCTGCAGGCCGATCGGGTGCGGCGGTTGATTCTGGTACGCCCGGCGGTGGAAGCCGGTGAGCGCCTCGGGTTCCTGCCCGGGGACCTGACCCAGAAGGTCGACCCCTACCTGCGACCGATGTACGACGCGCTCTACGAGATGATGGGATTCGATCGGGTCGCGCGCTTCATCGAGCGCAATGTCATCGAAGTCGCGCCGCTCGCCTTCATGCGTGGACGGTCGCTGAACGACTCCTTCATCATCCTCGATGAGGCACAGAACACGACCATCGAGCAGATGAAGATGTTCCTCACCCGCATCGGCTTCGGCTCCAAAGCGGTGGTGACCGGTGATGTGACGCAGACCGACCTGCCGGCCGGCAAGCAGTCGGGTCTGTCCCACGTGATCGATGTGCTGCGCGCGGTGGAGGGTGTGGCGTTCACCTTCTTCGACGCCCACGATGTCGTACGCCACCCACTGGTGCAGCGCATCGTGCAGGCGTATGAATCGCGCGGGAGCTCCTCGTGAGCGCGCGCCGCGCGGCGGTGCGTGCACCGCACTCCATACGGCTCGAGCTGCAGCGGCGGGTACGCGGCTGGTCGCCGGCACGACGCGACCTCGCTCACTGGGCGGGCGCTGCGCTCGGCCGCGGCGGCTACGGCCGCGAGCTCGCCGTGTGCACGGTCGGCGAGGCGGAGAGTGCCCGGTTGAATGCCCGTTTTCGCGGCCGCGATCAAGCGACCAACGTGCTCTCGTTCCCAGCGGCGCGGCTGCCGCGTGCACCGGACGGCGCACCGCCGCCGCTCGGGGAGCTGGTCATCTGTCCGCGCGTGCTCCAGGCGGAGGCGCGCGCCCAGGACAAGACGCTGCGCGCTCACTGGGCACACCTCGTGGTGCACGGCGCGCTGCACCTGCTCGGCTATGACCACGAGCACGCCGCGGATGCACGGCGCATGGAACGGCGCGAGATCGCCGTGCTGCGCCGCCTCGGGTTCGCCAATCCGTACCGGAGCTGAAGCTCATGGCGAAGGATCTCAACACCACGGGACGCTGGCTGCGGCGGCTGACGCACGGGCTCGCGGCCGAGCCTCAGGACCGCAAGGCGCTCACTGCAGTGCTGCGCGAGGCCGCGGACCGCTCCGTGATCGACAGCGATGCGCTCACCATGCTCGAGGGTGTGCTCGAAGTCGGCGACCTGCAGGTGCGCGACATCATGGTGCCGCGCGCACAGATGGTGTTCGTGCGCCGCGACGAGCCGGCGGTGCGCATTCTGCCGGTGGTGGTGGAGTCGGGACACTCGCGGTTTCCGGTCATGGACACGGACCGCGACGACATCGTCGGCATCCTGCTCGCCAAGGATCTGCTGCGCCTCACCACGGCGCACGCGCGTGAGCGCTTCGAGATCCGCGAGTACATGCGCCCGGCGGTGTTCGTGCCGGAATCGAAGCGCCTCAATGTGCTGCTCAAGGAATTCCGGCGCAACCGCAATCACATGGCCATCGTGGTCGATGAGTACGGCGGCGTCTCGGGACTGTGCACCATCGAGGATGTCATCGAGCAGATCGTCGGGGAGATCGACGATGAGTTCGACGTCGAAGACGACCAGAACATCCGCCGCGACGCCGAGGCGCAGTTCACCGTGCGCGGCGTGACTCGCATCGAGGAGTTCAATCAGTTCTTCGGCGCGCATCTGCCCGAGGGGCAGGGCGTCGACACCATCGCGGGGCTGCTGTTGAAACAGCTCGGACGTCTGCCACGGCGCGGTGAGTCCGCCACCATCGATGGCTTCGAGTTCCGCGTGCTGCGTGCCGACCGGCGGCGCATCGATGCACTGCGCGTACTTGCGCCCCACGATGTGCTGCCAGCGGGCGATGAACGCTCCGCCGGCGGGACCTCCTGACGCCGCCCATGCCTGCCGCATCCGCCGAGACCGCCGTCGCTGCGGCGACGGGCGCGCGCTACGCCCTGGCGCGCCCTGCCTCCGCGCTGGCGCGGGCGCTGCTCGCGCTCCTGGCCGGGGCGGCACTCGCCGCAGCGTTCGCGCCGCTCAACCTCTGGCCGCTCGGCGTGCTCTCGCCGGCGATGCTCATGTGGTTATGGCAGGGCGCGACGCCGCGCGAGGCTGCGCGTCTTGGCTTCTGGTTCAGCTTCGCCACCTTCGCCGCCGGTACCTACTGGCTGTACATCAGCATCCACGGCTTCGGCGGCGCTCCCGTCTGGCTGGCGGGCACCCTGATGCTGGGGCTGGTGACCATCATGGGGCTGTATCACGCCGCGCTCGGCTATGTCGCCGCACGCTGGCTGCCGGCACAGGGCGCGCTGCGCTGGCTCGTGGCTCTGCCCGCTGCCTGGCTGCTGATGGAATGGTGGCGCGGCTGGTTTCTCTCGGGGTTCTCCTGGCTGTCGCTCGGCTATTCGCAAACAGACACCTGGCTCGCAGCATTTGCGCCGCTCGCGGGTGTCTACGGCATCAGCGCGTTGCTCCTCCTCGGTGCAGGTGCCCTCACGATGTTCGTCTGCGCAGGAGCGCGCGGCCGAATCGGCGCGCTCCTCGCACTCCTCATTCCGTGGGCCGCGGGGGCGGCGCTCTATCACCACTCCTGGACGCACGCGAGCGGGCCCGCCGTATCGCTAGCGGTGGTGCAGGGCGCCATTCCACAGGATGAGAAATGGCTCGAGAGCAATCGCGAGACGACGCTGCGCCTGTACCACACGCTCACCGAGCGGGTGCTCGGCAATGCAATCATCGTCTGGCCGGAGTCCGCGCCCGCCGACGTCGCCAACGACATCGCCCCTTACATCAACAGCCTGTACCGCGACGCACGCGCCCACGGCTCGGCAATCGTCATGGGCGTGTTGCGTGCCGAGCAGAGTTCCGATGGCGGGATGCGCTACTTCAACTCGGTGCTGGCGCTCGATGCCGGGCAATTCAACTGGTACGACAAGCATCACCTCGTGCCGTTTGCCGAGTTCTTCCCGGTGCCGCATTTCGTGCGCAGCTGGATGCGCCTGATGAGCCTGCCGTACTCGGACTTCACCCGCGGCGCCGCCGACCAGCCTCCGCTGCCCGCCGCGCACCTGCAGCTCGGCACCACCGTGTGCTACGAGGACGCCTACGGCAGCTCGATGCTGGAGGTGTTGCCGCGCGCCGACGCTCTGGTGAATGTGACCAACGATGCCTGGTTCGGCCATTCGAGCGCGCGACATCAGCACCTGCAGATCGCACGCATGCGGGCACTGGAGGAGGGTCGTTTCCTGGTACGTGCCGCGAACGACGGCATTTCCGCGGTCATCGGGCCGCACGGCGAAGTCATCGCCCGGGCCCCGGAATTCGTACCTGCGACGCTGGTCTCAGCTATTGTGCCCTACGCGGGGCTCTCGCCCTACGCGCATGTTGGAAACTGGCTGATAGTGAGCCTCGCTACCGTTGCACTGGCATACGGGCTGTGGGTGCGGAATGATAGGAGGCTCCGCCGCCGGCAGTACCGGTAGCGATGGAAGTGCTGCCATGAACACGAGCTGCGAATCCCCACAATTTCTGCTGAATGGAACGGCCTGGCGCTCGGTGGTGGCCTGTACCATCGTGCTGCTGCTCGGCGGCTGTTCCCGGGGTTTCTCGGCCCAGTCGGGGCGCGCCGATGTGCCGCCGTCCGCGGCCAACCCATCGGCGGAAGCCGGAACGTTGGCGGCCGCGACTGCAGCGCCGGCCGCGCCGGGCGAGGCGATCGGGCGCGCCCTGCCGGATTTTTCGCAACTCGTGGAGCGCTACGGTCCCGCGGTCGTGAATGTCGAGGTGGTGGAGAAGGCCCAGCCGAGGGGAGGGGTCCCAGGCCTCTCGCCGGACGATCCGTTCTATGACTTTTTCCGTCGCTTCGGCATCCCCACACCCGACCAGGGTCAGCAGGGGCGCCAGGCGCCGGTGCGCGGTGCGGGCTCGGGCTTCATCGTCAATGCCGATGGCTACATCCTCACCAACACCCATGTCGTCGCCAACGCCGATGAGGTGACGGTGCGGCTCACCGACCGCCGTGAGTTTCCGGCCAAGGTGATCGGCGCGGATGAGCGCACCGATGTGGCGGTCATCAAGATCAACGGCGGCAATCTGCCGATCGTGAAGCTCGGCGATCCTTCGCGCATCAAACCCGGACAGTGGGTGCTTGCCATCGGCTCGCCCTTTGGATTCGAGAACAGCGCCACCGCCGGCATCGTGAGCGCGACGGCGCGTTCGGTGCCGGGCGAGAACTACGTGCCGTTCATCCAGACGGACGTGCCGGTGAACCCCGGCAACTCCGGCGGCCCGCTGTTCAACATGGCCGGTGAAGTGGTCGGCATCAACTCGCAGATCTTCAGCCGCACCGGCGGCTTCATGGGCGTCTCGTTCGCCATCCCGATCGATGTGGCGCGCAACGTCGAAGAGCAGCTCATCAAGACCGGTCACGTGGTCCGCGGCCGCATCGGCGTCACCATCCAGGACGTCAACGCGCAGCTCGCCGAGTCCTTCGGGCTCGATCGACCGCGCGGCGCGCTCGTCTCCTCGGTGGAGAAGGACGGACCCGCCGCGCACGCCGGCGTCGCGCCGGGTGACGTGATTCTCACGGTCGACGGCCGTCCGATCGAGCGCTACGGCGAGCTCTCGAGCCAGATTGCCGCGATGCGTCCCGGCGCGGATGCGAGCCTGGGGGTGTGGCGCAACGGCAAGGAGCAGACCCTCAACGTAAAGGTCGCGGAGCTCAAGGAGCAACCCCAGAACGTTGCCTACCGCAGCGGCAAGACCAAGCCACCATCGGCCGGGCAGCCGAGCGCGCTCGGCCTGACCGTGCGCCCGCTCGAGCCGCGCGAGAAGGAGCAGGCCAACACCCAGGGAAGCCTGCTGGTGGAGGAGGTCGCGGGACCTGCGCAGGCGGCCGAGATTCAGCCGGGCGATATCATTCTCGGCATCAACGGCAAGCGCGTGCACTCGGTGAAGGAGCTCGAGGACGCGGCGCGCGCCGCGGGTAAGAACGTAGCGCTGCTGATACAGCGAGAGGACGCGCAGATCTTCGTACCGTTGCGTCTCCCCTAACAGCTAAATGCACGAGAGCTATGACCCCGCGGCGGTCGAGCGCGCCGCGCAGCAGTTTTGGGAACAACGACGTGCCTTCGAGGTGCGCGAGGACCCTGCGCGCACCAAATTCTACTGCCTGTCGATGCTGCCTTATCCCTCCGGAAGGCTGCACATGGGCCATGTGCGCAACTACACCATCGGCGATGTGCTCGCGCGCTTCCTGCGCATGCAGGGGCACAACGTACTGCAACCGATGGGGTGGGACGCCTTCGGGCTGCCGGCCGAGAACGCCGCTACAGCCAACGGCGTGCCGCCGGCGAAGTGGACACGGGAAAACATTGCGCACATGCGCGCGCAGTTCAAGTCGCTCGGCTTTGCCATCGACTGGAGCCGCGAGCTCGCGACCTGCGATCCCGGCTATTACCGCTGGAACCAGTGGCTGTTCCTGCGCATGCTGGAAAAGGGTCTCGCCTATCGCAAGACCGGAGTCGTGAACTGGGATCCGGTCGATCAGACCGTGCTCGCCAATGAGCAGGTGATCGAGGGACGCGGCTGGCGCACCGGTGCGCTGGTGGAAAAGCGCGAGATCCCGATGTACTACCTCAACATCACGCGCTATGCGGATGAGCTGCTCGAGTCGCTCGATGCGCTGAGCGGCTGGCCGGAGCGCGTGCGGGTGATGCAGGCGAACTGGATCGGGCGCAGCGCAGGCTGCGAGATCGCCTTTCCCTACGCCGCCGACGCCGCCGCCGTGGCGGGCGCGGACGGGATGGTGAAGGTCTTCACGACTCGCGCTGATACTTTGTTCGGCGTCACCTTCCTCGCCGTCGCCGCGGAGCACCCCCTGGCGCTCGCCGCGGCACGCACCGACGCTCGACTTGCCGCGTTCATCGAGGAATGCCGTCGCGGCAGTGTCATCGAGGCGGAGGTCGCGACGCAGGTCAAGAAGGGTATGGCGACCGGGCTGCACGTGCTGCATCCCTTCACCGGCGCGGCGCTGCCGGTCTGGGTCGCCAACTACGTGCTCATGGCTTACGGCGAGGGCGCCGTCATGGGCGTGCCCGCACACGACGAGCGGGACTTCGAGTTCGCCCTCGGTCATCAGCTGGCGGTGACCACTGTCGTGCGCTCCCTCAGCGATGCGTATGTCGAGGTGCGCGCTCCCTGGATCGCCGCCTACAGCGAATACGGCGTGACGGTGAACTCCGGGGAGTTCTCCGGACTTGCCTCGCGGGCGGCGATGGATGCGATCGCCTCGGCACTCGAGCACAAAGGGCTCGGCAGGAAGCGCATCCAGTACCGCTTGCGCGATTGGGGCATCTCCCGCCAGCGCTACTGGGGTTGCCCGATTCCGATCATTCATTGCGCGTCTTGCGGCGTCGTCCCGGTAGCGGATGATCAGTTGCCGGTGCGCCTGCCCGAGGATCTCGTTCCCGATGGCAGCGGTAATCCGCTCGCCAAGTCGGCCGCTTTCTACGAATGCGAGTGTCCGCGGTGCCGCGGACCCGCACGGCGCGAAACCGACACCATGGACACGTTCGTGGACTCGTCCTGGTACTTCCTGCGCTATGCCTGCCCGGATGCCGCGAGCATGGTGGACGCGCGGGTGGACTATTGGCTGCCGGTCGATCAGTACATCGGCGGCATCGAGCACGCGATCCTGCACCTGCTGTATGCGCGCTTCTGGACCAAGGTGATGCGCGATCTCGGGCTGCTGAGCTTCGGCGAGCCCTTCAGCAATCTGCTCACCCAGGGCATGGTGTTGAACCATGTCTACTCGTACCAGGCCGAAGGCGGGCGCAAGCGCTACTTCAACCCTGCCGAGGTCAGCACGCGTCGCGCTGCCGACGGCAGCGAGATAAACGAGGTGGTCACGCCCGAGCTCGGCAAGATACGCGTGACGCACGAGGGACTCGGCAAGATGTCCAAGTCCGAGGGTAACGGTGTCGACCCGGAAGGACTGGTGGAGCGCTTCGGTGCCGACACCGCGCGGCTGTTCGTCATGTTCGCCTCACCCCCCGAGCAGACCCTCGAATGGTCGGATGAAGGCGTGCAGGGCGCGTGGCGCTTCATTCGCCGCTTGTGGACCGCGGTGTACGAGCACCTCGCCGGCGGCACAGCTCCGGCACTCGAGCCACATTCGCTCACCCCCGAGCAGCGCGATCTGCGGCGCGCAGCGCACCAGGCACTCGCCAAGGCGACCGACGACATCGGCCGGCGGCGCAATTTCAATACCGCCATCGCCGCGGTGATGGAGCTGCTGAACGCCGTGCAACGCTTCCAGGCGATGACTCCCCAGGGACGCGCCGTGCGCCAGGAGGCGCTCGGACTTGCGGTGCTCATGCTCGCACCGATCACGCCGCATGTATGCCACGTGCTGTGGCTCGCGCTCGGACACGTGACGGCGCCGATCGATGAACGCTGGCCGGTGCCCGATAGCCAGGCGCTGGCCCAGGAGACGCACGCCATCGTGGTGCAGGTGAACGGCAAGCTGCGTGGCCACATCAGTGTGCCGGTGAGCGCCGATGAGGCTGCGGTGCGCGCCGCAGCGCTTGCCGATAACAACGTCAGGAAGTTCGTCGCCGATCGGCCGGTGCGCCGCGTCATCATCGTGCCGGGCAAGCTCGTCAACGTCGTCGTATGAACCACGCCGAAAGACCACCCCAGGAAATCGTGCCTGCGGCGCGCAGAAGCGCACGCCGGTCGGCAACAAGCCCGATTTCCCGGGGACCCCGGTGAAGACCCGGAGTGCAGCAGTGGTTACCGGCTGGGCCGGCGTACTG
>Ga0310810_10006305_pt1 | contig 13385 bp, 8 predicted proteins | sample NCmetagenome_FD_207641 | JGI IMG/M metagenome (GOLD analysis project Ga0310810, IMG submission 207641) | Soil microbial communities from experimental microcosm in Duke University, North Carolina, United States - NC | ecosystem: Engineered > Artificial ecosystem > Soil microcosm > Unclassified ... | reverse complement strand
CGGACTCACGCTTTGGCTCGCAGATGTTCGGCGGCGGTGAGCTGTCGTTCGCAAGCGTGCCGCAGTTCGCGGTCAGCACACAGGTCAGCTATCGCTGGTTCAACGAGCCACGTGTGGGATACGACCTGGGCGGCGTCGGCGTGAGCCTCGCCGGGCACTGGTATTTGAAGTAGGAGGACAGCGTAGGGCGGGTCTTGCACTTCAGACCCGCCGGGTCCACACGGCAGGACCCGGCCTACGTGATGTAGCGGCGGGCTTTCAAGCCCGCCGTTCCTCAATGCGCTGTGACGGGAACTTCCTGATGCTCGCGCGCAATTCGACGACGCATCACGCGAGCGCGGGCACCCTCGATGTAGACGTAGTAGACCGGCGTGATGTAGAGCGTCAGCAACTGCGACACCACCAGGCCACCAACCACCGCCAGACCCAGAGGTCGGCGCGATTCGGCACCTGCACCGAGCCCCAACGCAATCGGCAGCGTCCCCACAAGCGCGGCCATCGTCGTCATCATGATCGGCCGGAACCTGACGAGACACGCTTCGTGGATCGCCTCAGCGGCCGACTTCCCTTGCCGCTGCAATTCGACGGCGAAGTCCACCATCATGATGCCGTTCTTCTTGACGAGACCGACGAGCATGATCACGCCGACGAAGGCATAGAGATTCAGCTCGGTCTTGAAGACGATCAGCGTCAGCAGCGCGCCAAGGCCCGCGGCCGGAAGGCCGGAAAGAATCGTGAGCGGATGCGTGAAGCTTTCATACAGTACGCCGAGCACGATGTAGATCACGACGATCGCCATCGCGAGCACGAGCCCCAGGCCCCGCAATGAATCCTGGAACGCCTGTGCGGTTCCCTGGAATGCGAGGTTGATCGTCGCCGGCAACGTCGTCGACGCCATCGACTGAATCTGATTGACCGCGTCGCCGAGCGCAAAGCCGGGCGCCAGGTTGAACGCAATGGTCACGGCCGGGAGCTGGCCGAAGTGGTTCACCTGGAAAGGCCCGACCTCAGTCTTCATGCGCGCGACGGAGTCGAGTGGAATCAACCGGCCGTTGTTCGCACGGATGTAGAGTAGCGACATCGCCCCGGGATCGCGCTGAAACTGCGGCGCGACTCGCAGAATCACCTGGTACTGATTGTTCGGCGCGTAAATCTGCGAGACCTGTCGCGTGCCGTATGCGTTGTAGAGTGCGTTCTCCACCTGGGTGGCAGTCAGGCCCAGCGTCGACAGCTTGTCGCGGTTCATCTCGACGGTGACCTGCGGGTTGTTCAACTGCAGGTCGCTGTTGACGTCTTCGAAACCAGGCGTCTGCCGGATCTTGGATTCGAACAGCGGCGCCCACTTGTACAACTCTGCGGTGTCGGTGTCCTGCATCGTGAACTGATACAGCGCGCGATTCTGGCCGCCGCCACCGAGGTTGATCGGCGGCTGGTTGACCATGAACGACCGGATGCCCGTAATCTCGGCGAGCTTGGGACGCAGCTCCGCAATCACCTCGTCGACGCTCTTCTGGCGCTCCTCCCGTGGCTTCAACTCGACGAACATGCGCCCCTGATTTGAGCCGCCGGTCGCATTGTTCCCCATCTGACCGACGTTCACGCCCGCGCTGGCGACGTTGGGATCCTTCAACAGGACGTCGGCCACCTGCAGTTGATGACGAACCATCTCATCGAAGCTGATGCCCTGCGCGCCTTCGGTGTTGACGTTGAATCGTCCCTGGTCTTCGCTCGGCAGGAAGCCCTTCGGCACTGCGATGAACAGATACACGGTCACGACCATCAGGACCGCTGAGACGGTTGCCGTGATGAACCTGTACCTCAGCGCCACCCGAAGCGTCACGCTGTACGCGCCGCGCCACGTATCGAACACCCACTCGAACACGTTGTAGAGGCGGCCGTGACGCTGCGAATGCGGCGGCCGGAGGAATCGGCTGCACAACATGGGCGTCAGGCTGATCGAGACGAAGCCCGAGATCAGAATCGCTGCCGTAATGGTGATGGCGAATTCGTGCAGCAGGCGCCCGACGATGCCCCCCATGAACAGCACGGGGATGAAGACGGCGACGAGCGAGAGCGTCATCGACAGAATCGTGAACGCCACTTCCTTCGAGCCATCGAAGGCCGCCTGCATCGCGTTCTTGCCCATCTCCATGTGCCGGACGATGTTCTCCAGCATGACGATCGCATCGTCGACGACGAAGCCGACGGAGAGGGTGAGAGCCATCAGAGACAGATTGTCGAGGCTGTATCCAAGCAGATACATCACCGCGAAGGTCCCAACGACGGAGCACGGGAGCGCGAGGCTCGGGATGATCGTCGCCGAGAGGTTCCGGAGGAACAGGAAGATCACGAGCACGACCAGCACGACGGTGATCATGAGCGTGAGCTTCACGTCGTGCACCGATTCGCGAATCGTCAAGGCGCGATCGCTGCGGACGTCGAGTGTGACCGAAGCTGGTAACTGCTCACGGATGGTTGGTAGTAACGCCTTGATCCGGTCCACTGTCTCGACCACGTTCACGCCGGGCTGCTTCTGCACCGGCAGGTAGATACAGCGTTCACCGTTCTGCCAGCTGGCCGTCTTGTCGTTCTCGACCCCGTCGTAGACATGCGCGACCTCGTCCAGACGGACGGGCATGCCGTTACGGTAGGCGATGATCGTCGGCCCATACCCGGCCGCACGCATCAATTGCCCGTTGGAGCGGACGACAAACGTACGTTCGCCGTAGATGGTGCCGGTCGGCAGATTCGAGTTCGCGTTGTTGATGGAATTTGCAACCTCGTCGATACCGATCGATCGCGCCGCCAGCTCGCGAGGGTCCACGTCGACGCGGACGGCGAATTTCTGCGACCCGAAGATGTTGACCTGCGCCACGCCGCTGACCATCGAGATCCGCTGGGCGACCTGCGACTGCGCGATCTCGTCGAGCACCGACAGTGATAGCGTCGACGACCGCAGCACGATGAAAAAGATCGACTGATCTGCCGGGTTGACCTTCTGGTACGAGGGCGGCGACGGCATCTCCGGCGGAAGCTGCCGTGACGCGCGGCCGATCATCGACTGGACATCCTGGGCGGCGGCGTCGATGTTCTTGTTGATGTCGAACTGAATGGTGATGTCCGTGCCGCCCTGGGTGCTGGTGGAATTGATGCTGGTGACGCCGGCGATCGACGTGAACTGCTTTTCCAGCGGGAGGGCGACAGAAGCGGCCATCGTCTCGGGACTGGCACCGGGCAACGATGCCTGGACGCGAATCGACGGGAAGTCCACGCTCGGCAGGTCGGCGACCGGCAGGACCTGATACGCAAGTCCGCCGAACACCAGGATGCCGAGCATCAACAGCGTCGTGGTGACTGGACGCTTGATGAACAGTGCCGACAGATTCATGGCGCGCTCTTTCGATCGTCTTGTGGCTGGCCCTGATTCGCCTGCTGACCGTCGTCGCCCTTGACGCTGATGCGACTGCCCGGGACGAGCCGCAGGTGCCCATCGGTCACCACGGTGTCGCCCGGCTGCACGCCGCCGCTCACGAGCACCGTGTCACTTGCGCTGACGCGCGCGACGGTGACGGGGCGCATCTCAACGGTCTGGTCTGGTTTGACCACGAACACGAACGTGCCCTGCTGACCGGTCTGCACCGCAACCGACGGCACCACGATCGCCTTCGGATCGGTCGTGAGCGTGACGACGACGTTGACGTACTGGCCGGGCCAGAGCCGACGATCTGTGTTGGCGAACGTGCCCTTGACGCGAATCGTGCCGCTGTTCTCGTCAACCGCATTGTCGATGAAGGCGATCTTGCCAGTGGCGGCGGGACCTTCATCGTTCGGCGGTGTCGCCTTGACCGTGAGCGCGCCGCCAGCGAGGTAGCGCTTCAATTCGGACAGACGTGATTCCGGCACCGAGAACGACACCGACATCGGCATGATCTGGTTGATGGTGACGAGCGCGGTCTGATCGTTGGCGCGCACGAGGTTGCCCTCGTGCACCGCCAGGGCACCGGTGCGACCGGAGATCGGCGCCTTGATCGTGGCGTAGTCCAACTGCACGGTCGCGTTCTCGACCGCAGCTTTGTCAGCGCTGACCGTTGCGTTGAGCGCAGCCAGGTCCGCCCGCGACGTGTCCAACTGCTCGCGCGGCGCGATCCCGCGCTTGGCGAGATCCTCATAGCGCTTGGTCATGAGCGCCGCGTTTTCGGCTCGCGCGGAATCGCGTTCGAGATTCGCCTGCGCTTCGCGGAGCGCCAACTCGAGCGGACGACGATCGAGTGTGAACAGCACCTGTCCCTGCTGCACATCGTCGCCTTCCGTGAAGTTGACCTTCTCGAGCTGCCCGGTGATCTGCGCACGGATGCCGACGTTTGAAAACGCTTCGGCCGTGCCGATGACGCTGATCTCGATCGGCATCGTTTTGTTCACGACGGGCGCGACCGTCACCGGCACCGTCCCACCAGTGCCACCCCGACCGCCGCCGCGACCGGAGGCGCCGCCTGCGGCGCTGGCGGCCGGATCTTCCGCGGCACAGCCAGACACGGCGACGGACACGGCGGCCGCAACCGTTGCTACAAGAATCAGTCGAATGAAGCCCATGCGTGGTCCCGGTATCACGGATATGAGTGCCCAGAGGGATCTTAATCGGTCTCTGACCGCCATTGATGCTTACTGCGAATTTCTGTCTTCTGCTTACTGCACAGGCTCAATCTTGAGCACCGCGCCTTCCTTCTCGTCGGTCAAGAGGTACAACAGGCCGTCCGGACCCTGGCGGACCTCGCGGATGCGCTGGCGCAACTCGACGAGGAGCGACTCGCGGCGCAATTCCTCCATCTTTTCGTTGAAGAGGATCCGCTCCAGGTGCCCCGTACCAGGAATTTCACCGGTGCGAAGGGCGCCTACGAACACGTCCCCCTTCCACTTGGGGAACTTGTCGCCTGTGTAGAAAGCCATACCCGAGGCTGCGATCGACGGGACCCAGAACACCAGCGGCGGCTCGAACCCCGCGTGGCCCGGAATCTCCGACTGCCAGGGACCGGTGTACTGCCGTCCGTAGCTGACGATCGGCCAGCCGTAGTTCTTGCCCGGCTTGAGGATGTTGATCTCGTCACCACCGTTGGGCCCGTTCTCGTTGAGCCACATCTCGCCGGTCGCGGGATTCACGGCCAGACCGAGCGCGCTGCGATGGCCGAGCGTGTAGACCTCGGGCCGGTGGTTTGGCTTGCCAACAAACGGATTGTCCTTCGGGATGCTGCCGTCATCCGTATAGCGAAGGACCTTGCCGCCCTGCGTGTTCGGGTTCTGCGGATCTTTCGGGTCCTTCGGGTCGGTGCCAGTTGTGGAGATATACAGGTTGCCGTCACGACCGAACGCAATGCGTGACGTGCCGGCTCTATCGAGCACCACGACGTCTTTCACCTCGGTCAGCGCTTTGCCGTCGAAGCGGCCGCGCGCAACCGCCACCGTCGTGCGCTTGTCGTCGAGTGGCTTGGTGTACGAAAGATAAACGAGCCGATTCTGTGCAAACTGTGGATGGAGGGCGATGTCCATGTAGCCATGAACCGCTCCCGGCAATCCCGACTCGCCCGTCCAGTACGATGCGGGTGCGCCAGCGACCGGTTGGGGGTCGAGCGCACCGTTGCGAATCACACGAAGGCGGCCAGCGCGTTCGGTGACGAGCATCGTGCCATCCGGGAGGAACGCGAGCGCCCACGGGTATTCGAGTGCACGCGTGACCGCCGAGACGCGGATGCGTTGCCCCTCGCCGGTGTCGAATTCAACCGGCTTGGCCGGCAGCTTGTGACCCGCCAGGCCGGATGGCGCGACCGGAATGCCACCCTTGAACTCCACCTTCTGCTGACCCGCGCGCGCGTGAATCCCGAAGGTCACAATCCCCAGCAACGCGAGGACGAACCAAAGACGATAGCCGTGCGGTGAAAGTGGGGTGCTCATAACTTCGATCTCCCTCCCGGAAGCGACAAGTATAGTACCCCCGCATGGCCTTTCCGCTGACGTCCGTCACCCCACGCACCGGCGTGGTCGAAGCCCGCCGCGTGGCACTTGCTGGCGGGATCGGCACCACGATCGAGTGGTACGACTTCTTCATCTACGGGACGGCCGCGGCCGTCGTTTTCGCGCCACAGTTCTTTCCGCAGGTGTCGGAGCTCGCCGGGACCCTCGCGGCATTCGGCACGTTCGCCATCGGGTTCATCGCGCGTCCGCTTGGCGGCGTGGCCATGGGTCACTTCGGCGACCGTCTCGGGCGCAAATCGATGCTGGTCTGGTCGCTGATGTTGATGGGGCTCTCGACGCTCGGCATCGGCCTCCTGCCGAACTACGCGCAGCTTGGCGTGTGGGCGCCGATCCTGCTCGTCACGTTCCGATTCGTGCAGGGATTCGCACTGGGCGGTGAATGGGGCGGCGCCGTGCTCATGTCCGTCGAGCACGCACCTCAATCACGTCGTGGGTTCTTCGGCAGCTTCGTCGCGCTTGGGCTACCGGCAGGCATCATCCTGTCCAATCTGGTGTTTCTCGTGACCTCCAGCACGGTGTCACCCGCGGCGTTTGCCGACTGGGCATGGCGCATTCCGTTCATCGCCAGCGCCGTGCTCGTGGCCGTCGGACTCTGGATTCGGATGGGACTCGCGGAGAGCCCGATCTTCGAGCAGGTGCTGAAGGCTCAGTCCGCGCGAAGGATGCCGATCGTCGACGTCCTTCGCCACGACATGCGCGCCGTCCTGCTCGCGGCGGGCAGCTACATCGGCATCAGCACGCTGGGCTACATCGTGATCGTGTACTTCGTGTCATACGCAACGCGCGAGCTGAAGTTTCCGTTGACGACCACGCTCGCGCTGCTGCTCACGGCCGCAGTGCTGTTTGCCGTTTCGATCTTCGCCTCTGCGGTGTTGTCCGATCGCTTCGGCCGGCGGCGAATCATGCAGTGGGGCAACGGCGCGCTCGTGCTGTGGTCGCTCGTCTTCTTTCCGTTGGCGGATACGCGATCGGTTCTGCTCGCCGGCATCGCGCTGTGCGGCATCCTCATGATCCAGGGTGCGTACATCGGTCCGCAGCCCGCGGTCTTCTCGGAGCTCTTCCCCACAGCCACGCGCTACAGCGGCGCGTCGCTGAGCCTGACGCTGGGAACGATTCTGGGCGGCGCGCTCTCCCCCGCCATCGCTACGTCGCTCTTCAGCGCCACCGGCGACTCGACGCTCATCACGGTCTACATCACCGCGATGTCACTCATTTCATGGCTGTCCACGTTGGCGCTTACCGAGACATACCGGCGCGATTTATCGGCCTAGTAGGAACGCACGGTCCGACGGGGCGACGGGACGAGGGTGCGAGGTCGGGTCCGAAGTGCGAAGGACTGGACCTTCGCACCGTCGCCCCTTCGTCTCTTCGCACCGCTAGATGTATCCGAGTTCAAGCGCCTTGAGTACCGCGCGTGTGCGGTCGCGGACACCCAGCTTGGACAGAATGCTCGACGCGTGGTTCTTCACCGTTCCTTCGGCCGTCCCGATGGCCTCAGCGATCTCGCGATTGCTGTAGCCACCCGCCATCAGACGCAGGATCTCGACTTCGCGCTTCGTGAGCGGATCGGGCGGGCTCAGCGCGTCGAACTCGGGCCGCACGTGCTCGAGCCCCTTGAGCACGCGCTCGGTGATCGCGGGACGGATAATCGACCCGCCGCGTGCGACTTCGCGGATGCCATCCGTCAACCGCTCGAGCGACACATCCTTCAGGAAGTACCCCTTCGCGCCCGCCTTCACGGCATCGAGCAGCGCCTCGTCATCGTCGAACGTCGTCAGGACGATGGTCGGCGGAAGCGTCGCGGAGGCCTGCAGATCTCTGAGGACATCGACGCCACCTTTCTTCGGCATCCGGAGATCGAGCAACACGACATCCGGCTTCTCGCGCTGAATGACGGCGACCGCCTCTTCGCCGTCGGACGCCTCGGCGACGATCGAGACGCCCGGCGCCAGCTGCAGGAGCGAGCGGATGCCCTGGCGCACGAGAGTCTGGTCGTCCACGAGCACGATGCGGATCATGCGAGCGCGGGCGTCGGAAGAAAGCCGCGAATCTCGAATCCAGCACCCCGGCCGGCGTTGAACTCGATGTGACCGGCGAGCTGCTCGAACCGTTCGCGCATGCCGGTCAGGCCGTTGCCGCACGACACGACGTCGGCACCGCGTCCGTCGTCGCGGGCATGCAGGACGATTCCGTCCGGGCGTGCCTCGAGTCGAATCCAGAGGTTGCGCGCCTGCGCGTGACGAGTGGTGTTCGTGACGATCTCCTGCACGCAGCGAATGAGCGTCTCGGCCCGAGCGCGGTCGTCGACAGACAGCGCGTCCGGGAGATCGAGGTGAACCGCAAGGTGCTCGTGTCCGACGGCGAGCGCCCGGATGGACTGCGCCAGATCCGGTCGGTTGCTCTCACGCAGCCGGCTCACCACATCGCGCACGTCGCCGAGCAACAGCCTAGTGATCGCGTGCGCCTGGCGCATGTGTTCGGCGGCCGGTTCTTCGGACAGACGCGAGGCGACATCGAGTTGAAGGCTGAGCGCCGTCAGATGATGGCCGAGCGTATCGTGCAGGTCGCGCGAGATGCGCAGCCGCTCTTCGACGCGACTGGTTTCTGCCAGAAGTGCGCGTGTGCTCACGAGCTCGGCGTTGACCGCGGCCAATTCTTCGCGCGCCGCCGCCTCACTGTTCACGAGAAACGAGCTGGCGCCGGCGAACAACATGAAGCCGCCCATGGTGAGCCCAAAGGTCAGCGCCGAGGTCCATCGCGGATCGACGGTGAGGATGATTGCCGTGTTGATCAACGTGAGCGCCGCGATGATCGACCAGATCGACACTGGCGTCAGGGTGACCCTCGCTGAGCGCGCTTTCGATGGAGACAGATAAGGGAGGGTGGCCGCAATGATGACGAGCAATGCGGGCGTCGCGTTCGACCCGTAGCGGTACTGGAGCGACAACGTGATCACGATCAGTGCAGCCCCGATCTGGGCGGCCATGAACAGAAGCGGGCTGTAGCGACCGCGCATCAGGCCGGTCCCGACAAGCCCGAGGAGCACGAGGAGCGCCGCCCCGTACACGGCGTACGCCGCACCCCACAACGCGGCGGGCCAACCGCCGAATGCGCCTTGCACGACCGCCAACAGTTGCGGCAGGCCGCAGATCAGCCACGTCACGATCGCCGCGACGTTCAGCCACCGCCCTTCGCGCATGCGTCATTCTAGAGACTATTGGCCGGCGACGCCGTGTGCCGGAAGTCATGGATCGCCGCGATGACCTTCGGCACATGTATTCCGCTCGCAGCACTCGCATCATGTGGGCATGCTGAAATCAATTCTGTTCCTGCACGTCGCTGGCGGCTCCCTCTCGCTGCTGTCCATGGTGATCCCCCTCGTGACCAGGAAGGGAGGGGTGACGCATCGACGAGCCGGCTGGGTCTTCGTGACCGGCATGACTCTCGTGTCGATCACGGCTCTGCTGCTGGCAGGAACACGATGGGCAACCGATCTCACACCACGCGGTCGAGAGGCCGGAGCATTCCTGTTCTTCGTCGGAATCCTGACGGCCACCAATGTGTCCAGTGGCGTCAGGGTGCTGCGTACGAAGGCACGCAGCACGTCAGGTCGTCATCCCTGGGACCTCGGGCTGCCGGCCCTCCTCACGGCATCGAGCGTGGCGGCTGCGGCCCATGGGTTGAGTACGGGGAATCACCTCTTCACGGCGTTCGCCGTCATCGGTCTGCTCGCAGGTGGCGGGAACCTCGCGTATTGGCTGACACCTCCGACGCACCCGATGCACTGGTGGTTCGAGCACATGTCGAGCATGCTGGGTGCCTGCATCGCCGCGACGACGGCGTTCCTCGTCGTCAATGCAAGCAATCTCGGGATGGAGACGTTCTCGCTGGCGGTGTGGTTGACACCGTCGATCATCGGCGTGCCGGCGACCGCGATCTGGACCCGCTACTATCGGCGCAAGTTCGAACCGATTTCGGACGGGGTCAGACCCCTTCACAGTTCTGCGCACCCCTGACGAGTGCAACGCTGTGAAGGGGTCTGACCCCGTCCACTATTCGCTTCGCAGCACGCGCTGCGGATCGAACCTCGTTGCGCGACGCGCCGGCACATACGACGCGACCACTGCAATCAGCGCAAAGATTGCCGGCATCGTGAAGAACGTCGTGGCATCGAGCGGCGCGATCTCGAACAGCAGGCTCTTGAGATATCCGGTCAGGCTCGCGGCGACTCCCACGCCGAGCACCAGACCGATGGCCGTCAGGATCGTGCCCTGGCGCATGACGAGCCCGAGCACAGCTACGCGTCGAGCACCGAGCGCCATCCTGATACCGATTTCATGCGTCCGCTGCACCACGCCATACGCCACGACGGCGTAGATGCCGCAGACCGCCAGCAGCAACGCGATCACACCGAAGATGCCGACGAGCACCATCGAGTCTCGCGGCGCATCCACCTGGCGAGCAAAGAAATCGTCCAGCATCTCGACGCCCGAGACCGGCAGGCTGGAGTCCACTTCCGCTACGGCACGCCTCAGTTCGGGCACGACCGCCGAGAGCGGCTGCGTGATCCTGAGCATATAGGTGATGTTCACGCGGCTCTGACCGTACGGCACGCGCGATCGCAGCGACTCCTGCGCATGCGGCGCATAGAGTCCAGGCGACGCCGTGCGATCCCATCGGCTGTTTGGCATGTCGCCGACGACGCCGACGATCTCGCGCGGTTGTTCTCCAGGCACGATCGTCACCGTGACGCGCTTCCCAATGGGGTCCTCGCCGGGCCAGTACCGGCGCGCCATCGCTTCGTTGACGATCACGACCGGTGCTGAATCGAGCGTGTCGCGCGGAGTGAACTCACGCCCACGAACCACCGACACGCGGAGGGTCTTGAAGAAGTCCGGCGTCACGAGCGCGTAGTTCACGAACGGATCGGTTGTTTGCGCAGCGAAAACGGCCGCCGGGCCCGCTCCCCCTTCGACCGGCCGTCCCTCGATCCTGAACGGCGCCTGCATCGCCGCACCTGACACGAGCGCACCATTCGTTCCCCCTGCCGACTCCACGCCCGGGATTTCGCGCAACCGATCGCGCAGGCGATCGAAGAGTTGCCCCGGGGTCGGACTCACCTCGAGCTGCACGGCGCCGTTCTGGTTACCGACCTGATGGAAACCCCTGTTCGCGGGCACGCGCGTCTGGAACCAGACCACGCGCTCGGCATCGAGTCCGAGATTGACCTGCTGCAGTTGCCAGAAGCTCTTGATCAGCAGCCCCGCTCCCACGAGCAGCACGAGCGTCAGCGTGACCTGCGCAACCACAAGGGCACTCTGCACGCGCCGATGTCCGCGCCCGCCAGCGGTCGTGCGTGCGACCTTGAGCGGCGTCACCAGGCTCTGCGTGGAGACGCTCAGCATCGGGACGAGCCCGAACAGGATCGCCGTAACCATCGAGACGGCAACGGTGAACAGAAGCACCGTGCTATCGAGCTCGATGTGTTGCACGCTCGAGAGCCACTGCGGCGCAGCGGCCACGATCGCGCGCACGCTGAACCACGCGAGACCGACGCCGAGCAACGCGCCCATGCACGAGAGAATCAGGCTCTCGGTCAGGAACAGTCGAACGATTCGTCGCGAGCTCGCGCCGAGCGCGAGCCGAATGGCGACCTCCTTCTGCCGCGCGGTCGCGCGGACGAGAAGGAGCCCCGCCACGTTGGCACACGCAATCAGCAGCACGAAGCCGACCGCACCCTGCAACACACTCAGGACACGCCGAAGCGGGCCGAACAGCGCGCTCTCGACCGGCTGAACGCGAATACCTCGCCCCTTCTGCGGGCCGGGATCTTCCTGTGCGAGCCGCGCCGCGATGCTCTCGATGTCGGCCTGCGCACGCTCGACGGAGACATCCGGCTTCATCCGCCCGATGATCGTCAGGACGCGATTCGTGCCGCGAGCCTGCACCTGAAACGGGCTGAACGAGCTCGGAAGCCAGAAGTCATCTCTCGTATCGAAGATGCCAAAGCCTGGCGGCATCACGCCGACGATGACACTCGGTGTGCCGTCGAGGACCAGCGTTCGACCGATGACTAAGGGATCGGCAGCGAACTTCGTGCGCCAGAGGCGATCGCTGATCACGACCACGCCATCGCCAAACCCCACCGTGTCTTCCTCGGGTGTGAAGAACCGGCCGAGTTGTGGCTGCACGTTGAGCGCGCGGAACGCGGACGCGCTGAACCGCGCCCCCGACAGGCGCTCCGCAGGCTCACCGTTGCGATCGGAATCCACCGTGCTCGACCAATCGAGCATCGTCCCGACCGCATCGAAGGTGCGGTTCTGATCGCGCCACGCGAAGTACTCGACGATGCGGGCGCCCTCGTTCGATTGAGGATCGCCGGCTGGCGTCGTCCAGATCATGGTCAGTCGATCGGGATCCGGCAGCGGCGAGCCGCGTAGTGACGACGCGCGCAGCACGCTGAAGATCGCCGTGTTCGCCCCGATGCCGAGGGCGAGCATGACGATCGCCGCGACGGCAAAGCCGCGCGAGCGGAAGAGGACGCGGAAGGCGTTACGAATGTCCTGGCGCAGCGTGTCGGTCATCGCACCCTCATGAAGGGATCAGGCACCGGCACAAAGGTCAAACCGCGTGCCATGCCCGCGCGCGAGACATCGCTCGATTTCAGCGTTTTATTGGCGAACATTCACGGCTCGATTGAAGCCGGCTGGCCGTTCGTGGGACGAGCTCGTCCGCGGACGCACACGGTTTCTCGCACCGCACGTAGAGGCGGGCCTTCAGGCCCGCCTAGGTCAGGCGGGTCTAAAGACCCGCCGCTATGGACAGCTTCTTGAGCGACCGCGCCATCTCGGTGATCCGCTGGCCGTATTCGCGCGCCGCCGTGATCGGATCGCCCGATTCCGTCTTCGCCGGGACGACGACCATGCCGGCGCACGCGGCAGCGGCGTAGATCGGTTTGAGCACCGACTCTTCATCGCGCGGTGCGAGCGGCGCCGCGATCTTGCCGCGCATCGACGCAATCGATGGGAGCAAGGCGCAGTAGGCCTCCATCTCCGCGCACGACTCAGGCGGCGTCGCCAGCACGATGACGTCTGCCCACTGTGGGTCTGCCGGACGAGGCACGACGTAGTCGCGATTCATCCGATCCAGGTTCTCACGCCACGCGGGCGTGGCGTCGATCGTCTTTGCATCAGCCTGATCGGCGACACGACGCAGACGGATGTTGGCGCGGGCTTGAATCGCACCGACACCTGCCGCGAGGGCCATGCGTTCCGCAGTGCCGTATCGCGAGTAGAAGACGACGAGGACGTTGATGTCGGACATTGTCTCGGGATTCGGGATTCGGGGCTCGAAACTAGGCG
>Ga0310810_10006303_pt1 | contig 13387 bp, 10 predicted proteins | sample NCmetagenome_FD_207641 | JGI IMG/M metagenome (GOLD analysis project Ga0310810, IMG submission 207641) | Soil microbial communities from experimental microcosm in Duke University, North Carolina, United States - NC | ecosystem: Engineered > Artificial ecosystem > Soil microcosm > Unclassified ... | reverse complement strand
CACCGTGGTGCGGCTCGGACCCCATTATTCCGTTGCCCTTCACTATTTCGTTCCGCTCGACACAGCGCGCGGCCGCGTCTATCGAAACCCTGCCTCCTCGCCGGCGTATGAAACCGCCATCGACTTCATGCAGGAGAAAGCGCAGGCCGGTGAGTGGACTCTTTCCGTTCCCGAGGACACCAGCCTCTACTTCCTCTCCGGGGCCCGCTGCCCCACGCGCGTCTTCGCGTTCACCCCAGGCCTGCTGGCGCCCGGGAAGATGACCGAAGAGGTCATTCGCCAGATCGAGGCCGGCAGAGTCCGCTACCTGATCTGGTCCAACCGAGAGTTCCCGGAATACGGCGCTCGCCGCTTCGGTCTGGACTTCGATCAGCCGCTCGGCCGCTACCTGATCAGCCACTACCGGCCCGTCAGAAAACTGGGGCCGGATTCTGGACCAGGCTGGAAAGCCCAGATCTGGGAGCGAAATGCGTCCGCGCCCGAAGCGCCGCCGCGTTGACTCAGCGTAGTGGAATCCAGCAATCCCGACTCTGCAAACCGGGACCGCCGGCTTTGTGCAGCCTCACCTCGGACGGTACTTGCGCAAAATTCGTTCCACGGCTTCGATCGGAATCGCCTCCACCGTGAGGCCTCCTGCCCCGGTGGTCGTGGTCGCCTTGAACAGCGAGTTGTAGATCGCCTCTTCGGTCGCCTCCACCGCGGCTTCGAACAGCGGCGTCATTTCATCCTCCGGAAAAGCCACCGTCGCGGACGTCTCCCCCGCCCCGTGGCGCACCCGCCGCGCTGCCGCGGTCGAAAACGCGATCACGTAATCTCCGCTGCCATGCGTCGACGGCGACCCGGTGCGCGCCACCCCCAGCATCCCCCGCCGCGCCATCCGCTTGAGCTGCCTGGCGTCCAGCGGCGCGTCTGTGGCCATCACGATCATCACCGACCCATCCCCGTTCTGTCCGGAAAAAATGTGGTTCTTCATCTCTTTTCCGACCGGCGCCCCGTCAATCGTCAGCACTCCGCCGAAATTGGATTGCACCAGCGCGCCGACCGTGTATCGCCTGCCCGCCGCCGTCGCTACGCGGGACGAAGTTCCGATCCCGCCCTTGAAGCCGAACGCCCGCGTCCCGGTTCCCGCGCCCACGCTCCCTTCTTCCACCGGACCGCCCGCGGCCGACGACAGCGCCCGGTCCACATGGCTCTTGGTCACGTGCATTCCGCGAATATCGTTGAGCCCGCCGTCGTTCGTCTCGCCCACGACGACGTTCACCGACCGCACCTGCTCGTTGCCTTTCTGCCGCAGCACCCATTCCGCCGCCGCCTCCCCCGCGCGCCAGACCGAGAGCGTGTTCGTCAGCACGATCGGCGATTCCAGCACGCCCAGCTCCTCGATCTGCGATCCCCCGATCAGCTTTCCGAACCCGTTCCCCGCATACACGGCTGCCGGCGACTTCTCGCGAAACACGTTTCCGCCGTGCGGCAGAATAGCGGTAACACCCGTCCGAACGTTCTGCCCTTCCCGCAGCGTCAGATGTCCCACCAGAACTCCATCCACATCGGTAATCGCGTTCAGCCGGCCGGTGGGCAGCACCCCCGGCGCAACTCCCAGATCGCGCGCCCGCGGACGGTCCGCGGCCCTGTTCTGCGCGGGCGCGGCGGAGATCAGAAGCATGGCAAGAAGCAGCGCCCGGCGCTCGGATTTCCTCATTCGCATCTCAGTATGACACCGGCGTGCCGGACAAAATTACACCGAATCATGAGAATTTTTCCTGCTTCGGCAACTACATTGCAGTTAACCAAAGTTCAGGGAGACACCAGTGGGACCCAAAGGGCGGTAGCCCGCGGACGGCGCCTGGTTAGAACATATGATGACGACGATCACAATGACGAGTCCGGCCCCCGCGCCGGCCTGCCTCGCGTGGTACGGTCTACGCACGAAATCGCGGTTCGAGAAAGTGGCGGCCGCGGCCCTGGCCGGCAAGGGTTACGAACACTATCTGCCTTGTCACCGCACCCGCCGTCAATGGTCCGACAGGCTGATCGAAATCGAGTCGCCGCTGTTTCCCGGATACGTCTTCTGCCGGCTTGACATCCACCAGCGGCTGCCGGTGTTGACGATTCCCGGAGTCGTCTCCGTGGTCGGCATCGGACGCACTCCGTCGCCTATTCCCGACGTCGAAATCGCCGCCATCGAAACCGTGCTCGCATCCGGCCTGCTGTCCGAGCCCTGGCCGTATCTCCCGCAAGGCCGGCGGATACGGATCGAGAAGGGTTCGCTCAGCGGAGTCGAGGGCGTGGTGGTCGAACATCGAAAGTCCGAATGGCGGCTGGTGGTCTCCATCAACATCCTGCAGCGCTCTGTCGCGGTCGAGCTCGACCGGGAGTGGGTCGCTCCGATTCAGTGACTGTCCCCAATTCCATGACTCGCCGCGCGGGATTTCTCGACATGCTCCTGGCTGCCGCCTGTCTTGCCGCCGGCGCCGGTCCTGCGGGCCAGTATGTGCTCGGCCCCGACGACCAGATCACGATTCAGGCGCCGGACATCGAGGAGATCTCGGGCAAGCCCGTCCGGGTGGACCGCCAGGGAATGATCCACCTGCCCCTGGCCGGCGCGGTTCCCGCCGCCGGACTCACCGCGGCGCAGCTTCAGGTCCGGCTCAAGGAGGCCTTCACGAAGTATCTCCGCCATCCCGATATCACGGTCGCGGTCACCGAATACCGCAGCCAGCCTGTTTCCGTGCTCGGCGCGGTGCAGAATCCCGGTATCCATCAATTACAGGGAAACAAGGATCTGCTTGCCGTCCTCTCGCTGGCCGGCGGCCTTCGCCAGGACGCCGGGGCCACGCTCCGGATAACCAGGAAGCTCGAGTGGGGACGCCTGCCCCTGCCCGCGGCGGCGGACGATTCCAGCGGTCAGTACAGCGTGGCTTCGCTCCATATCCGCGGAATCATGGCGGCCTCGAGTCCCGCGGACAACATTCCGATTCTGCCCGGGGACGTGATCACCGTTCCCCGGGCGGATCTGATCTACGCCGTGGGCGCGGTGCGCAAGGCCGGCGGCTTTGTCCTCGGCGAGCACGAAACCATCTCCGCGCTTCAAGCCGTCGCTCTGGCCGAAGGTCTGGAGCGGACCGCGGCGTCCCAAAACGCCCGGATCCTTCGCGCGTCGGAGGGTTCCGCAGCCCGGCTCGAGATTCCGGTCGATATACGCAAGATCCTCGAAGGAACCGCCGCCGACGTGCCGCTGCGGGCCGACGACATCCTCTTCGTTCCCACCAGCGGCTTCAAGAACGTCGCGCTGCGCACTTTCGAAGCGGCCGTCCAGATCGGCACCGGCGTCGCCATTTACCGTCACTAGCGATTTACCGTCACCTGAAGTCCCCCGGTCCCGAGTGGCGCATCCTCAATCCTGAATCATGCCCGCCGAAAATCAGACGAAGGGTCCCGAATCCGGCGGTCAGCCGCCGGCCGACTTCTGGCGCATCCTCCGCCGGCGCAAGGGCGCCCTGGTTCTGTTCGGCGCCGCGGGGACACTGGCGGGCGTGCTCTGTATGCTGCCTCAGACGCCCCTCTATCAGGCCCGAACGTCGCTCGAAATCGTCGGTCTCAACGAGAATTTCCTCAATACCAAGCAGGTCAGGCCCCTCGCCGAGCCGGGCGCCGTTTCCGATGCGGCCGACCTGCAGACCCAGATCCGGATCCTGCTCAGCGATTCGCTGCTGCGCCGTGTCCTCGACAAGTTGCGCCCCGGCGCCCTCCCCGCCCTCGGCGCACCGGGTCTGTTTGCCGCCTGGCGCCGGCTCTTCCACATCGACGATACGGCCCCGGCCGGCTCCCGCGCCGCGGCGCTGCTCGAAGCGCAAAGCGGCATCCGCGTCCGCTCCGCCGGGTCGAGCCGGATCCTCGAGATCAGCGCCGATTCGCCCGACCCGGGGCGTGCCGCCGACCTGGCGAATACCCTGGCCGGCGAGTTCATCGCGCAGAATCTCGAAGCCCGCTCGAAAGCCACCCGGGACACCAACCGCCTGCTCAACGGCCAGCTCGAAGAGATGCGCCGCAAGCTCGAGCAGGCCGAGCAGCGTCTGCAGGCTTACGCCAAGCAATCCGGCCTGATGTTCACCAGCGACGATGTCAGCGTCGCGCAGGACGAGCTGGGCCGGATGAAGGAGGCCCTGTCCATCGCCGAGACCGACCGCATCACCCGTCAGTCGCGATATGAAATGGCGCTGGCCAGCCCGCCGGAGACGCTTCCCGACGTCCTCAACGATCAGTCCCTGCGCGACTATCGCGCCCGCCGCGCCGATCTTCGCCGCCAGCTCGCGGATCTGGATCCGACCTACACGCCCGAACATCCCAAAGTCATTCGCGCGCAGGCCCAGCTGGCAGCCACCGAGTCGGCTCTCGAGCGCGAGCGCGCCGACATCCTGAAGCGGATCGAAAACGAGTACCAGGAAGCCAGGCGGAAAGCGCTGCTGCTGGCGAACGCCTACCACGAGCAGGCGCGGCTCGCGGCGAAAGAATCGGAAGCCATCATCCGCTACAACATCCTCAAGCGCGAAGCCGACTCCGCCCGCCAGCTCTATGACACCCTGCTCCAGCAGATGAAACAATCCGACATCGCGGCGGCTACCCGCTCCGGCAACATCCGCGTGATCGATGAAGCGCGTGTTCCCGCGTCCCCCTACAAGCCCGACCGCCTGCTCGGGGCCGCCGCCGGACTTCTTATCGGCCTGATGGCGGGCGTCGTGGTTCTGGTCATGCGCGACCGCGGCGACCGCAGCATCCGCCAGCCGGGAGACGCATCCTTTTTCCTGAACCTGCCCGAACTGGGCGTCATTCCCTCGGGCAACGGACACGCGGCTCGGCGGCTGGCCCGCCTGCTCCCTTTCAACGGCGCCGGAAGGCAGGCCGGCGGCATCGAGCTCGTCACCTGGCTCAAAAAACCGTCGCTGATCTCCGAATCGTTCCGCTCCACGCTGCTCTCCATTCTTTTCGCCAACGGCGGCCGGCAGGCGCAAACGCTGGTCATCGCCAGCGGAGAACCGTCGGAGGGGAAATCCACCGTGGCCAGCAACCTGGCGCTGGCATTGGCCGAAACCGGTAAAAAGGTCCTCCTCATCGACGCCGACCTGCGCCGTCCGAAGCTTCATGAGATCTTCGGCCTGTCGAACGAGCACGGGCTCAGCGACATTCTCTCCGGCGCGCCGCTCAACGGCGCCGGCAGCCCCCTCGGCCTGATCCGCGCCACCCGGGCGCCCGGCGTTTTTCTGCTCACCAGTGGACCGGACGCCGCGCCGGCCCCGCTGTTCCACGGCCCGCGCATGCCGGACCTCCTGCGGCGGCTGCGCAAGGACTACGCCGCCATCCTCATCGACACGCCCCCCATGCTCCAGCTTCCCGACGCCCGTCTGCTCGGCAGCATGGCCGACCAGGTGATCCTGGTAGCCCGCTGCGGCAGGACCAGCCGGGATTCGCTGCTGGCCGTCCGGCGCCGCTTCTCGGAGGACGGCGCGAGCGTCCTCGGGACCGTTCTCAACGACTGGGACCCCGCCTCCGCGCCGTACGCGCCGAACGGCCACCTGCAGGGCGCCTACAAGAGTTTTCGGAAACATTACGCCTCGCGAGGAGCGCACGCATGACACCTTCTAAACTTCACGACGAACATTTTCTGGTCACCGGCGCCGCCGGGTTCATCGGCTCGGCGGTGGCGACCCTGCTGCTCGAGCGCGGCGCCCGCGTGACCGGCGTCGACAACCTCTGCGCCACCTACGACGTCCGCCTCAAGCTCCTGCGGCTCGAGCGCCTTCTCAAGCGGCCGGGCTTCGCCTTCCGCTGTCTCGACGTCGAGGATTTCGACGCCCTCAGGCAGATCGGGGTCCCGGGCGGCGGCCGGCCCTACGACGGCATCTTCCATCTGGCCGCCCGCGCCGGCGTGAGGACTTCCACGCTCAACCCCTGGGTCTATGTGCGCACCAATATCATCGGGACGCTCAACATCCTCGAGCTGGCGCGCGAAAACGGAGTCCCGCACCTGGTGGTCGCCTCCAGCTCCAGCGTGTACGGGAACGGCGGCGAGGGAGCCTCCTCCGAATCGGGCGCCGCCGATGAGCCGCTTTCCCCATACGCCGCCACCAAGAAGGGCGCCGAGGCCATCTGCCACAGCTATCACCACCTGTTCGGCCTCAACATCTCGCTGCTGCGCTACTTCACCGTCTACGGACCCTACGGACGGCCCGACATGGCGCTGTTCCGATTCGTGCACTGGATCTCCACCGGTCAGCCGGTGGTGATCTACGGGGACGGCCTGCAGCAGCGCGATTTTACCTACATTGCCGACATCGCGCGGGGCACGGTAGCCGCCGTCCGCCTGCCCGGCTTCCACATCCTCAACCTGGGATCGGACCATCCCGTCCAGGTGCTCGAAGCCGTCCACAAGATCGAGGCGGCGCTCGGCAAGAGCGGCAGGCTGGATTTCCGGCCGGCTCACGGGGCGGACGTCGCCCGCACCTGGGCGGAGATCGGGAAAGCTCGTCAGCTGTTGCGCTGGCGCCCGGAAACGCCCTTCGATTCCGGCATCGAGCGCTTGACCCGCTGGTACACCCAGCATCGGACGGCCCTGGCAGGGCTCGAGTACGCTTCCGAATGACTACCCCGGTTCAGACCTCGGGCGCCCGTGTCGTATTCACCGGCCAGCACTGGCCGGGCTCGAACTCGCTCTATATCGCCCGCGCCTTCGAGCAGTCCGGCGCCACCGTGCGCTTTCTCGACGACACGGGGCTGTTTCCGGAATGGCGCGGAAAGTTCAACCGCGGCATTCGACGGCTGCTGCTCAAGCCCGTCATCGAGCCGGAGTGGAACCGTCAGCTGCTGGCCCTGGTCGCGCGCCTGCAGCCGCACCTGGTGTACATCACCAACGCCGATTTCTGTTATCGAAAAACGCTGCAGACCATCCGCGGCGCGGGTATTCCCGTCATGTGCTTCTATCACGACGTCCCCTGGAAGAACCGGCCCGGCAGCCGCTTCAGCGAATGCCTCGACCTGTTCGACCTGGTGGCCACCACCCGGCGCTGGCACCAGGCCCAGTTCACCGCCGCCGGCGCCCGGGAGGTGGCCGTGGTGCGCTTCGGCTTCGACCCCGCCGTGCACCGCCCGCTAACTCCGGCCGGGCAGGACAGGATCTATTACGGCGCCGACGCCGCCCTCATCGCCTCCTATGCCGGGCAGAGAAAGCAGGACCTGGAGCGGCTGCTGTCGGACGCTTCCGGCTTCCGCCTGGACATCTGGGGCAATCTCTGGAACCATCTCCCCGCCTCCTCGCCGGCGCGCTCGAGCTGGCGCGGCCGCGACGTGCACGAGCAGGAGATCCCGGTCATTTACGCCTGCTCCCGGGTTGCGCTGCACTGGGTCCGCTGGGAGCGGGAAGACTCCGACCCCGCCATGCGAATCGGCGACCAGCACAACAGCCGGACGTTTCAGATTGCCGCCTGCGGAGGAGCCCTCATGCTGGCCCAGCGTACCGAAGAGCATCAGGCCTTCTTCCGTGAAGACCAGGAGGCGGTCTTTTTCTCGGACGCCCGGGAACTGCGCGACAAACTCGCCTGGTGGCTCGACCCGTCCCGCGAGGAGCGCCGCCGCGCCGTGGCTTCGGCCGCGCGCCTCCGCTGCCTCGCGGAAGATTACTCGTATGGACCCGTGGTTCGCCGCTTCCTCACCCACTTCAACCTTCCGGTGGCCTGCCTATGAACAATCTCACCGCCGGCCGCGCGGCTTACGCGGCCTTCTTTCGCGGCAGGCGCATCCTGGTGACCGGCGGCACGGGCAGCTTCGGCCGCCAGATCGTCACCGAGCTGCTCGCCCTGTCCGCCGGCCGGATCGTCATCTACAGCCGCGACGAGAAGAAGCAGTACGACATGCAGGATCAGTACGCGGGCGAGTCCCGGCTGCGCTTCGTGATCGGCGACGTGCGGGACTTCGGCGCCCTGTCGCAGGCCATGCGCGGCATGGACATCGTCTATCATGCCGCCGCCTTGAAGCAGGTCCCGAATTGCGAGCGCTATCCGATGGAGGCGGTTCTCACCAACGTCGTGGGCGCGGAGAATGTCCGCCGCGCGGCCATCGCGCACCAGGTCTCCATGGTCGTTTCGGTGAGCACCGACAAAGCCGTCAAGCCCGTCAACGTCATGGGGATGACCAAGGCCCTCTCCGAAAAAGTTCTGCTGGCCGAAGGCGCCGAGGAGGGCCCCACCCGCTTCGTCATGGTCCGCTACGGCAATGTTATCGGCAGTAGGGGCAGCGTCGTGCCGCTGTTCCGGCAGCGCATCGCCGACGGCCGGCCGCTGCCCGTGACCAATCCCGAGATGACGCGCTTCCTGCTCACTCTTCCGGAAGCAATCGACCTGGTGTTTCATGCCACCGTTCACGGGCTCGGCGGACACCTCTACGTCCGGCGCATGCCGGCCTGCACCGTGCTGGGCCTCGCGCAGGCCATGGCGAAATGCTGCGCCGGCAGTCCGGACTACCCCATCCAGATTTCCGGCGTCCGTCCCGGCGAGAAGATTCACGAGACCCTGGTTTCGGAAGAGGAGATGATCCGCGCCGAGGAGTCGCCCTGGTATTACGACATCCATCCGGTAGGAACCGCGGTCGGCGCCGAGCGACGCTCCAGCGGATTCCACGAGTACCGCTCCGACAACACCGAGCGGATCACTGAAGCCGCCCTGATTCTGCTGCTGGTGCGCGGCGGCTGGTCGCGGCGCGAAAGGTTCTACCCGGCGGCCTCATGAGCGCCACCCTCGAAACGCGCGAGACCTGCCGCATCTGCAACGCCGGCGGCCTGGAACTGGTTCTCGACTATGGCCCCATGCCGCTGGCCGGCGGATTCCGCGAGCCCGGCGATACCGGACCCTGCGAGGAGTTTCCGCTGCGCCTGTTCCGCTGCCCGCGCTGCACCTTGATGCAGGTGCTCGACCTGGTTCCCGCCGACCGCATCTTCCGCGCCTATTCCTATGCCTCCGGCACGACCCGCACTCTGCGCGAGCATTTCGCCGCCATGGCGCCGGAAATTGTCGAGCGGGCCGGAGCCCGCGGAGAGCCCGCCGTCGAGTTCGGCTGCAATGACGGCGTCCTGATGCGGCCCCTGCTGGCCGCCGGCGCCCGCGCCCTGGGAGTCGATCCCTCGGACGTAGCGCTGCGCGCCAGCCGCGAGCAGGGCTGGCCGCTGATCCCGGAGTACTTCACCGAAGAGCTCGCCCGCCGCATCGTCGCCAGATACGGCAAGGCACGGCTCATCGCCGGCGCCAACGTCTTCGCCCACATGGACGACATCCACGGCGTCGTTCGCGCCGCCGATCTTCTGCTGCACGACGAAGGTCATCTCGTTCTGGAGGTTCACTACCAGGGCGACCTCGTCTCGCTCGTCCAATTCGACACCGTCTACCACGAGCACCTCTCCTACTTCTCCCTCCGCTCGCTGACCGGGCTGTTCCGCCCCTACGGGCTGCGCATCGCCGACGTGCGGCGAATTCCGATCCACTCGGGGTCGATCCGGATCACGGTGGTTCGCGAAAGATCCGGCTACCCCGAATCTCCCGCCGTTCGCGTGATGGAGGACCAGGAGCGGAATTGGGACATCCGGCGGTTCGTCCGGCTGGCCGGAGTCCGGCGGGCCGAACTGCGCCAGCTGGTCCTTCGGCTGACCTCCGATGACCTGCGCGTCGCCGCCTACGGGGCCGCGGGCCGGATGACGATTCTTCTCAACTGGTGCGGACTCGGCCGCGATCTCGTCGATTACGTGGTCGACTCCTCCCCGCTGCGCTACGGCCGGCGCGTTCCCGGAGTCGATGTTCCGATTGCGCCGCCCGAACGCTTCCGAGCCGCGCCGCCGGATTACGCCCTCCTCACCGCCTGGAATTACGAGGAGGAGATCCTCGCGAAGGAGCGGCGCTTTCTTTCCCATGGCGGGAAGTTCATCGTCCCGCTGCCGGTTGTCCGGGTGGCCGGGGCGGCGCGCTCGGGCCGTCTCAGCCGGTATGCCGGGGCGCTGTCATGAGGACCCGCTCCTCCATGCTCCCGCCGGCTCCGGACACGCCCGGACCGCGGCCCAAAGTCAGCGCCATCATGGTCACCTGCAACCGGCTGACGAACCTCCGCGGCTGCGCGCGAATGATCCTCGACCAGACACACTCCGATCTCGAGCTGATTGTCGCCGACGACCACTCCGGGGATGGCACCGAAGCCTGGGTGCGCCGCCTCATCGAGGACGATCCGCGGGTGCGCTACAACCGCGCGCCCTTCAAGGGCGGCATCAACACGGCCCTCAACAGCGCCATCGCCGGCGCCCGCGGCGAGTACATCCAGATCTGCCACGACCACGACCACTACCTGCCCGGCCTCACCGCCCGCATGGCCGGCGTGCTCGACCGCCATCCTGGAGTCGTCTTCGTCCACCCCGGCCGGCAGGGCTGCGATCACCTCATGAATCCCCGGCCCGATTGCCTCTTCGTGTGCGGCTACCCCGAGGTCACCCGCGGCGATCAGTGGAGGCGCTTCATGCTCGGCCGCCTGGACAGCCCGGTCACCGGTCTGAGCATGATTCGCCGGTCCGCCCTCGACCAAGCGGGTCTGTTCGATGCGGAGTTCGGCCCCTGCAGCGACGTCGATATGTGGCTGCGGCTGTGCGCCCTGGGAGACGTCGGCTACGTCGACGAGCTGCTGCTCTACGTCCGCGGCCGCGAGCCCGGCCACCCATACGAGGGGGCGGCCTGGCAGGTCGGACACCAGCTGATCCGCATTCATCGGAAACACCTGAAGCTCGCCTACAGCGGACCCGGCTATGTTTACCGGCGCGCCCGGAGTGAATTCGAGATCGACCTTTCGCTGGCCGTCAGCTATCTGAACAGCTTCCGCCACAAACGGAGCCGCGATATCGCGGAAGGCCGCCAATACCTGCGCCGGCATGGGGTTCTCGTCTCCCGCCTGCTTGGATGGGCGCTGTGAAGGCTCGGCCATGAGGGTACTGGTTTTCGGCGCCACCGGAATTCTGGGTCACCAGCTGATGCGCAGGCTCGGGCGCAGGTTCGAAGTCTACGGAACCGTGCGCCGGGAATCGGACCTCGCGCAGGCCGCCGCGTCCTGGTCGGCGGCAGGCATCCTCGGAGGCGTCGCGGTCGAAGATCCCGGCAGTGTTTCCCGCGCGATCCGCATCGTGCGGCCCCACGCCGCGGTCAACTGCATCGCCAGCCCGCCGTGGCTGCAAACCCGCGGCGACCTGAACGCCTGTATCGCGGTGAACGCGAAGTTCCCCCACGACCTCGCCGGCCTATGCGAAAACGCCGGAGCGCGGCTGATTCACATCAGCACCGACGGTGTGTTCTCGGGATCGCGCGGGCAGTACACCGAGTGCGACCCGTGCGACGCCACCGATCCGTACGGCAAGGCCAAATTTCTGGGCGAGGTCTCCGGCCCGAACTGCCTCACGCTGCGGACGTCGTTCATCGGCCGCGATCTCCGCCGGCCGGGAAGCGGGCTTCTCGAATGGCTCCTTTCACAGCGGGGCCGCGCCGTCAAAGGCTATCGGCGCTCCTTTTTCACCGGGCTCACCAGCGGCGCGCTGTCGGACGTCATTCAGGGCGTCCTCTCGGGTCACCCCACCCTCGCCGGCCTTTTCCACGTCGCCGGGCCGCGCATTTCGAAGCTCGCCCTGCTCGAAGCCCTCCGCGACCGGTTCAAGCTCTCCATCCGCATCGAGCCCGACGATTCCACGGTTTGCGACCGCTCCCTCGACGGCTTCGCCTTCGAGCGCCGCACCGGCATCCGACCGCCGTCCTGGCCCGCCATGCTCGAAGAGCTGTATCCGGAACCGCCGCTGCCGCGGATCGAGGCCGCCGCATGCAAAGCGTAACCCGCAGGGTCGCCGGCGGCGCCGCTCTTTCGGCCGCCGCGCTGGCCGTCAGCATCGCCGGACAGGCGCTCTCCGTCCCCATTCTGCTCGGGCACTGGGGTATCAGCGCGTACGGCGGCTGGCTGGCGCTCACCAACCTGGCGTCGAGCATCAGCCTCCTGAACCTGGGAGTTCAATCCCACGTCACCAACCAGCTGATCGTGCTGACGGCTCGCGGCCGGAACGGCGCTGCCGCCCGCGTTCTCGGCTCGGCTCTCAAACTCTACGCCGTCCTCTGCCTCGCGGCCGTGGCCGGGATCACCGCCGGACTGGTCCTGTTCAGCCCCTCGCGGATCGTCGACACCGGCGGCATCGGGCGCGCCGGTTCGCTCCTGATCGTTGCGGCCCACGGCCTGCTCGCCGTCTATGGAATCCTCGGCGGCCTGCTGATGAACCTGTTGCGCGTGGGCGGCCAACTCCCGCGGCAGCTCGCCTACGGACTGATCGAGCGCGTGGCTCTTCTCTCCGCTCCCATCCTGGTCGCCTGCCTGGGCGGCGCCCCTCCGCTCGCTTCCTGGATCACGGTCGGGGCCATGGGCGTCATCGACGCCACGCTGCTGCGCGACGTCTTCCGCCGCACGCCGGTTCCGATTGCGCCTTCGGCCGGCAGCCTGCGCGAAGGATTGCGACTGGCCGCGCCGGGACTCCTGTTCGCCGGGGCCGCGCTTTCCCCGCAGTTGCTCGCCACCGGGATTACCCTCCTCGTCTCGAGAGTCGCCGGCGCGGCGGCCGTGGTCACGTTCACCACGGCCCTGATGCTGACCAACCTGTTCCGCCTGATTCTCAACCAGGCGGTCAACGTGCTCTCGCAGGAGGTGACCTTGCTGCTCGCCACCGGCGACCGCACGCGCCTGCGCCACTGGTACTCCCTGCTCTGGAAAGCGGGCTCGGCCACCGCCGTTGCCGCGTCCATCGTCTTCAGCGCCTCCGCTCCGGCGCTGGTCCGCCTTTGGACGAGCGGCCGCGTTCAGGTGGATTTCGAGCTCAATCTCCTGCTCTGCGCCTACCTCGCCGTGCACGCCGCCGGAATTCTCAGCGCCGGCTTCGGGCTGGCGATGAACAGGCAACGGGAAGTATTTTTCGTTCAGCTCGCCGCCGGCGCCGCCGCGCTTGTGTGCTGCGCCGTTTCCGTCCGCAAGTTCGGGCTGCCCGGCGCCGCCGCCAGCTTGTTGTGCGTCCAGACTCTCGCCACCGCGGCGCTGACGGTCCTCAACGGCCGCTGGCTGGAATTTCGTGCTGCGCCTCTCTGGCGCCGTGGATTTCCCACGGTTGCCTTTGCCTGCGCCTCCATCTGGCTAGCCCGCGCGACCAACGGCGCCGCCTCCGCGATTGCCGTTCCGGTCTCGTTCGCCGCCTGCCTGTCCCTCGCCTGGCTCACCTGGCTCGACGCCGGGGAGCGCAACCGGCTCCTCGATTCGGTACGGCTACTCGTTCAACGGCCCGTTACCCTGGCGGCTT
>Ga0310810_10006302_pt1 | contig 13387 bp, 9 predicted proteins | sample NCmetagenome_FD_207641 | JGI IMG/M metagenome (GOLD analysis project Ga0310810, IMG submission 207641) | Soil microbial communities from experimental microcosm in Duke University, North Carolina, United States - NC | ecosystem: Engineered > Artificial ecosystem > Soil microcosm > Unclassified ... | reverse complement strand
GGTGTCGGCGTCGAAAAAGGCACACGAGCAGGCCAACGTCGACGAGCACTTCGGAGTGTACGAGATCGCCTCGGGCATGCCGACGGGCACGTACGTCGTGTTTGCCGGACTCAACTCGCTCGCCGAGCTCGATTCGGATCCGCACGGCCAGGGGTACCGGGACGCGGTCGGCGACGAGGGCCGCGCGAAGATGCAGAAGCTGATCGCCGACTCCGTGGTCTCGGTTGACCGGATGGTGTTCCAGTTCAGCCCGCGCATGAGCAACCCGCCGGCATGGCTCCTCAGGACCGACCCCGCCTTCTGGACACCCGCAAAGCCGGTCGTGCGGCCGGCTTCGCCCACGGCGAAGCCGTAGGGAGGCTTCAGACTACAGGCTTCAGGCTGCAGGCTGCCGCCGTCTGCTGTAGTCTGTAGTCTTCCGTAGCCCGTAGCCCGTAGCCCGTAGCCGGGAAGCCCGTCGAGGATCTGTCCATGCCAAGCCCACGTACTTTCGCAGCCATTCTGGCTGCCCTGTTCATCGCGCCGGCCGCGGCGTCCGCGCAGGGCCGTTCGTTCACCTTCGACGACCTCGCGAAGATCCGGTCCGTCTCCGACCCCCAGCGCTCCCCCGACGGCAAGTGGGTGGCCTACACGGTGGGGACGCCGGACGTCGAGAAGGACAAGCACAATCGCGACCTCTGGATGGTGAGCTGGGACGGCAAGGAGCAGGTGCAGCTCACCTCCAGCAAGGACAGCGAGTCGAAGCCCCGCTGGAGCCCGGACGGCAAGTACCTGGCCTTCCTCACCTCGCGCGGCGACGAGGACGAGAAGAAGAAGGGCGCGCAGGTGTGGCTGCTGAACCGATCGGGCGGCGAGGCGCTACAGCTCACCGACATCAAGGGCGGCGTCGACAACTACGCGTGGTCACCCGACAGCACGCGCCTGGTCCTCGTCGTGAGCGACCCCGATCCGAACGACGAGCCCGAGAAGAAAGAAGGCTGGAAGCGCAAGACCGCACCGCCCATTGTCATCGACCGCTACGCGTTCAAGACCGACGAGTCGGGATATCTCGGCAATCTGCGAGACCACCTGTACTTGTTCGACGTTGCGGCAAAGAAAGCCGAGCCGCTCACATCCGGAAACTATGACGAACGCGACCCGGCCTGGTCTCCCGACGGGGCAAAGATCGCATTCATCAGCAAGCGAGGGACCGACCCCGATCGGACCAACAACACCGATGTCTGGGTCATTGACGCGACGCCTGGCGCAGTACCCGTCCAGCGGACGACTTTTCCCGGTCCCGACGTCGGACCTTTGTCGTGGAGTCCCGACAGCAAATGGGTTGCCTACTTGCAAGGCGATGAGGTGAAGTTCGACCAGTACGAGTTGAACAAGCTGGCCATTGTCGCGGCTGCCGGCGGCCCGTCGCGCGTATTGACGCAAGCCCTGGACCGTGCGGTCAGCACGCCAATCTTCTCGAAGGACGGCAACGCTGTCTACGTCAGCGTCGAAGACGACCGTGTCGAGTACATCGCTCGTGTCCCGGTGGCTGGTGGAAAAGTTGAGCCGCTCACGACGGGCCGGCGCGTCGTGAACAGCCTGTCGCTCGGTGCCGATGGCAATGGCGCGGCTCTCGTCAAGACGGATGATGCGCCTGCCGAGGTCTACGCCCTCGAGAGCGGTTCTCTGCGAAAACTGACGTCGCAGAACGCCTGGGCGTCGGAAGTTGCGTTTGCCAACGTCGAAGACGTGACCTTCACGTCGAAGGACGGCACGATCGTCAACGGACTGCTCGCAAAGCCCGCGAACGCCCCGGCCGGCAGGCTTCCGCTCGTGCTCTACATCCACGGCGGCCCCAACGGGCAGGACGATCACAGCTTCGACGAGGCGCGGGAGCTGCTCAACGCCAGCGGGTACGCGGTCCTGCAGATCAACTACCGGGGCAGCTCGGGCCGTGGAACGAAGTACCAGAAAGCGATCTTTGCCGACTGGGGGAACCTCGAGGTCCTGGATCTACTCGCCGGCGTAGACGGCGTCATCAAGGCTGGCGTGGCAGACCCTGATCGGCTCGGCGTTTGTGGCTGGAGCTACGGGGGGATTCTGACTAATTACACGATCGCGTCGGATCCACGCTTCAAGGCGGCAGTGTCAGGCGCCACTACGGGCATACAGCTGTCGCTCTACGGAGTGGATCAATACATCGTGCAGGAAGACAACGAGCTCGGTCCGCCGTGGAAGAATCTGGACCTCTGGCTGAAGATAAGCTATCCCTTCCTCCACGCCGATCGGATCAAGACGCCAACGCTCTACATGGGCGGCGACAAGGACTTCAACGTGCCGCTCGTCGGCGCCGAGCAGATGTATCAGGCCCTCAAGAGCAACGGCGTCGACACGCAGTTGGTCGTCTATCCCGGCCAGCACCACGGCCTGTCGATTCCGAGCTACCAGCGCGATCGGCTCGAGCGCTGGGTGGGCTGGTTCGACAAGTACCTGAAGGCGGGCGACGTCGACGTTAGGCAAGCAATAGACACCGAACTTGCCCGTGCTTTGTGCTGGGTGCCTGGTGCCACGTGCGGTGCCAGGTGCCTGGTGCCACGTGCGCCGCGTGCTTGGTGCGCTGTCGATCACCTGCCAGGTCCAGCGAGGAATGCGAGTACCGCGTCATTGAAGGCTTGCGCGTGATCGCTTTGCAGCCAATGCGTGGCCTGCGAAATCCTCACCAGCCTTGCCGTCTTCATACAGCGCGCCGCTTCCTCCGCTATGCGCTGCAACCCCAATGGGCTTCGTTCCCCGGATATGACCAGGACCGGCACGGCGACCCGCCGTGCGTCGTCACACGTAAACGGCGGCCGGCGCGAGCTGAAGTCCAACTGAAATGCCGGCACATTTGCAAGAAGCATCGCTTTGAGCTCGGGCGATGCTTTCTCGAACTCGCCCGGCGCGACATGCGCCGCATAGGTCCGCGCAATCCGTTCCGCGTTGCCGCTCGCGAAGGCATCCTTCATCTCGGCGCGAATGTCTTGCGACTCCTTCGCTACACCCTCATTCTCAGGCGTATCTGCCAGCACCCCTGAAACCGCCGGTTCTGCGAGCACAAGTGTGCGCACCAGCTCAGGATGCCCGAGCGCGAGGTGAAGGGCGACCGCGCCCCCGAACGAGTGACCGACCAGATGCGCTGGCGCGACGCCTGCCGCTTGAATGATCGCTGCGAGATCGGCCGCTTGTTGTTCGACGCTCGCGTCGGCGTCCTTTCCTGGCGGAAGATTCGGCCAGTGATAGCGCCGGCTATAGGCAATCACGCGATAGTGCCGGCCCAATGGCGCCATCTGCTTCGACCACTCCCGGTAATCCGAAACCGAGCCGTGAACCAGAACTACCGGAGTCCCTGAACCATCTTCGACATAAGCGAACGAGAATCCGTTGGCCGAGAACGTGCCAACCTTCCCCTGGGCGGAGCGAGTTGCGAACAGCGCCCAGCCGGACTGCGCGAGCAGCGCAGCGAGCACCGAAGCCATCGCGCAGACCGTCCACTTTGCCATTGCGAAGCCCGCTACGGACGCTCTGGCGTCCGAGACAACGGGATCGAATTCCGCACCGCCGCCACCGCTCGCGCGATCGCTCGCACCACCTGATCGGGTTGATAGAGATGAATCTCGTGGCCGCTCCCGGTGGCGGTGATGTAGAGCGCGTTCGACGAGAGGAGGTCCAGGGCAACCCCGGCGTCGGTCCGATCGCGTCTGCGGTTCGGGTCACCTGGTCTCTCGTCACTCGACAGCACGATCACCGGCAGGTCGCGGAGCGGGGGGTTCGGCCCTGCGTCCATCTCATCGAACTCGCGGAGGAATTCCTTCCGCCACGACACGATGGATTCGGGACCCGCCTTGGCCGGATCCCACTTCTCCCAGACGCGCACGTCGAGCCACAGGCGCATCGCGCGAAGGTCCGGCGGTAGCCGGTCGAACGGCGCGCCTTCGCGGGTTGGCGCCGGGTCCTTCGCGGAAGCGGGCAGCGGGTACACCGACCGCAACTCGTCCTCCGAGAGGTCCCAGATCAGGCCGACCTTCTCTTTCACCTTCATGCCGACGTGATGACTGCTGTTGGAAAAGATCAGGCCGGCGACTTCGTTTGGAAAGGCGTGCTGATAGGCGCGGATGAAGATCCCGCCGATTGAAGCGCCAACGAGCAGGTAGGGCTCCTTCTCCCCGGCCGACTTGAGGAGGCGATGGAGATCATCGACGGTCTCCTCGACGGTCTCTTCAGCCGGTCCCGAATCACTCCACCCCAGACCGGCCCGATCGTACGAGCAGACGCGGGTCGTGCCAGCGACCTTCGGTTGTACCAGTGCCCAATCGAGTGCGAACGCTCCGCCCCCCGCAACCAGTATCACTGTCGGCGTGCCCTCGCCGGAGCAATGGATGTGGAGCGTGCGACCACCGATGTCGACGAGGCGACCGAGCGGTGGGTATGGACGTGGGCTGTTGCTTTGAACGGGTCTGCCCGCGGGCGTCGCTAGCGCGAAGAGTAGGGCGAGCAGGAATCGCATTGTCAGCCCGTCGTCCGCATCCCCAGAGTTCCGCATGGTAGCATCCCGCCCGGAGCGCGTCCCTTCCTGCTGCATGAACGCGCTCATCCGGAGTCATCATGTTCACACGTCGTGCTTTACCGTTCGTGCTGCTGTTGTGTACCGCACAGCCCGTCCTCGCGCAGGAACAGCCCGATCCGCGCACGCTCATTCCTCAGCAGACGCTGAACGCGCTCGCGCAGCACATCTCCGGCGCGCGGGCGCTGCACAACGTGATGGAGATGTGCCCCTACGAGCGGAACCGCCCGCCCGAGGAGTACGCGGGCACCTATCGCGAGGCCGCCTACGCCGAGGCAAAGGCGAAGGAGTACGGCTTTGCGGACGTCCACGTCGAGCGGTTTCCGCTCGGGACCAGGCAGTGGGACGGCGAGATGGCGGAACTGTGGGTGACCGAGCCAGGCCCACCGCAGCTCATCACGAGCTACCGCGACATCGCGGCGACGCTTGCCACCGGCAGTCACAGCGCCGACGTGACTGCGGAGCTCGTGTACGTCGGGCGAGGTGATTCCGCCGACGACTACAAGGACAAGGACGTCAAGGGGAAGGTCGTCCTCTGCTCCGGACCCGTCGGCGCGGCGCACAACCTGGCCGTCCGCCAGTTCGGCGCCGAGGGCGTCGTGAGCTTCTTCAACGGGACGGGGAAGCCCGTCGATCGGCCTGACCAGATCGGATGGAGCGGCATTGGCGGCGGTCCTGCCACGAACCCGCCGGCGAAGACGGCGTGGGGATTCATCCTGTCGCTGCGCATGGGCCTCGATCTGCTGGCGCGGCTCGAAAAGCACCAGCACGTGAAAGTCCACGCGGTCGTGAAGTCCACGGATTACGACGCGCCGATGCAGGTGGTCGTGGCGACGATTCCCGGCGACGGCAGCACGAACGAGGAGTTTCACTTCACGGCGCACCTGTTCGAGGGCATCGCCAAGCAGGGCGCCAACGACAACTGCGGCGGCCCGGCCACGCAGCTCGAGGCCGGCCGCGCGTGGATCGCGATGATCAACGAGGGCCTGCTGCCGAAGCCGCGGCGCACGGTGCGATTCCTGTGGGTGCCGGAGATCAGTGGCACTCGGGCGTACTTGAAGGCGCACCCGGATCTGGCCGCCCGTGCCGTCGCGTCGATCTCAACCGACATGGTCGGTGCGAACCAGTCGGTCAACCACAATTCGCTGCACCTCAACCAGACGATGTACTCGATTCCGAGCGTGCTCAACGACGTCTCACGCCAGTTCTTCGAGTACGTGGGTGAGACGAATCGCGAGAAGCTGCATAACCGCCGCATCGCGTACGCGTTCTCGAACCCGATCGTCGATCCGTCCGGCACTCACGACCCGTTCTGGTACCACGTCGAGAAGTTCTACGGCGCCAGCGATCACCAGGTGCACCTGGACTGGGATCCGCGCATCCCCGCGGTGCAGTTCGGCAACTGGCCCGACGCCGTCTACCACTCGAGCGACGACTCGACGTCGAACCAGGACCCCACGCAGATGAAGCGCGCGGCATTTCTGATGGTGACCGTGGGCAGCACGTTTGCGAACGCCGGGCCTGCCGAGGCCGTCGCGATCGGCCAGGTGGCGCTCGGCTACGCGCAGCAGCGCATCGCCTCCGATCTTGGCAGTGCGCTGCTGCTGCTCTCGACGAGCACCGCCGACACGCTGCAGACGAACTACAAGGAAGCGCTGAACGCGGTGAGCCAGGCGTACGCGCGCGAGCGCGCGGACCTCAGGTCCGCAACCTCGCTGGCCACCGGCGACAGGAACGCCGTATCGGCCATCACCTCGCTGGTGCAGTCGCTTGGATTGTCGGAACCGATCGACACCGGGCGGGTGCAGGCGGGCTACAGGCTGGCGGCGAGCCGCCTGAACGTGCCGGTCGTCGAGACGCCGGTGCTGACCGAGGCCGAGACGGCGGCGTCGAAGCTGATTCCGTCGAAGAAGCCTGGAACCACGACGCAGCCGTCAGGCCCTCCGGCACCCCGCGATCCGAACGCGCCGCCGCCACCGCTGGCGGGCTACTACGCGATGGAAGCCCGCAACTTCGCCGACGGCACCCGATCGATCCTCGAGATCCGGAACGCGCTGGCCGCCGAGTTCGGACCGGTCGCCGTGGACGACGTCGTGCGCTTCTTCCGCGACGCGGAAAAAGCGGAGACGTTCATCGTGACGGAGCGCGTGGAAGAGATCAAGAGGGGCGGGAAGAAGATGAAGTCAGCACTCCAGCACTAGAGAGTGGCGCCGGCGCTACTTCTTCTTCGCGACGGGCACCATCTGCGGTCCCGGCGAGGCGACGACTGACTGATACACCATGAAGCGGAACTTGTTGAGCAGGTCGCTGCCGTTGGCGGGCAGGAGCTGCGTCATCAGCACCGCGACGATCTTCTCCTTCGGGTCGGCCCAGAAGCTCGTGTGGTAGGCGCCGCCCCACGAGAAGGTGCCAGGCGATCCGGGCTGCCCGATGGCGCCGACGGTGTCGACGATCTCGAAACCGAGGCCGAAGCCTGACTTGCCCTCGTTGTGCAGAGTGCCAACGGCGTTCGACGTCATCAGCTCGATGGTCTTCGGCCCGAGGATGCGCACGCCGTCGAGCTCGCCACCGTTCACCAGCATCTGAAGGAACCGCGCGTAGTCGGTGGCCGTCGAGAGCAGCCCCGCACCGCCGGCGAAGCACTTGCGCGGGCCGTCCACGTAGTCGCCCTGGCCGAGGCCCGGATCCGGCGCCCGTTCCACCGTGGCTGCGGCGTCCTTGAGCGAGTACACCGCCGCCAGCCGTGCGCGCTTTTCTTTGGCCAGATAGAAAGACGTGTCGCTCATCTTCAGCGGCTCGAAGATGCGGGTCCTGAAGAACTCATCGAGCGGCATACCCGACACCTTCTCGACGACGGCGCCGAGGATGTCCGTGTTGTAGCCGTAGATGAACTTCTCGCCCGGCTGCCCTTCCATCGGGAGCTTTCCCATGCGCTCGACCAGAGTGCCGATGGGCTCGTCCTTGTCGGCGCAATAGAACGAGTTGAGGCCGGCGGCTTTCCACAGCGCCGCAGCCGGCCCACCGCCGTACGAGATGCCTGCCGTGTGTGTGAGCAGGTCCTTGATCGTGATCTCGCGCTTCGCCGGAAGGATGCCGATCGGCGCGTCGGCCGGCGCGCCGGTGGGAGGCGCCACGCCAACGGTGCTGTTCTTGAAGGAAGGGATGAACTTCGAGACCGGATCACTCAGCAGGAGCCTGCCTTCCTCCATGAGGATCATGACGGCCGTGCTGGTGATGGCCTTCGACATCGACGCGATCCGGAAGATCGCGTCGGTCTGCATCGGCGCGCCGGCCTCGATGTCGCGTTTGCCGTAGGCGGCGAGTTGCACGAGCTTTCCGTCTCGGACCACGATCGTCACGATCCCGGCGGCGCGCCGCTGATCGATGTACTGCTGCATCACTTTCGAGAGCCGGTCGAGCCGCTCGCTCGAGATGCCGACCGCCGCTGGCGCCGCCTGAGGGAACCCCTGCGTCCAGCCTGGAACAGTGAAAAGGACAACGAGCAGGAGCGCGCCAAGTGCGCGCGCGGCGATCAATCGTGGACGAAGCGGGGTCGGCATGCCGCGGAGGATATAACAGCGCGCCGATACGCTGGTAGTATCCACGGATGATTCGACGCCGCCCGCTGCCCGCACTGCTCGCCCCTGCCTTTCTGGTCTTCGCGGCTTCGCTCGCCGCGCTCAGGGCGCAGCCACCCGACTTCGACCTTCTGATCGCGGACGGCCGCATCGTCGATGGCAGCGGCGCGCCGTGGTTCTACGGCGACGTCGGCATCAAGGGCGATCGCATCGCGGCGGTTGGTCAACTGAAAGACGCCACGGCCACGACTCGGGTCAACGCCAGGGGCCTTGTCGTCGCGCCAGGCTTCATCGACATGCTCGGCCAGTCGGAGTTCAACGTCCTCGTCGACGGCCGGGCCGCGTCGAAGGTGACGATGGGCGTCACCACGGAGGTCACTGGAGAAGGGGCGTCGATCGCGCCCGTCACCGATCGCATGATGGAGGACAACCGCCGCAGTCCCTGGCAGCACTTCGGCGTCGTCCAGGACTTCAGAACACTGGGCGGGTATTTCGAGCGGCTCGAGACGAGAAGCCGGCCCGCGATCAACATGGCCTCCTTCGTCGGCGCCGGAGGCCTGCGCAACTACGTCATCGGCCTCGACGATCGGCCGGCCACTCCTGGCGACCTGGAGAAGATGACGAAGCTGGTGGCGCAGGCGATGGAGGAGGGCGCGCTCGGGCTGAGCACGTCCCTGCAATACGTCCCCGACCGCTTCGCGTCGACCGACGAGATCGTGGAGCTGGCGAAGGTAGCGCGCCGGTATGGCGGCATCTACATGACGCACCAGCGGTCGGAATCCGGCGCGCTCGACGCCTCAATGGACGAAGTGTTCCGGATCGCGCGCGAAGCGCAGGTCCCGGCCGAGATTTGGCATTTCAAGACCGCGTATCAGCCCAACTGGGGCCGCATGCCCGCGGCGCTGGCGCGGCTCGAAGCCGCGCGCGCCCAGGGCCTCGACGTCACGGCGGACATCTACCCGTACACCCGCGCGTCGAACGGGTTGGACGCCTGCCTGCCCCTCTGGGTGCGTGAAGGCGGTGCGGACAAGGCAGTGGCGCGGTTGCAGGACCCCGCGCTGCGCGAGCGCATCAAGCGCGACATGGTCGACCCGAATCCCGGCACGTGGGAGAACCAGTGGTACGGGTCGGGTGGCGGCGACGGCGTGATGGTGTCGGAAGTCATCAACGACGACCTGAAGAAATACGAGGGCAAGACGCTCACCGAGATCGGCGCCCAGATGGGGAAGGACCCGCGTGACGCGCTGATGGATCTCGTCATCGCCGATCACTCCAACACGCAGTGCATCATCGCGATCATGCGGGAAGACGATGTGCGCGCAGCGCTGGCGCATCGGCTGGTCTCGATCGGGACCGATTCAGGCGCGAAGGCGGAAGACGGGCCACTCGCCGGTACGAAGAGCCATCCCCGCGGGTGGGGCAGCTTCGCGCGGATTCTCGGCAAGTACGTGCGCGAGGAGAAGCTGCTGACGCTGGAAGACGCGATTCGAAAGATGACGTCGCGGCCGGCTGCCCGTGTCGGCCTGCTCGATCGCGGCCTGCTGCGTCCAGGCATGGCCGCCGACGTGACGGTCTTCGATCCCGCGACGATTCATGACGTCGCGACCTTCGAGGATCCAAACCACTACTCGGTCGGCGTGCAGTACGTGAGCGTCAACGGCACGCTCGTCGTGTCGGACGGCCGAATCACGAGCGCGCGGCCGGGCCGTCCGCTCCGAGGGCCTGGGTTCGCGCGGCACTGAAGTAGTGCTGAGTGCTGGAGTGCTGAGGTGCTGGAGTCCAGTGCTGAAGTGCTGGAGCTGGAGTGCTGAAGTCCGGTGCTGAAGTGCTGAAGTGCCAACGTACTACAGTGCGCTGTCGATAGTGAAAGAGTTACACGAACATCGCATTTGACAGCACGACCGCGCAGCGCCGGTCGATCGAAGAGGCGTAAGCCCTGCAAGCACTTACGCCCGGTCGAGCTGGCGATCCGCGACGTTGGCATCCACTCTGCCACATCAGGCTGGCGGAGGATGTTCAATGCTGTGGACGATCTTCGTGGTGCTGCTCGTCCTGTGGCTGCTGGGCATGGTGAGTTCGTACACCATGGGCGGCTTCATTCACCTGCTGCTGATTCTGGCGATCGCGGTGGTCCTGATTCGCGTGATTCAGGGACGAAACCCCGTGTAATCGCGCTCGCCGCTCGGGAGGCGACGCGCCCGGCCCGGTGCCCGGGCGCGCCGCTATTCCAATCTCAGGCCTTCTTGAGTCCCAGCACGCGCTCCGCGTTCTGGTGATAGAACTTCTTCAGAACCTCATCGGACAAGCCGAGCCCGTAAATGCGCCAGCGCCCTTGCGGAGGCACGGGCGAGGGCGCGTAGTCGAAGTACTCGTCTTCGGTCTCGAAGAACCGGAAGTAGATCTGGTAGAGGGCGTCGCCGAACAGTTGTTGGGGCGTGTCCTTGCCGCCCGGCACCGCGTCGGTGCCGAAGAGCACGCGGTCCTGATACTTGTCGAAGAACTTCTTCGCCGTGCGCGGCTGACGTCCGAGCTCGCCGATGCGCGCCGCCGTTTCCACATAGAAGTTGGGGTACTTGTCGAGTGCCGCGCCGACGGCGGCGAGGTTCTCGGCGTCGTGCCCGACGTGGAGCCCGATGAAGGTCGTCTTCGGATGACGAGCCAGCACGCGATCACGCGCGGCGATCAGCTCATTGAACGACGGGAAGTCCTTGCCGTGGAACGACCAGTCGGGGTGCTCGTTCAGCTCCTCGAACCGCTCGTTGTACCGATCGATTGGGAGGAAGAACGCTTCGGGGTCGGCGATGTGAATCGACACGGGGAACCCGAGCGCCGCGCACGCCTCCCACATCAGGTCGAAGCGCTTGTCATCGATCGGCACGAGCGGGCCGGTGGAGATCTGCTCGCGCAGGTAGAGGCCCAGCGTCTTCAGGATCTTGACGCCCTTCGCGCCCGCCGCCTTCGCGCGCCCCAGCTCGTCGGCCTGCCACTGCGGGTAGCCGGCCTCTGTGAAGTGATCCCAGGAGGGCTCGGTGAACACCATGAACCGATCGGGGTGCGGCGTCTGCCAGGCCTTCACGGCCTGTGCGAGCCCGCTGCCGTAGTTGCCCGTCAGGTTGACCATCATGCGGATGTTGCCGCGGTCCATCACCGACAGCACGTCCGCCGGGGAGGCGGCCAGGTTGACGGCCTCGCCCATCGCGACGCCGCCCTGATGCTTCGCGGCGAAGCTGAGGTGCGTGTGCACGTCGATGACGGGGAACTTCGCGCGCGGCACCTGGGTCACCGGCACGTGCAGCATGCTCTTCGGCTGGAACTCGGTCAGCGCAAGCGGGGCCGGCGGGGGCGCGCTCTGCGCGGGGGCAACGCCGGCGGCGCTGGAGGCGCTCGCGTCGCTCTCGGAGGGCGCGCTCGCTGACGCTCGGGCAGAGGCGGCCACCGTAGCGGCGCCAGTCATCAGTGACTTCAACACCCTGCGGCGTGACGGTCGATCGGACATGTGATTTACTCCCGGAAGCTGCGCAGCGTCGCGCGTTGGCGCCCCTGCGCGTCGAAGTTCGACGGATCCAGCCAGCGATCGAACGCGGCCCTGAGACGAGGCCATTCGCCATCGATCATCGAGAACCACGCGGTGTCGCGGTTGCGGTCCTTGATCACCATGTGCTGGCGGAAGATCCCCTCGAACGTGAACCCGAGCCTGAGCGCCGCCGCGCGGGAAGGCGCGTTGAGCGCGTTGCACTTCCACTCGTAGCGGCGGTAGCCGAGATCCTCGAACGCGTGGCGCGCCATAAGATACATCGCCTCGGTGGCGCCGGTCGTACCCTGAAGCTCGCGGCTGAACAGGACGTTGCCCACCTCGATGACGCCGTGCGCCGGCTCGATGCGCATGTAGGACGCGTAGCCGATGGGACGCGCCCTGGCTGGATCGAGGATTGCGAAGAACACCGCGTCGGCCGACACGGCCTTGCGCGCGATCTCGTCGCGGAAGTCGGCGGCCGAGTCGAAGGGACCGTCTGCGAGGTACAGCCACAGGTCGTCGTTCGCGCGGCCGCCGGTGGCCTCGAACAGGGCGTCGGCGTGTGCGGCGGCGGCGAGCGGCTCGAGGCTGGTATACCGGCCCTCGAGCCGCTCGCGTGCCGGGTAGCGGGCGCCTGAATAGGAAGTCACGTCGGCACAGTGTACGTGATGGCGTTCGGGCCTTCCTCCCGCCAGGCGCTCGCGATCGATCCAGCTGCGCGACCGGGTACAATTGAGGTTTCCTCATGGATACCTCGAACCCAGACACCCACGCGGGCACGGCGCCACTCGACTTCATCCGGGAGATCATCGCCGCGGACCGCGCGGCCGGGAAGCACGGCGGCCGCGTCCACACGCGGTTTCCTCCCGAGCCCAACGGCTACCTGCACATCGGTCATGCGAAGGCGATCTGCCTGAACTTCGGCGTCGCCCTGGAGTTTGCGGGCACGTGCAACCTCAGGATGGACGACACCAACCCTACCAAGGAAGACATCGAGTACGTCGAGTCGATCGAGCAGGACGTCGCGTGGCTCGGCTTCCACTGGGCGGGTGGGACGCTGTATGCGGCGGACTACTTCCAGCAGATGTACGACTACGCCGAGCAGCTCATTCGCAAGGGCAAGGCGTACGTCGACGACCTCACGGCGGATCAGATCCGCGAGTACCGCGGCACGCTGACCGAGCCGGGCCGCGACAGCCCGTACCGCAACCGGCCGGTCGAGGAGAACCTCGATCTGTTTCGCCGCATGAAGGCGGGCGAGTTCCCCGACGGCAGCCGCGTACTGCGCGCGAAGATCGACATGGCGTCGCCGAACATGAACATGCGCGACCCGACGTTGTACCGGATTCGCCACGCGAGCCACCATCGGACCGGGGACGCGTGGTCGATCTATCCGATGTACGACTACGCGCACCCGATCGAGGATGCGCTCGAGGGCATCACGCACTCGCTCTGCACGCTGGAGTTCGAGGATCACCGGCCGTTCTACGACTGGGTCATCGAGTCGCTCGAGACGCCGGATCGTCCGCAGCAGATCGAGTTCGCCCGCCTGAACGTGAACTACACGGTGATGAGCAAGCGAAAGCTGCTGCAGCTCGTCCAGGAGCGCCACGTTGCCGGCTGGGACGATCCGCGCATGCCGACCATCAGCGGGCTTCGGCGTCGCGGCTACACGCCCGAGGCCATCCGCGAGTTCTGCGAGCGCGTGGGAGTGGC
>Ga0310810_10006301_pt1 | contig 13388 bp, 17 predicted proteins | sample NCmetagenome_FD_207641 | JGI IMG/M metagenome (GOLD analysis project Ga0310810, IMG submission 207641) | Soil microbial communities from experimental microcosm in Duke University, North Carolina, United States - NC | ecosystem: Engineered > Artificial ecosystem > Soil microcosm > Unclassified ... | reverse complement strand
AGGGCGCGGCCGCAGCGAAGTCCTGGATAATGCGCCATCCGGAGGGTGGGTAGAGATCAAGCTGACGAGAAACGCCCCAGTCGCGGAAGTGCCCGGATCGTTGCTCCGGGTGGATGGTCGGCCACTCGTACAGGGTTCCGGATTACTCCCGACAAGTCGGCCAGCGTGGCGGAGACACATCACGAGGAGGCAGGTTCAAGGCCGATGTGATCGTCGACTGCATTGGCGAACCCCTATTGAACCCCAGGTCGCTCTTCTTGAGAATTCCTGCTCTGGAGCCGTTCCCACCGCCGTGCTGCATCGTCGTCCCGCCCGCGGAGGGCGTGCGTGTAAATTTCCGCAGTCACCCGGACCGAGGAGTGCCCCAAGCGCTCGGACACCGTCGCAAGGTCCACTCCGTCCGCCAGCAGATGGCTGCTATGGCTGTGGCGCAGCGTGTGCAGGCTGGCGCCCTTGGGCAGCTTCAGTCGGCGGGAGAGCAACGAGACCGCCGCTGAGACCGAATCGGGCTTCAGTGGCGAGCCATCCGGGTTCGCGAAGATCAAGTCGAGGTCGGCCCGGTAATCCGGTCCGAACTGCTGGCGAAACTCGTCCTGGCGCTTGCGATGCGCCTCGAGTGCGACCAGCGTCCCTGCCGGTATACTGACCGGCCGTGGCCTCTCCGTTTTTGTTCCTTTGAACTCTAAGACGTGCCTCGTTTGTGTGAGCGACCGTGCGATTATGGCTCGACCATCCTGGATGTCCGACCAACGGAGCGCCAGGACCTCACCACGACGCGCGCCAGTCGCGGCCGACATCTCCAGGAATGTCGGGAGGCACCAAGGGCTGGTCGCCGACTTGATAAGGAGATCCTGCTGCGTTGGCGTGAGTGCTATCCCGTAATGTCTCTTTGGCACCGGTGGCTCGCTGTCGGATACCGGATTCGTGGTGATCAATCCCCACTTAATCGCCCGTCCGAACGCACTGGAGACCACACCGGCGATGTTGCGGACCGTCTTGGCGCTCATCGGACGTGGCGTCTTGTCCCGGCGCGTATGGCCACCGCTCTTGAGCATTCTGTTCCATTCGCGGCTGAGGTGCAGTGGCGTAATCTCCGCGAGAGGCATTTGAACGAGTTCGGGATGGAGGTAAGTCACCTGCTCCCGATAACGCTCGACGGTCTTGGGCGCGAGCTTCTCCTCCGCATGTTGCGAGATAAACTCCTCCAAGAGCATCGAGAGCGTCTTCGGTGGCGCGGCGGCGACGCTCGCGCCGGCCTTGGCCAGATCACGTTTCTGTTGCTCTTCCATCTGCCGCGCGATCTCCGCGTCGGCGGCTTCTTTCTTTGTGGCAAACCCGGATCCGGTAACGCGGGTTCGGTCCTGGCGGGTTGCCCCGGGCAAGTTGAATTCGTAGAACCAGACTACTTGCCGTGATCGGTATGTGCGTTTGTGGACTGGCATTAGTTCAACACCGTTACCTCTGGTTGCGTGGGAAGTCCAGCGCCAACCTGCATGCCGCAGGTGCGCTCCCATTGGTCATAAGCCTGCCGCGTGATGATCCATCGCCGCCCGAGGCGTATGCCCGGCATGATTCCCTGCTCAAGCATCGTGTATACCGCCAGGCGCCCGACCTCTAATCGCCGTGCGATCTCGGGCACGGAGATGCGACTGCTACCCGTTGGCATCTCGCTTGGGTGTATGGAGCCACTGAGCGATCGGACATTTGGGACTACTTCCTCGGGAGTGTCAGGTCACAAAACATTACGCTGCGATGGTCACAAGTGCACATCGCCATGTGTTCGCCTCGCGACGAATCGTTGCGGCTCGGATCACTATTGCCTTGCCTTTCCAGCGGACCGGAGTGATGAATCGTCGTGCGCGGATCAACCGCCGAAAGGACAAAGACCACAATGAAGAACGCAGAAGCCACTGCCAACGACACAGCCGCCACCGTTGCGGAACAGGGCGCGACAGTCGCGCCGGAGAAGGCCCCCTCGAAGAAGGGTCCCAGCCAGAAGAAGGGCGCGCCCAAGGGCCAAACGGTTGCCAAGGGTGCTAAAACGAAGCCCGCAGCCAAGAAGAAAGCCAAAACCGGCAAGAAGGTTGCGAAACTCGCCCGCGTTACGAAAGCCAGCGCACCGCGCGCCGAGAGCAAGGGCGCGAAGATACTGGACATGATAGGCCGGGGCAAGGGAGCGACGCTGGCCGAGATCATGAAGGCCACGGATTGGCAGGCCCACAGCGTTCGCGGCTTCCTCTCCACAGCCGCGAAGAAGCACAAGCTCAATATCGAATCCGCGAAGAACGAAGCCGGCGAGCGCGTCTACAAGATCGCGAAGTAAGCCTCGACCAGGACCACGGCCGCCGCCCGCGAGGGTGGCGGCTTTTTTACGGTCGGGCGATTCGTCTTTCATCGCCGCAACTTTGCGGGACCCTGGAAGGCCGTGCTTGTCTAATTGGATTACTCCAGAATCTCTACCGTGTTCGGATTGACGACTCCGGCTTCCACAAATGCTATGGTCCCGTCGGCCAGTTTGATTGTTGCTATTTGCGCAAAGCCAGACCCGTGCAGGATAATAACGGCCTCACGGAGCGTCAGTTTGTGTTGGCAGTGAGGACACTTCATTTCTAGTTTTGCATTACCAGCCGACTTACGTTCCATAGTTGGAGCATCCTTTATGTCTGATCTTTTGGAGCGTTTAGTGGGCGAAGGCCGCGTGCTCAAGGGAGATGAGTTCATTGCTACAGCTCAGTATGAAGTGCGGGTCTACCAGACGTACGTTGAGACGCAGACGCTGGATAAAGGACGCGCAAGGATACCCTCGCTTAACCGCGCAGAGTGCCGCATCATTCACCCGTCCCCACCTATACCGGTGAGTCGTGATCGACTCACGCTAATAATGAATGATGGCCGCAAGATTGATTTCTTCATGGCCGGCCACAGCACCGCCATGCCATCTGGCGGGATCTATCAGTGATCTGCACAAGCGATGTGCCGAGGAGGTTATGTTGCTAAATTCGCCAAGTCGTTTTCAGCGAGAGAGTATGCGGCATCTAGCCTGTCAAACGGCTAGCGTCGCTCAGCATTAACCGACGCTCCGCACACCCGTGTAGCTGATTCTCTTGTCTTCTCCCAGAATTGCCCGGGTGAGCCCCGTGATCGTTGCCTGGATCCCGTCGATTCGTTTCGAGGACTTCAGGCGCTCGGGCTTCGTCGGCTGGCAATTATCTTTGCGGTCGTATTGCAATTGCAGACAACTGGCCATCCAGTTGAGCACCGGGTTGTTCCCGTGCCGGATCTTCTGATCGAGATAGGCCCCAAGCAGAAACTTCGTCGCGTGGCTCAGAAACAAGAACGTCTGATTGACTTCGACCGCCTGGATTCCTTCGTCCACCAGGTTCAGAGCCTCGCTGCGGAAGTTGTAACGATCATAGGGGACCTCCCGGAGATCGAACATCTGCCGGGCCCAGCGTATCCGGTCGAGTACCGCCCGCTGGTCGACCGCTTCGCCGGGTGTGGCCGTGATGAATCCCTGCCGAATCCAGGTGGAGTAGGGTACCCGACAGATCCGCTCGAGTGGCTCGACGCGCTCCCGGGGCATCCAGAAAAACGGCAGCAGCGTCCACACGACTGCGTCGTCGGACGGCGGAAAGATGCAGACCACTGCAGTCAGGTCCGTCGTCCAGGACGCGTCGACGCCGGCCCAACAGGGTTTCTCGATCAGGTTCCACTTCCGCATCAGTAATTCGAAGTCGTATTCAGGCCATTCGCGGAGGTCCTCGCCGCCGCCGCACAGGTGCCACTTCGCCATGTCGATAATCGGGTCTTCCAGGGCCTTGACCGGAACGTTCAGGTGGTAGCGCAGATACTTGGATCGCTCCGATGGTTGCGCCAGCGCCTTTTCCAGTTCCCCCACGATGGCCGAATCTTTAAGGAAGCCTTCCAGGTCTTCATGACTTGGGTTGGCCGCCACACGCGCTTCGCGGGATTTCCAGTACTCCGGATCGCTGTCGATCCGCTTCAGATCCGCCTCGTAGATGGCCGCGTAGTAACTCTCCGCGCGCAGCGACCCGTCCAAAATCTTCTTGCTGTGCTCGTATTCGCGGAACCACAGCGGCGATTCGTATTCCGCACCAGCGGTGGTGATCCCCAGATCGAGCGGCTCTTCGCGCGAAATTTGCCCCTTGGTAGTGACGTCATGGAGCGTTTCCGCCCTGGCAGTCTTCCAGCGGTGGACCTCGTCTCGCAGCAAAAGGCTCGGCCGGATGCCGTCCTGTAGATCGCCATCCGCAGACAGCACGGCATAGAGGCCGCCGCCACCGCGGCGCAGTATCCGCTTGGTGCCTTCGAGCACCCGCAAGCGCGATCGCAGTTCCGGATTCTCGTTTACCAGCCGCGCCGCAGCCTTGAACACGATGGAGGCCTGGTCCTTGGCGGCGGCGCAACCGTAGGCCTCGGGATTGCGTTCATCTTCCATCAGCAGGTGGTATATCGGGAGTCCACCGAACAGAAAACTTTTCCCATTCTGTTTTGCCACCGAAATGTATCCATGCCGGTACCGCCGGCGGCCATTCTCTGGCGACACCGTGCCGTAGATTTCTCGCAGAACCTTACGTTGCCAGGCGAGCAACTCGTATCCGAGCGGCGGGTAAAGGATCTCGGCGTAGAAGGCCTCGACCTTACATGCTCGGCACTGCGGCTCGCCGTTGGCCCGGATCTCGCACCACGTATCGGTCTGACAATACGCGCAGGTCTCGGGTCGGTAGTCAGGCACGGCGATTCATTTTGCACAGCTTGGCCTCGAGCGAGTCCATCGAACTATCCGGCGAAACACTGATGCGGCTGCGCGATGCCGGCGTCAAGCCGAACTCCCGGAGCCCGCGTGTGACCCGGTCGGTCGTTACCGCGATGATATTCAGCAGGGGACTCTGGTGAATCATGCCGGTCCTTGCTGTCTTCGAAAGCAGCCCGGTCTTTGCCAACGACTCCTGGGCCCCATGGAGAATCGAGACATCCACGCAAAGGTTCGCCAAGGCGATACCGTCGGCCTCAGTCAACACCCCCATGCGCTCCAGCATCGGGCACAGCCGCTTCCACTCTTTCCTGGCGATCTTGTCCAGATGTCTCGGCATCGGCGGCCGCACTACATCGGGCTGCGGCTCGCGGTCGTTGAACGGTCGCCGGCTGGGGTTGCCCTCGGCTTTCCGGATTACTGTCGGCTTCGGCGGCGGACCGGAGTAACTCAAGAATTATGCGCTCCTCTTCGCACCAGTCGGATAGGGCGAGCAGCAGCCCGCGAATGTCAGAGTGGCCATCAAGCAACTGGCTCCGCGCCGACTGGATCTCCACTCGGCACCGCTGTAGTTCGACTTCGAGCGACCTCCGCGAATGTTCTGCCATCGCCATCAAGCGTTGCCTCCTTGCCCGTGAATTCCTGCCAACGGAGAACGGTCAGTTCAACGTACTTCGGATCGATGTCCATGCCGTAGCAAACGCACTCGGACACTTCAGCGGCAATAAGCGTTGTTCCACTTCCCAGGAACGGATCGTACACGGCCTCGCCTCTGACGGTATGGTTTGCGATCGCCTTGCGCATCAGCTCCAGCGGCTTCTGTGTGGGGTGATCGAATTTTGCCTCCTTCGATCCGCCCATAATAAACTTTGGGGATGGCGAGTCCCAGATGGTCGAGTTCTCGCCTGCCTTTCCAAACCACGGGGCGTTCTTCTTCCGGACGTACCAGCAGGGCTCATGTTGAAACCAGTAGTGGGTCCTGGTGAGCACGGTGCGGCCTTTGTTCCAGATGATCTGCTGATGATGCAGAAAACCAATCCGCAGCAGGCCATCGAGGACCTCGCGCGTGAACTTCGATGCGTGCCAGACATACGCCACTTCTAGACTGGGCACGAGCGCAAATGCATCAGACCAGTCGGCGCGTGTGTCCGACGAAATCGATGTGTTGCGATGGCCCTCGGTGCGTTTCAAATAGCTGGGCTCGGCGGGTCCGCAGCCGTTTAGTCCGGCCCTGTCACGCCACTCGGAATCGAGTTCGATGCCGTACGGCGGGTCGGTAATCATCAAGAACGGCTTGCGCTCGCCCAGGAGGTGATTCACAGCGTCGAGGTGGGTGCAGTCCCCGCAATATACGCGGTGGTCCCCCATCAGCCAAAGGTCTCCGGGAATCGTAACCGGGGTGACGGGCGGCTCCGGACAAGCGTCTGCGTCCGTCAGGCCAGCTTTGATTCGCTCCCCGCCAAGCTCCGCCAGCAATGCCTTAACGGCCCCGTCACTCACTTCCAGTTCCCCCACCAGCCCGGCCAGCAGATCCTCGTCCGTCACCGCCATCGCGCTCAGCGGGTCAAGCGTCGCAAGAATCAGAGCCTCTTCCTGCTCGCTCAAATCCACGTACACGACCGGCACGCGCTCGCCGGCGGAGATGGCTAAGGCCAGTCTTGCGTGCCCATCGACCACGAATCCGGACCTTCTATTGAGAATAATGTCCTGGACCCAGCCGACCTCGGTCAGCACGCCGACTAGCGCATCTTGCTGATTCTTCGGATGGATACGCCAGTTTTTCGGATTGGCGAGCAGTTGCTCGGGATCCTCCTCGCCGTGGCCGACGATGCGGTTGCGCCACCTCGGAAGCTGCGCGTTTTCAGCGACTTCAGGATGCTTTTTCAGTTTCGCCATGTCACTTTTACCCCCCAACCTGCGAATTTTTGTACGAGGCTAGCCCGCTGGTTCCGGACCGAGAGCTGTAGAGATTCGAGGTACCCTACCCCGCTCCCACATTCGCCTCCGCCTTGTTCCCGCCCTGCCCGCAAAATCTCAGCCCCATCGTCCTTCCGACTTCGCTGCCTTCTTTGAATTGCAGCGCAAGCAGAGCGGCTGCCAGTTGCTTTCGTCCCAGAACAACCTCAGGTCTCCCTTGTGGGCGATGATGTGGTCCACGCACTCCGCCGCTGTCGCTCGCCCTTCGTGATCGCCGAATGGATCAGCACACAGTGGATGCTCCTGCAGAAACACCAGACGAAGGCGGCGCCACCTGGCATCGTACCCACGTTCGGCTGCCTTGCCGCGGCGCACGTCACGTTCTCGCTGCCGTGCACGACGGTGGGACTCACAGGGACCACCGTTGGTCAGCTCTGGGCATCCTGGTTCCGAACAGGGACTTAGAATGGCCATAAGCAGCGATAGAAAGCGCTTCGTGTCCATTGGAGTGTCTATCCAGACATTCGATGACCAGTTCATTTCGACCGACGGAACCTGCCACTTATTGGCGCCCGTGTGACCCGGTTCTTTTGGTCTGCCACCCAGTGTGCTGCTGAGCATCAAGTGGCACATCAAGACTTGGTGGCATATCAAAACGCTGGCACGCTCAGTAACTTTCTGTTGCATCGTAACTTGCCGGTCTGCCGCTTCCCATCGGCACATCCGGCAGACTGGCAAGAGTTTCTGATCTGCCACCTGCTACACCCCTAAGGGGGGCAAGGTGGCAGACTCGCTCGAAAGTAGTGGCGGCGAATCAGTGAAATTCAACCTGAATTGGATAGTGCCGCCGTCGAGAGAAAGTGGCGTTTGGCGTTCCCTCTTCCCGGCTCCGATCGGATCTTGCCTGAGAGCACGCCACCGTTAAGAAACTCCCGCGCCCTGTTCCGCCCGAGGCGACGATCGTTAGCCAGATCTTCGAACCGCTTGCTGCCGACTCCTGGATTGGTGCGCAGTAGCGCCGTCAACTGCTCGGTGACAGTTTGGCTCGCCACCTCCGGCTCCTGCCTTTGCAATAATTGGCCGTCAGCATAGTCGTATATCAGGTCGCCGGCAAATCCGAATCGGCTCTTATAGCAATGCAAGACCAGCTTGCCGAGTCGGCCATCTTCACCGACGTTTAGAACGTGGAAAGCAGCATCCAGAGCTGCTGGGAAATCTGAACTTCCGCGGTAGTCTTTTGCGGTTTCGGCCTTGCCGTCGTGGTGGAGCACGATTACCGACCCGCCAAGGTCAGCGATTCGCCGACACTGTTCCATGAACGCTCGCATCTCCCCGGCGTCATTCTGATTGCCACGATGAAAGGGGCTCAGGGAGTCGATGATCACAAGAGGACGCGGTTCGCATGACATTACCCACTCAAGTACGATCGATGACGCCGGCTGCGGTGCCTCCTCACCGGTCCAGCCGCCCCAGACGCGAAAGGTCTCATCATCAGACATGCCTAGGCGCCGAAACCGCTCCTCAACCGCAACTTTCGGGTTGTCCCTATCCAACAACAAGACCGGTCGGCCCGTTTTATGGACACGGCGAGCAATAGCGCAGGCGAGACTACTTTTGCCACATCCTGGGTTGCCGGTCAAACCAGTAATCGTGCCCTCCACCAATATCGGCTTTTCCAGATAGTTGATGACGCCGGCTTGGCAGTCCTGCATCAGCGGGACATCGGGAATCGAGTGGATCCTCCGCTCGACGCGCGGCCCTTGTTCAACGTCCTGCGGTACCTCCCATTCGCCCGCTACGTTCCCGAGATCCGGCTCCTCCCGAACCTCGCGTCTCATCGGTTCACCCCTTCGCCGTCAACTTGGGCAATCAGCTCGAGTTCGCTGTGCCCGGCTTCGAACCACGCCGTAGCGTCTTTGGCGCCTTCCAACTCCACGATGATGATCTTCGCCGCCTTGCCCAATAAGGCTCGGGCGATCGTGAGGACCCGACGACGGCCTGGCTTATCGTTGTCGGGCACGAGGATCACCTCACGGCCGCGGAGCGCTTCGGTGAACTGCGGCAACCATGGCGCTTCAGCCCCGCCGGCATTTGTGGTCGCCACGAAACCGTGGTTGCGGAGTGTCTCAACATCCTTTTCACCCTCGACGACAAATACGATAGGCGCTTCCAGAACTTCTGGCAGGCGGTACAAAACCTGCCGCGGTTCCTTTTTCCAAATCCATCCACCGTAGCCGTCCGGCCGCCGCTGCTTGAAATCTTTCGGCTCGTACCTCACCACCTGGTACAGCAACTCGCTCTGCTCGCCGGTGTAATCGTAAGTGGCGACGATCCGGCGCTCCGGCTGTGTCTGTTCCGACTCCCATAGGCGGCGGGCTCGCAGAGCGTCCACTACATCACGTTGGCTGCAGCCGGCATGGCAATGGACCAGGACCTTACCATCCTTTTCGCGGATGCTCAGGCTTGGGTTCCGATCATCATGTGCTGGGCACATTGCCATCCAAGCTGCACCGACGCGGCGAGCCTGGAGGGCGAGTGCCAGAGCAGGGGGCTTCATCGTATTCGCCTTCAGTTGGCCGTTGCTGACCAAAGACTGCGCGGTGCTGGACCGCGCGGAGTTCAGAGGTGTTATTGCCCCGTAATCGTGGGAATGAATTCTCGATGCGATTTCTTCTCGCCCATGAGCTGTCCATTGACGCGGATGCTGCAAGTCTGATCGGCCCGCACCGGACGGGCTCCGCCAGCAACAGGCAAGCTCCTCAGCCAGGCAAGCACCTCAGACTCTAGGTAGATGCAGTGCCCTCGGTACTTGCGCATAGGTGGCCCTTGGCCGAGCATGGACAGGTTAGCGAGAGTTTTTTCGGCGTAACCCGTCATCTCCGCGGTCTGTTTGCGGGTAAGGCCACGATCCGTCATTCCCGTTCCATTGGGTAAGGATTGTTTCGACATACATCCCGATGTTGCCCAATAGTGAGATAAAATTGGGGGAAAACATTTTAGGGAAACTCTTTTCCCCGCATGCAAGACGAGACAGACTATGCCGCCCGCTCCGCATTCCTTTACTTCACCACTGAAGTCATGACGCCGGTGCCGATCGACATACTTCTCGAGCTGCTTCCGATATTCCACCGTTGGCGCGCGCGCCTCGATCGAGAAGATCCGCCCGATGGCCCGCTCACCGGGGATCGGATCATGGCCGTATTCGAGCTCGCCACCCGCACCATATCGCCGCTGGATGATTCACCCGAAGCCGTGGCCCTCAAGGACGCCCTGTCCGGATGGATGGCCAGATGTAATTTTCGCGATCCCTGGCTCGCGGACGCCGGGCTCTGCACCCTTTTCGTGCAGCATTCGAACGGCGTGGCTTCGCCACGTAAATGGTACCTTCAGCCCCCATATGAAGAGCTGTGCCCAATTGTGAGGATCAATCTCCGCCAGGAGTTTGGCGAGTCGCGGAAGGAATTTCTAAAGCGTCTAGAGCGAGAGTATCGACAGCGGCGGAAGGAGTACAACGCTCCGATGGAGTTCCGAACCGGCGAGCGTGCGAATCAAATGCTGCCGGCCCGGTGGGCCGCCCTCGTATTTGCGGGTTCGACGTTTGCGGAGATTGCGCGAGCTAATAATCGGGCCCGCGGATATGTTCGGAAGACGGTCGTAGGCTTCGCGCGGCGCGCCGGATTGACCCTCCCCAAAACGCTGAGACGTCAGTCTCCTGCTGTTTTGGTTTTTGAGCGAAATCCATAGCAGCCCCAGCTGGAAATACGGTTTTATTGCATTCCCCTCCAAAAAGCTGCCGAGCCTGAGCGTATGTCACGGCGAGTACACGCCACGGGGTTCACGACCGGATCGCGCCCGATCACTCGGTCCAATCAGAGTCGGTTCGCCCCGCGTGGCCAAATTCGGCGCCCAGCCAATGCCCAACGCACAAGCTGGCAATGCCCGGAAGCATCTGTGGTTTATGAGACCGCTTCTAGCGCCAGCTAAGCGCCCTCCGGATGTTTACTTGTTCTTCGCGGCTTACGAAGTGTTTTTGGCGGCTCGCTTGGCTGCGTACTTGATTCAGCAGCTTGTTCCGGTTGAGTAGTGGTGGGTTTCTTCACTTCAAGCCAAAGAAATGGTATGGCCGGCGGCGGGTAATTCATCCGGACGACAGTATTCTGGACATATTCGCGGAAGTAGGGCCAGCAGTTGAAGATCGCGGGGCCTTCTTTGAAGGCCTTGATCTGTTCGACCGATGGCTGGAATTCATCTACAAGGATGTATTCCGCTCCAATCAAGCAATGAAGGACGATCATTTCTGTTTTGTCCTTGCCGCTGATGATTTTGAAAGAAAACCGAGTAGTGACGCTAAGACTATCGCCATCACATTCCGCCGCCTCTGGCTGGAATTCAGCGGCGAAGCTAAAAGGCAGTCCGTTGTCGTCGCTAATGGCACTCTTACAGCTAGCCGTCGATTCGATCAGGCGAATGGCCAAGATGTCGCACTTCTGTTGCAGCGATGCTGCCAGTTTCATCTGATCCGGATCTTGGGAAATTCGGTACGACATCTAGGCTCCCAGATAGTGTGATTGGACGAGTTTCCCGACCTTCTCGGTTTGAGTTGGTACGTACGGATTCCGGGTACGGTGTCGAGCGAATCGATAGAGGTAATGTGTCTGTACGTCCGTTTTCTCGGTCTGCTGATCCGGGCATGCGCGAGCTTTAAATTCAATACGAGACCCCAGCGCAAAAGCCAAATCAGCCAATGTGTGCATCGTCATATTCCGCGAGCCGTTCAGGAGTTGCGTAATGTCCGCTCGGCTCTTCCCAACACGACGAGCCAACTCGGCCTTGCTGACCTGCTTCTCTTCCATCAGGAGCGAGATCAACTCAGCGGCATCAAATGCCAGCGACTCTCGCTCATACAGGCGTCGGCGCTCATCGTTGGCGATGAACTCTTCGAACTTGTCCTTAGCGCGAGCCTTCGCAACACTCATTTTTCGCGTCCTCTTCCTTGATCCGTTCTGCCCGCTTGATCTCAGCGGGTGAAATCTTGTCGCCCTTCTTACGAAACCCGTGGGTGATAATCACCAGCGCACCTTCTCGAAAAAAACATGGCATCCGGATCTGAAAACTCTTGAACTCGAAGAAAACTGTGGACTCAATCTTTTTGAATTTCTCCTTGTTGCTGATCTTGCCGTGGTCGCCCAAATGTTCAAACAACTTGTTCAGTTTCGCCTTGTCGCTATCGCTAAGCCCATCGTAGAATTGCTCGCCGGGGCGTGTTTGATCCAAGCAAACGGCATAGACTATCCGAAACCGATGGCCCTCATACGCGACAGGTCTCCACATTCCTACATCGCCTTGATGTTAACATATATATGAACACATGGCAAGCCGGGTTGTCAACGTGCTAGCGCGCGTCGGTGACGATCGGTTACATGGGCCGCGATGGTAATTACAACCACCTGATCCTCATCAAGACCCAATAAAGGAACAGTCACACGAGCCTGCGTTTCCGCCGATCGGTCTCGATCATTCCCGGCGTCCGCCTCAATCTCGGCCTGCACGGCGCCGGGCTGAGTATTGGTCCGCGCGGGTTGCACGTCGGAGTCAACCGACGCGGCATGTACTCCAGCGCGGTCTTGCCAGGCACCGGATTATACGCGGTTCATCACTATCGAACGGGTGAAGGAGAGCATGAAGTCGGCGGCTCGGCCGGCGGCTGCGGCTGCGCCATGTTGGCGGCGATGGTGCTCGGCCTGTTGTTCGCAATGCGTGCTTGCTGAGCCACTTTCGTGGGCATCTCCCTTGTCCTGGATGCTGCGGCCTAGTTCAGAGCTTCGCCTAAATTGGGTTTGACGCCAGCTCGTCGCGCAGCGTATCACGTGGACTGTTGTTGGAAAGGAGCAAGAGCCGTTCTGGCGACAAGCAAATACTTGGCCAGCCCCTGATTAACTATTTCGACGAGCTGCGACGCCGTGCACCGGCGGGAGGGAAGTCGGTAGCTGCTAATTCCGGTCTTGTTAGAGACTCTTAGTTAGAGGGCATTTTGCGCATACTCGCTTGGAACCTCAACCATCGCGCTCGCCCGAAGCGCATCGCGAAAGGCATCGTATCGGGTATTCTGTCGTTTAGCCCCGATGTCGTCGTGTTAACGGAATACGTCGAGGGACCTGACCATTCCGCACTCTGCTCTGACCTGGAAGCGGGCGGCCTGGCTGCCCTGTTCCTCACGCCGATTCAAGGCACCCATAATCAGGTCCTCGTGGCTTCCCGCTCCATGTCTACCCTTGGGACGTTCGTACCGCCGGACAGCCTTCCCCATGCCATGTCCAATTGCCTCCATGTTCGCCTTACTCGACCTGCTTGGCCTACGGGTGCCCATGTACAAGAGCCTTAGGGAAAGACGTTCGTACTGGGATTGGTTCGAGACAGCCATCCACCCATTGTTCGCATACCCCGCGGTCCCTGCTAATGGATGGTGACGCTGGCAATGCTGCTGCCGGTTGTACTCTCCATATAGAGCGTCCCCGAGAAACTTCCGTCTGACTCTTCGGTAAGGGCGCCCCCGGCGTGCGCCAGCGGCGTAAAGGCCCCCATAAAACGAACAAACACTTGACCGTTGTTGAACTCGACGATGTTTACCGGCCCGGAAACAGTCGTGTTCGAGGCAGTGCCTAAATATGATGCCTCTCCGAATAGATCTACAACCGGT
>Ga0310810_10006300_pt1 | contig 13388 bp, 8 predicted proteins | sample NCmetagenome_FD_207641 | JGI IMG/M metagenome (GOLD analysis project Ga0310810, IMG submission 207641) | Soil microbial communities from experimental microcosm in Duke University, North Carolina, United States - NC | ecosystem: Engineered > Artificial ecosystem > Soil microcosm > Unclassified ... | reverse complement strand
CGACCTGGCGCATGACACCGGTGACAGTCGCGATCTCGAGGTGCACCTGGCCTGGCTCGCCGACCAGCGTCGCTCCCTCGGCCGGCGGCAGCGGGCCGGCCTCGATTGGCTCGTCACGGAGATGGAACGCAAGAAGGCGGACGCGGATCACATTCTCGAAAAGGATGTCGACGGCCGCTTCACGCGACTGGAGGCCAGGCTCGCCCGGGCACTCGAGTCCTACCGCGAGCGCATCCGGCTGCGGAAGGACGGCCGCGCCGCGCCGCTCCCGATGTTTGCCGAAGCGCTCGCGCCGCGCGTGCGCACCGCGGCACGCGAACTCGAGCGACACCTCGGTCACGTACGTACGGAACGCGACGTCCGCGAGGGACACGAGGCCCGCATCGCGGCGAAGCGGTTACGCTACCTCCTCGAGCCGGTGATGAAGATCGTCCCCGGCGCGGCGGATCTCGTCGACCGTCTCAAGGCGCTGCAGGACGTGCTGGGCGATCTGCACGATGCGCAGGTGTTCGGCGCCGAGATCTCGAAGGCGGCAGTGGATGCCGTCGCGCTGCCTAACGCTGCATCGGTTGGCGACGGTGAACAGCCGTCTACGACGAGCGCGGAACCCGCCGGCCCGAAGGTCGAGTCGACGCCGGACGCACCGCAATCCGGCGCGGCCGAGCCGGCGACACAAGCTACCGCGGCGGGAGGTACGGCAGCGGCGGTCAGCGCCGCGGCGGTGGGGGCGGCGACAGGGGCGGCGCCAGCACCACCGGCCGCCACACCGTCAGTTGCGGCTCCGCCAACACCGGCACCCGCCACGGCCGGCTCGGTGCCTAACTTCGACCTTGCACCCGGACTCGCGGTCATCATGGAGCGCCTCCGGGCACGGGCGACCGCCGCGTTCACCCAGTTCAGCGCCGAATGGCTGGGCGACAAATCGGCCGGCTTCTTCCGCGACGTCGACGCCGTCGCCGATCGTATCGCGCAGTCGGCGCGCGAGGGTCAGGAGATCGAGCGCAAGTATCTGCTGCGGTTCGTGCCGGAGAAAGCGCGCGACAGCCGGTGGGTGGACATCGCGCAGGGCTACCTGCCGGGCTCCAAGCTCCAGGAGCGGATCCGACGCGTCTCGGTTCAACACGGCACCGGCCGCAAGGAAGTTCACTTCTATCGCACCGTGAAGCTCGGCGAGGGCATCACGCGGACGGAGGTCGAGGAGGAGACGACGGAGGCAATCTTCCTCGCGATGTGGCCGCTCACGAGGCGCCGCCGGCTTCGGAAGCGACGCTACAAGGTCGACGTCGACGGCCTCACGTGGGAGATCGACGAGTTCAGGAACCGCGACCTGGTGCTGGCCGAAGTCGAGCTCGACTCGGAGGACGATGAGGTGACGTTCCCGGACTGGCTGGCCCCCGCCGTTCAGCGCGAGGTGACGGGCGAGCCGGAGTTCGTGAACATCAACCTCGCGCGCTAATTGGGTAAGAGTCGAATTTCATCATTCCAACGCTCCCGCGTTGGAACCATGAAATTCGACTCTGACCCCACTTTCGACGCGACCCTAACTGTTGCGGAGGGCCGTCATCGGATCGACCCGCGTCGCGCGCAGGGCGGGCACATAGCTCGCCACCAGGGCCACGGCGCTCAACACGACGATTACCCCGCCGAATGCCACCGGATCGTTAGGCGCGACGCCGAACAGGAACCGGGAGAGGAGCCGCGACACGAACAGCGCCAACACCGTTCCGATCGCGATGCCGAAGAACGCCAGCGTGAACCCCTGGCGAAGCACCATCCGAAGCACATCCCCCGACCGCGCGCCGAGCGCGACGCGAACGCCGATCTCCTGGCGCCGCTGGGTGACGACATACGCAATCACGCTGTACACGCCCAGCGTCGCGAGCAGCATCGCCGCCGCACCGAAAACGCCGACCAGCAGCAGCACGAAGCGCCGATCCGCCACGGATTCCGACACCACCGCTCGCATCGTGCGAAACCGCGGCGGCACGTCGGGCCGGAGGTCGGACACGATCCGGCGCGCAGCCGGGATGATCGCCTCGGGTGGCGCACTGCCGGACACGACGAAGTAGAACTCGTGGGCCTGGTTCGGCCGCTGTCGGTAGCTCGCGTAGAACGTCGGCCGAGGCGTATCCGCGAGACCCGACTCGCGCACGTCGCCCACGACGCCCACCACCGTGAACGGATGCAGGTCGCCGTCCATGTTACCGTACTGGATGATCTTGCCGATCGGGTCCTCGTTAGGCCACTTCTCGTTCGCGAGTGCCGTGCTGATCACGCCGACATGTGGCGCGTCCGGCCCGTCGCGGTCGTCGAACACGCGACCGCGGATCACTGGAATGTTCATCGCCTTGAAGTATCCCGGTCCCGCGACACGGAACTCGGCGTCGCCACTCCGCGACGGATCCGCCATGATCGCGGGCAGCCGCGACCTGTCGAGTTGCTCATCGGGCCGGCTCATGACGATGTAGGTCCCGTTGGCGTGATTCCCGCCCGTGAGCGGGAACGCGTTCACGCCGCCGACGGCTGAAACGCCGGGAAGCGCCTGCAGGCGCGCAGTAATCTCGTCATAGAGTCGAACTCGATCGTGCATCCCGCTCGGCCCGGCCGGCACGGACGCGGAGATATCCAGCACGAGCGCGCGCTCGGTGCGATAGCCCGGATCGATCTGCGCGAGCCGGAGAAAGCTTCGAGCGAGAAGTCCCGCCCCGACGAGCAGGACGAGTGTGAGGGCGACCTGTGCGATCACCAGCACCCCGCGCACGCGGTAGCTCGCGCCCGCGCCTGCCTGCGTGCGCTGCGCCTGGGCCATGGCCTGCTTGAGGTCGCCCCGGCTGCCGCGAAGCGCGGAGAGCAATCCCAGGATAGCCGCTACGAGGATCGCCAGTCCCAGCGCAAACACCAACACCTGCCAGTCCACGCCAACCTGGGCAACGCGCGGCAAGTTGCCCGGCTCGAGTGCGAGCAGCGCCTTCACGCCTAACGTGGCCAGCACGATCCCGAGTACCCCACCGCCGACTGCAAGGACGAGCGCCTCCGCGATGAACTGCTGCGCGATCCGACCGCGACCGGCGCCCAACGCCAGGCGTACCGCGAGCTCGCCCTCGCGCACCGCCGCCCGCGCCACGAGCAGGTTCACGACGTTGGCACACGCGATCGCCAGCAGGAACGCGGACGCGGCCAAGAGTAGCAGGAGCGTTGGCCGAGTCTTCCCCACGAGCTGCTCGCGCAGCGGGACCGCGGCGGCGTCGTACATCCACGTCTCCTCGCCGTACTGCTGCTTGAGCCGACGCGACAGCGCACTGATTTCGCGGTTCGCCTGCTCGACCGTGACGCCGTCGGCGACGCGTGCAATCGCCTGCCAGTTGTGACTCGTCCGGCTCGGGTTCCTCGGCACAAAGCCTCGGGCGATCCAGAGATCTACACCGAGCGGGAAGTCGACCGTGGCAGGCAGCACGCCGACGACGGGAAATGCGTTCCCATCGAACGTCAGGGCGATACCACTCAGGTCCGGCCGTTCACCCAGGTAGCGCTTCCAGAAACGTTCGCTGACCAACGCGGCCGGAGCGCCCCCTGCCCTCTGCTCCTCGCCGACGAACGATCGACCACGAATTGGCGGCACGCGCAGAATTCTCAGAAAGTCGCTGCCGACCACGGCAACCCGCACACGCACCGGTTCGGACGCGCCGGCAACCGACGTAATGCCCCAGTCAGCGAACTCCGTCATTGCCGAGAAGCTCCGAGTCCCGGCTTTCCAGTCGTCGTAGTTCGGCTCGGAGACATTCCCGCGACCGCCCTTCTCACCCACCTGCCACAACTGGACGATGCGGTCGGGGTCCGGATAAGGCAGTGGTCGGAGCAGCACACCATTGATCACGCTGTAGATAGCGGTGGTTGCTCCGATGCCGAGCGCCAGCGTAATGACGGTGACGGCGAAGAACGCGGGCGTGCGGACGAGCGCCCGCGTGACGTAGCGAATGTCGCGAACGAAGGATTCCAACGATTCCATGGGTCAGGTCCGGAGGATGCGTCGGTAGGTTCAACGGAACGGCGGCGGGTTGCGCTTGCGGAACGCGGAGCGCGGACTCGTGTATCAGGCCAGGCATCGCCTTCGCATGGAGATATGACAGCAGGACAGCGCGTTTGGCTGGAATCCACCCAGGAGCTCGCCATGCAGACCGCGGCGGCAGCCCTGATTGCGATCGTGGCGCTCGCGCCGCGCGCTGGCGCGCAGGGCAGCGGGAAGGGATTTCTCTTTCACAAGCCGGTGGGAAGCTTCGCGCTCCGCGGTGGATACGCGGTGGCAAACGCGAGCAGTGACGTGTTCAGCGACGCGACCACGCAGCTGACCCTCAACAAGGGAGACTTCAGCGGGTTCAACTGGGGCGGCGATATCTCCTATTCGACGGGCGACCGGTGGGACCTCCTGTTCGACGGCGAGGTCGCGTACTCGAAGAAGGACTCCGAGTTCCGGAAGTTCATCGACAACAACAACCAGCCGATCGAGCAGACCACGAAGTTCACGCGGGTACCGCTGACGATCGGCCTCAAGTACTACCTCACCAGCCGCGGCCGCTCGGTAAGTCAGTTCGCGTACATCCCGAGCAAGTTCGCGCCGTACGTGAGCGTCGGTGCGGGCGCGATGTACTACGACTTCCAGCAGAAGGGCGATTTCGTCGATTTTGAGACGCTGGACGTCTTCAACACGACGCTGGAGTCGACGGGGTGGGCCCCCATGGGACGGGGGGCGGCAGGGGTCGAGTATTCGCTTGGGCCATGGCTCGCGCTCACTGGTGAAGGGCGGTACGTTTGGGCCAAAGCCAAGCTCGATCCCAGTGCGTTCGACGGGTACGACAAGATCGATCTCGACGGGTTCACGGGGACAGTTGGAATCAGAGTCAGGTTCTAACAGGCGGGGATCATAACGATGCAATTCGACATCGACCGGAAAGCGAACGGCACGAGTGCTGTTCTCGCAGCGGTGCTGCTGCTCGGATCGGCCCTGGCGGCCGGAGCGCAGGACACCCAGCTGGCCTCGAACGACGCGAGGTGGGGTCCCTGGATCGGCTGCTGGCAGTCATCCAGTCGCGACGCCGTGAGCATGGAGCTGGCGCCTAACAAGTCGGCGCCGGTGATCTGCTTCATGCCCGCGACCGGCAATGCCAGGGTGGACTTCGTGACCATCAACGAGGGCACGGCCGGCGCGCCGGAACACGTCGACGCCAACGGCACCCGCCGCGCAGTGGATCGCGAGGGATGCACTGGCTGGGAGATCGCGGACTTCTCCGCCGACGCCAAGCGGATCTACCTGCACTCCGAGCATCAGTGCACCGGAAACCGCACGCGGACCTCGACGGGGATCATGTCGATGACGCCTGACGGTGAGTGGCTCGACGTGCAGGGTGTGAAGGTGAATGAACGTACCGGCGTCCGGGTGGCGCACTACGGTCGCGTGCCGATTCCGCCCGCGCTCAACGCCGACCTGCGGGCAAAGGTCGAGGCCGTGAAGCTCGCGACGAATACCGCCGTGATCGCGGCCAGCGATTCGGTCCGGATCGCCGACGTCATCGAGGCGTCGAAGAAGCTCGATCCGCTCGTGTTGCAGACGTGGCTCACGGAGCGCGGCCAGGGATTCAACCTCGACGCCAAGCGGCTCACACAGCTGGCTGACGCGAAGGTGCCGAGCAACGTGATCGACGTGATGGTGGCGCTGACGTATCCGCAGACGTTCGCCGTGAACCTCGCGCAGGCCGATGGGCAGGTGGTCCGGGCAGCCGGAGACCCGCAGGTTGCCATGGACGAGCAGATGCACGCCGGGCCGACGATCTTCATGGACTGGGACCCGTTCTATTCGAACGCCTACGGCTATGGCTACGGGTACCGTTACGGGACGTATGGCTTCGGGAACGGCAACGCGTACGGCGGCACCTGGTACGGCTCCCCGATCGTCCTCGTCAAGCCGGCGAATTTGAACCTGCCGCAGGAGACGAACGGCCGGATGGTTCGGGGCCGAGGGTATACACGCGGCAGCGGCGGCGGAGGCAGCGGTTCCGTTTCGCCCAGCGGCCGGACGTCGGGCGGCTCGAGCAGCTCGGGTGGCTCGAGCTCGTCAGGCAGCACAGGAAGGACGGCGAAGCCACGGCCGTAAAGCCCGGCGACGGGGGACGGGCGATGGAAAACAGCGGAGCCCTCGGGATGCCTCACTCTGCGTGATTGGCATCCCGAGGGTTTCTCGCTTTCAGGCCGTCGCCCGTCGTCGGTCGCCCCGGCTATTCCTACTTTCCGAGCACCTGGCTCAGAGTTTCCGCACTCACATTCCCCCCGCACAGCACGACGACGCTCTCGTGATCCGCGAGGCGTGGACGGCCGGCCGTGAACTTCCGCCAGCCCGCGACCGCGACGCCGCCGGCGCCTTCGATGACCATGTGGTCCGCCAACATCACGTCGCGCATCGCCTGCGCGATCTCCGCTTCGCTCACGAGAACCAGCTCGTCGATCAGGTCGCGACAATAGGGGAACGTGATCGCCCCGGGCTCGATGTTGCCCGCGGTGGCGTCCGACAGCGTGGGCTCGTCAGGCACCTCCATCAGACGGCCGGCGCGCACCGATTCGTACATTGCCCTGGCCTGCTCCGGCCAGCAGCCGACCACGAGCACATCGGGCCGTACCGATTTCAGGTACGACGCGATCCCGGAGATGAGACCACCGCCACCCACCGCCACGAACACCGCCTCGATATCAGGACGCTGCTCGAGCACCTCCACCGCGATCGAGCCCTGACCGGCCATCACGTCGGGGTCGTTGTACGGCGAGATGTACACCCGCCCTTCCCGTTCGCCGAGCGCCCGCGCCTCGAGCTCGGCCGCCATGGGGTCGCCGTCGGAGACCACCACTTCGAGGCCGGCCTTCGTCAGGCGCTCGATCTTGTACCGCGAGGCCGACGACGACACCACCACCGTTCCTCGACCACTCGTTAGGCGGAGGGCCTCCGCGACGGCGAGCCCGTGGTTGCCCGTGGATGACGTCACGACACCACGATCCCGCTGCTCGCTCGTGAGCAGCAGCAGCTTGTTCAGCGCGCCGCGGATCTTGAACGAGCCGGTGTGTTGGAGGTTCTCGCACTTGTAGTGCGCGTGAGGGACGAGGCTGCGCGCCGGCTGGAGCGGCGTGGCGAGACCAAATGGCGCGAGCCGCTCGCTCGCGGCGACGACGGCGTCGGGAGCGGACAGGGGTTCATTGCGCATCCCGGAATTATACCGGCGACGGACGAGGCGACGGGCGACAAGATCAAGGGGTCAGAGCCCTTGAAACGGTCGCCCTTGCAAATCAATCACTTAGCGTTCAAGGGCTCTGACCCCTTGATTCCTTAGCGTTCAAGGGCTCTGACCCCTTGATTCCCCTTGAATCCCACTTGATTCCCATCGGCGCTAATCCGCCCGCAGCGCCACGGTCGGATCAATGCGTGTCGCTCGACGGGCCGGGATGTACGCGGCAACGATGACGACGACGCCTAACAACGCGGCGGCCCCGCCGAACGCCCACGCATCGAGCGGCCGTACGCCGTAGAGCAGCGTCGTCATGAAGCGCGACGCGAAGGCCGCGGCCGCGAGACCCACGCACAGGCCGGCGAGCGCCAGCACCGTGCTCTGACGCTGCGCGAGCCACAGCACGCTCTCGGGGCGAGCCCCGATGGCGAGTCGAATGCCCCACTCGCGCGTTCGAGCCTGCATTCGATACGCGACCACGGCGTACAGGCCCGCCGCCGACAACGCCGCCGCGAGCACGGCGAACGCGCCGAGCAGGAGTGCCATCAGGCGTTCGCGCGCCAGTGCCAGTGCCAGCTTGTCCGCAAGCCGGCCCGGGCGAATCAGCGGAAGGTCGGGGTCGAGCGTCGCAACGACGTCCGTGATCTGCCGCAGCGCCGCGTCGGGCTCGAGTGACGTGCGCGCGACGATCGTCATCGCGTCCGAGTACATCTGCTGAACGGGGACCGCCAGCGCGGGCGTTGGGGCTTCACGCAGGCTCCGATACTTCGCCGTCCCGACGACGCCGACGACGACCGACGGCGGCGTCGAGATGGCGCCGACGTGTTTGCCGATCGGATCCTGACCCGGCCAGAAGCGATCGGCGAAGGCCTGATTGACGATTACCACCCGCTCGCTCCCCTTTCGGTCCGCCTCGGTGAACTCTCGTCCACGGAGGAGCGGCGTGCCGATCGCTCGATAGTACCCCGGCGAGATCATGCTCGCCTCGATCTCCATCGCCTCGTTAGGCGCCGGGTGATAGCCCTCGGGCTCCGCGGTGGTGGCGACCCCGCCCGACTGCACCGGCACTGACCGCCCCAGCGCGGCGGCGCTCACTCCCGGCACGCCGGCGAGCCGTTGCTGCAGCGTCTCATAGAACCGGCGCCCCCGGTCGCTGTCATAGCCGCTTCGCGACAGGTCGATCGTCGCGATCACCGCGCCGTCGGGACGGAACCCGGGGTCCAGTCGGCTCTCGGTCCCCAGTGTCCGAATGAGCAGGCCCGCACCCACGAGCAGCAGCATCGCGAGCGCCATCTGTCCAGCCACCAGTACGTCACGGAACGTCACGCGGCGCCCTATTCCCCATGCCGCGCGCTCGCCCTTGAGCATGGGAACGAGATCGGGCCGCGATGCCGCGAGCGATGGCACCAGGCCGACCAGCAGCGCGGTCACCAGCGCGGCGACGATCGCGAACGTGAGCGTGCGCAGGTGCAGGATTGGCGTCGACGCGCTTACAGGAAGGGCCAGGTCCGGTGGCGCGACCGACCCCACGAAGTCGGTGAGCCACATCGCGATCCCGAGGCCAACCGCGGCCGCCGCGATCGCGATCACGAGACTCTCCGCCAGCGACTGCCTAACGATCCTCAGGCGCGACGCACCGAGCGCCGCCCGGATCGCGAGCTCCCGCCGTCGCCGTTCGGCCCTCGCGAGAAGCAGTCCCGCGACGTCGGCACAGGCAATCAGCAGGACCATGCCCACGACACTCAAGAGCAGCCACGACAGGCGTCGCGCCTCGGCGCGCTGCGAGAGCTGGATTGCCGCCTCGTCCGCCGGGACCGCCTTTGCCAGCCGGTTGCTCCGATCGTTGGGTGCCTCACGTGCTCGGCGCGCGGAAACGACATCCATCTGAGCCTGTGCGTTCGCCAGGCTTGCGCCCTTCGTGAGCCGCCCGATGATCGAGAGCCAAGTGAGCCCGCGCCGCTCCAGCGGCTTGAGCTCCGCGAGCTCCGGGTCCGCGAAGTTGATGGTCGAGAGCGGGAGCCAGACGTCCGTCGGCGCGTCGAACGTGGCGCCGACGAACCCGCGACGGGCAGTGCCGACGATGACGAAAGGCGTACCGTTCAGGCGCACCGTCGAGCCAATGACGGCAGGGTCTCCGTTGAACCGACGGCGCCAGAATGCGTCGCTCAGCACCACGACGGACGGTGCACCGCGCGCGTCGTCCGCGGGCGCGATGAGGCGGCCGCGGTTCGCCCGAGCCCCAAGCACCGAGAAGAAGTTCCCGCTGACGACGCTGCTCATCACCCGCTCCGGCAGCTGCGCATCGCTCGCCAGATGTACCGGGATATCTGTCGAGAAGGCCGCCAGACCGGAGAACGCCGACACATTGTCCCGGAGATCCAGGTACCCCGGATACGACGTTTCCGCGAGATCGACGCGCTGCGGCTCGCTCGAGAATACGCGAACCAGCTCCTTTGGCCGATCCACCGGGAGCCCTCGAAACAGGGCGGCGTCCACGAGACTGAAGATGGCGCTGTTCGCGCCGATACCCAGCGCGAGGATCAGCGTGACGGCCGCGGTGAAGCGGATGTTGCCGCGGAGCGTCCGGGCGGTGAAGGCGAGATCGTCGAGAAGAGCGCGCATGCGGACCGTGAGTGTCGGAGGTCGACTCGCGACAGAGAGCGTCCCCATCCTAAAGCGACATGCGTGCCTGCATGCTGCGGCGGTATAATTACCGCCAATTCATAGCGTTATCTCGTTTTGACGTTAGGCGACAGACCCGCCGAAGTGGCTCGGAGACGGACAGTCCGTCCCACAGCCGGTCAGAGTCGAGCGAGCTGCTTATCCTGCACCCTGGCCAGCAGAATCTGTGCGGTCATCGCGCCGATGAACGCCATGAGCATGTCCCACTGCGTGTCCCAGACGTCGCCCTGCGTTCCCAGGAACGCGTCGGCCGACGAGCCCCCGATCACAGCGGAGAACCACTCCACGAACTCGTAGCACGCGCTGATGGCGAGACAGAGCGCGGTGACGATCGTGAACAGCCACTTCCCGGTCGTCAGGGGAGATCGCCGGAGCAGGATCTCGCGCGCGATGATCGCCGGCACGAACCCCTGCGCGAAGTGTCCGATTCGGTCGTAGTGGTTTCGTGTGAAGCCGAACCACTGCTCCATCCAGAATCCGAGCGGCACCTTGGCGTACGTGTAATGGCCGCCGAGCATGAGGATGAGGGCGTGCAGGAAGATCAGGCGATACGCGAGCGGCGTGAGTGGAAATCGGCGCGCCGTGGCGAGCAGGATCGGTACGGCAATGAAAATCGGGAAGACCTCCAGCCACCAGGTGGTTCGGTCGGCCGGGTTGATGCCGGAGAGGATGAGGGCGACCGCACCGAGGAGGACGAGCGCCAGCGCTTCGGATCGTACCATGGTCGTTTTGGGTCGAGGTCTGTACGACAAGCTGACGCCGGAGGCGACCGCGACGTCATACGAACGGCCGTAGCACCAGGAGCGCGTGGAAAACTGATGATGGCATAAGGCAAAGGGCAGATGGCAGAGAACCACCATTTCATCTGCCTTCTGCTTTCTCCGCTGTCCGCCGTCGTCCAATTGACCGCGCACACCAGCGCGGGCATACTGCGCCCGCCATGACCACACCCTCCCGCTCCCCCCTCGATCTCGACCACGCGACCATGCAGCGGCTCGGCCGCCAGGTCGCCGACGCGGTTGCCGGACACCTCGCGTCGCTCAGCGACCAGCGCGTCGTCACGAACGGATTACCGGCGACCACACGCCAGCGCATCGCCGCACTGCCCGACGAAACGCCAGTCTCCTTCGACACGCTGCTCCAAACACTGCAGACCGAGGTCTTCCCGTTCTCGGCACGAGAGCCCCACCCGCGATTCATGGCGTACGTCCCCGGCTGTCCGACCTTCCCCGCGGTCCTCGGGGACTGGCTGGCGACCGGCTACAACTTCTTCGCCGGCGTCTGGCCAGTCGCCGAGGGGCCTAACGCGACGGAGCTGGCGGTGCTGGAGTGGTTCAGGCAATGGACCGGCATGCCGGTGGGGACCGGCGGGCTGCTCACCAATGGCGGTTCGGGGGCGACGCTCACCGCGATCATCGCCGCGCGCCACGCCGCCGTGGGCGACGACGTGAGCCGCCTGCCAAGCCTAACGCTGTACGCATCCGACCAGGCGCATTCGGCAGCCCTCCGCGCCGCGTGGATCGCGGGCGTTCCGCGCAACCAGGTTCGCGTGCTGCCGAGCGACGCGGACTATCGCCTGCGGGCCAGCGATGTCCAGCGTGCAATCGCCGACGATCGGGCGGCCGGGCTCATTCCGCTCGCGGTCGTCGTGAGTGCGGGAACCACCAATACGGGAGCGGTGGACCCGTTGGACGAGATCGCCGACGTCTGCGCGGCCGAGCGCACGTGGCTGCACGCGGACGCAGCGTATGGTGGCTTCGCGGCTCTCACGGAGCGCGGCGCCCGCCTGCTCTCGGGACTCGGACGATGCGACTCCGTGGCGCTCGATCCCCACAAATGGCTCTTCGTGCCGTTCGAGTGTGGCTCGCTGCTCGTGCGCGAGCCCGAGAAGCTGCGAGCCGCGTTTCAGGTGCTGCCCGACTACCTGCGCGATGTCGCCGCCGGCCAGGACGGCGTCAACTTCGCCGACTACGGGGAGCAGCTCACGCGTCAGTCGCGGGCGCTCAAGGTATGGTTAGGCGTCAAGTACTTCGGGCTCGCCGCCATCCGAAGCGAGATCGATCGCGCGATCGACCACGCGACGTACGCGGAGCAGCTGGTGCGGTCGGAGCCGCTACTTGAAGTCACGTCGCCCGCGCAGTTGGGTGTGCTCTGTTTTCGCGTGCACCCTGCCGGCATGGACGACACCGCCGCACTGGATACGCTCAACGAACGCGTGAACGCCGCAATGAGCGCGGATGGACGCTACCTCATCTCATCCACACGTCTCCGCGGCGCCTTCACCCTGCGGCTCTGCATCCTCGGATTTCGCACAACGGCGGCTGACGTGGAGGGACTCATCGCGACGGTCGCAGAGGTTGCACGAGGGATGAGGGATGGGGGATGAGGGATGAGGGACCTCATCCCCATCCCCCATCCCTCTGCCCTCATTCCCGTTGCGTGCACGCCGCCCGGCGTGCTAGCGTAGCAGAACCCGAACTGGTCTGGCCCCTGCGAACAACAGTGGTCGGGCCTTCATAGTCTCTCTCCACGCGCACCACGCAGGCACGCCGGCAAACGGTCATGGCGACCCGCGACTCAGGTCTCCCGCAACCGAGCGAGTACACGAGGCTCCCAGCGGAGTCTGGAGATCGTCGTGCGCTCGACGACCTTTTCAGTGCCGCGTACGAAGAGCTCCGGCGACTGGCTGCGACCGTCAGGCGTAACGACCCCGCGGCAACCCTCAGTCCGACCGCGCTCGTGAACGAAGCGTGGCTCAAGCTGGCGGATTCACCGGCCGTCGCGCGCACATCCCCGCTGCACTTCAAGCGGATCGCTGCCCGCGCGATGCGCCAAGTGCTCGTGGAGTCGGCGCGCCGCCGCAATGCCGACAAGCGCGGCGGTGGCGCGGCGGTCGTGACATTCGATGACGCCATGAGCAGCGTCACGACGGCCGACGACGTGCTCGGCCTCGACGCAGCACTCGAGGCGTTGGCGCTGATCGAGCCGCGACAGGCGCTCATGGTCGAAAGCCGATTTTTTGGTGGGCTGGACGTCGCCGAGACGGCGGAATTGCTCGGTGTGTCGGAGGCGACCGTGCTGCGTGACTGGCGCGCCGCGAAAGCATGGCTCTCGCGCGAGCTCCGTCGCCGCTCATGAGCTCAGATCGCTGGCAACGCGTTCAGGCCATCTTCCACGTCGCCGCCGACCTTCCCGAGAAGGAACGCGAACCGTACGTGAGCACAGAGTGTCGCGACGACCCGACACTCGTGGCCGAAGTGCTGGAGCTGCTCGAGGAGGATTCGCGCGGTGGATCCCTGCTCGACCGCGACGTCTCGCACGTGGCACGGGCCCTCCTCGATACGCCGACAAAGCCAATCCTGCCGCTTCAGAGCTTCGGTCCGTATCGCATTTCGTCCGTGCTCGGCGAGGGCGGCATGGGCGTCGTATACCTGGCCGAACGCG
>Ga0310810_10006298_pt1 | contig 13389 bp, 9 predicted proteins | sample NCmetagenome_FD_207641 | JGI IMG/M metagenome (GOLD analysis project Ga0310810, IMG submission 207641) | Soil microbial communities from experimental microcosm in Duke University, North Carolina, United States - NC | ecosystem: Engineered > Artificial ecosystem > Soil microcosm > Unclassified ... | reverse complement strand
AGATTAGGAAAGACTCAGACCGCTTCGGCTGTCTAGGTAAGCTTGATCCACCGTTGGGCTTTCATTTCGAAGCGCGGCAGGGACCCCGGCGGCAGCACACGAACCGGAATACGCAGATGGAGCGTGGTGTGAAATGCTTCTTCCAGCTGATTCTTGAGCGATGAAGCGACACCTGCATCAACAGTCTCCACTTCCAACGACAGCTCGGCCATTGGCTGGCGGCAATCGACCTGAACCCGGTATTCTGCGACTGCGGTGCAGCCGCGGACGATCTCCTCAATGAGGCTGGGATAGATATTAACACCGCGCACCACGACCATATCATCGCTGCGTCCAAGGATGCCACCTTCCAAGGCCAGTTCGCATCGACCGCAGGCGCAAACCGAACGTGGCCGCGGCTTCACCAGATCACCGGTGCGATATCGGATGAGAGGCGACCCGAGGCGATCCAAGGTTGTCAGCACCAATTCACCCGTTTCTCGGGGAAGCACAGGAGCCTCCGCTCGCGGATCGAGAATCTCCGGGAGATAGGCTAATTCGAGCACATGCAACAAGCCAGGGGTTGCAGGGCACTGATAGCTGACTGGACCGACTTCGGTCATTCCGTGATGATCGAAGACCCGAGCGCCGGGCCACAAGGCCTCAATGCGCGCGCGTGTTGCCGGAACACTCCCACCGCTTTCGCCGGCGACAATGATGAGCCGGAGGTGGCTGTTCGAAATGTCGTGTTTCTTCTCGCGACAGATTTCTCCCAGGTGCAACGCATAAGTGGGTGTGCAGCACAGCACGGAAATGCGGTTGTCGAAGATCGCTTGCAGTCGCGCGAGACTGGACATCGAGCCGCCGGGGAAACAGAAACAGCGCAGACGCAGCACGGCCTCCAAGGCGGACCAAAACCCAAGGAACGGGCCGAAGGAGAAAGCGAAAAAAAACCGATCTTTGGGAGTTACCCCGGCCGCCCCGAGGATTTGAATCCAATTCTCAACTAAATGGTCCCAACTCTCGGCGGTGTCGAGCCAGCGAATCGGAACAGTGGTTGTCCCGCTGGTCTGATGACAACGGACGTAACGTTCAACCGGGAAGGTAAGATTTGTCCCGTAAGGCGGATTCTCAAGTCGATCACGGACAACTTCATGCCGTGTCGTGACTGGAAACCCGTTCGTGAAATCCTGCAGACTCTGAACGGGTTTGCAGCCAGCAAGCTTCCGGGCATAGAATGGGTTGGCAGGAAGAATGGCATCGAGCAGAGACTGGAGCTTGGCGAATTGAGCCAGCTGGATCTCGGAGTGGGAAGAGGTCATCGCGACGTTCTCCACCGCGGCTCATTTTACAGCGTTTGACCCGCTGGTGGTCTCGTGAGCGATGGGGCCGGAGCGGCGGCCACCGTTTTATGGGTGCTTGGTCCGGGGGCAGGTTTGTACAGTGTGACCAGGCAGCCGCCCAGGGCAGCGAGACATAAGCCCAGCAGAAACTGCCACGGCAAACCTTTCCATCCCCCGGCGGGCGGGTGCAGGATCAAAGAGTAGATTGCGTTTAAAACCGGTGCCCCGGCAAACACAATGGACATGACGACTGGGGGCGTACCCTTCGCGCCAAAGGCGAGCAGCACGCCAAAAGCGCCTGCGGCCCCAACGATGCCTGCCAGGATAGACCAGGCGATGCCGCCCGCGGTAAAATTCCACGAAGCGCCCTTCATTACCAGGACGGCGAGCGGGGCGAGCACCGCGGTTAGGAAATAAGCGATGCCGACGCAAAGAAATGCCTTGTAGCGTCCGTTGATCGGGTCTTGCATGCCGGTTTGGCCTGAATGGAGGAAGGCACCATACAACCCCCAGCAAAAGACCGTCAATAACGAGAAGAAAAGCCAGGCGGACGTGGCGGACGTCGGAGTGTTGCGCGCGATTTCGTTCATAGACTGTTTGGTTAAACAAATTGGTTTGATCGGTAGTTAGCTAGCCTTGGATCGTGTTGCGTGTTGCGTGTTGCGTGAGGAGCGATTGGATTTTTGGGACTTAGGCCCTGAATCCAAACTCAAGGCGCCATTAAGCATATCTGCTGGCGCCGTCTGGATTTTGTCGGCGAGGAGCTTTGGTAGCGGCACAGCTTTCAGCGAACCATTGGATTCGCGGGCGGCGCAAACGGCGACGATACGCCCTCGAGCTACCTCTCGCGGAGGCGACCCACTGCGTCGGATAAATCGGAATTGGTAGGTCAAGGTGCGGGTGCCTTTCTTTTCGACGAGCAGATGGATGAGGACCTCGTCTTCAAAATGGAGGGGCGCGGCAAAATCACATTCCGCATGGACCCGCGGCAGACAAACATCGAGCCCTGCGCGGGATAATACGACCGAGAGGCCAAGCGAACGCATAAATGCGGTCTCCGCCGCCTCCATAAAACGGAAGAAGTTGGAGAAATGCATGATGCCCGCCAGGTCGGTATCGGCGAACTCGACGCGGCGCAATAGTTGGAATTCGTAGGGCATGCCTAACAGGATGGCCAGGAAACGGCACAAAGCATATTAAAATTCGAAATCCGAAGTCCGAAATCCGAGGCAAACCTACACCTCGAAATCCTAAAGTTCAAAACGGCCCCGGTTCGAACCTTTCTACTGCTTCGAACTTCGGATTTGTATCGGATTTCGGATTTCGGATTTCGAATTTCCATGACCGCATGATATATACGGTATGCGTTGGCCATTACGGACATGCCGCGCCGGCGGTGTCTTCGAGCAGCGGCGCGCCGTAAGGCAGTGGTTCTGGAACCTCGGCCGTTTCGGCGACAGCCCGGTACAAGCGCGAAAAATCTTTGTTAACATCGCCGGACAAACAGTCGGTGATGTCTCCTGTCAGCTCAGGATATTTGTTGGTGAGCTTGCGGAAGCTGAAATTCTGGTCGTAAAAAGCATAAACGAGCTTGCGCATATTTTCGATGCCCTCACGCATCATGTGGCTGTACTCGGTAAAGCGTTCGGCGGAAAAATCGTGCGCGTCGAATGCGGCTTTGATCGCGTCAGCGGCCAGCGTGCCACTCTTAAGGGCAAGCATGACACCAGAAGAGAAGACAGGGTCGAGGAATCCAAACGCATCTCCGGCGAGCAGGAGACCCGGAGCGGCGCAGTAACGAGAGCGCCAGGAGAATTCGCTGGTGATGTAGTACGAACCCTCCTGCTTGCCGCAATCCAGGTGTTGCTTGATCCAGGCATTTTGCTCGATCTCGCGATTGAAAATATCTTTCGGTTCCCGGACGCCATTGCGCGTCAGATATTTGCCTTCGGCAACCACCCCGACGCTGATCATGTCGCGATGCTGCGGTATGTACCAGAACCAGCCTTTCTCAGGGACATAGGCGACAGTCGTCGCACCGGCATCAATCCCCTCATCCCGCATCGCCCCCTGGTAGTACGTCCAAACGGCAACTTTATTGAGCTTCGGTTCGCGCACACGCCAATTGAGGCGAGTTGGGGCGATCGCCTCGCGACCTGAACAATCGAGAGTCATCGGAGCACGAAATTCAATAGTCTCACCCGTTTTCGTCTGCGCGCGGACACCGAGCGTGCGGCCTTCCTCTCGGATGAGCTCGCGCACCGTGGTTTCCTCAAGAACCTCCGCCCCCTTCGCGCGAGCATTCTCCATGAGCATCTGGTCGAATTCAGAACGAAGCACTTGCCAGGTCTGGGCCACGTCGGGCTCGTAACGCGTCGAGAAGTAAAATGGTTGCGAAGCTTTGCCGTTCGGGGAAACAAACTGAACGCTATATTTTTTAACAAATGCCGAAGCCCGCATTCGGTCGAGCAGGCCCAGGCGTTTGAGCGGGTAACACGTGAACGGCAGCAGCGATTCGCCAATGTGATAGCGCGGAAATTTTTCGCGCTCGAGCGCGACGACCCGAAGGCCGTGTTGGGCGAGAATAGTAGCGGCGGCGGAGCCGGACGGGCCGGCGCCAATGACGATTGTATCGTAGGTGCGAGGGGTAGTCATAAAAAGAAATCCGAAGGGCGAACACCGAAGGGGGAGTGGTTAGTGGGATGGGCTAGTGCTCCGACGTTTCTGCCAAGAGCCGCCCGAATTTCGCAGCCCCGGCAGACCGCCGCGCTCCAACACGTTGACGCGCAGTTCCAGATATTGGCCGCGATTTGAGTTCTAAACGGGTGTGTTTCCATTTCCGTTGAATTGAGGATCCGGAACCGGCGCAAGGATTTCGATGACTTCCGCCAAGAGATGGCGAGAGCCGTCGAGAAGCACATTGCGCCGCCCGTACAGCGCAGCGGGTTGGGTTATGCGGAGGACTTCGCGCATATGAGCATCGGACTCAGTCTGGAAAAAGGACTGCGGCCAGCTCATGTGGGGGATGGCTTCAGTTTGAAGAATATTGCCCAGTGGCCGTTGCTCTTCCAGGACACGACGGGCCGCGGGCGGCGGCAATTGGTCGAGACGGATACGAATAACTCCGTATTCGACCGGGCGGGCATCATTAGCGCCCCTGAGGATTACTTCACGCAGATAAATGCTGTCCTGCAGTTCACGGCTCAACACCGTAATTGCCATCGGCTGTTGATAATGCTGTTCCAGCGTCGGAGTCATGTCCGAGGAGTGGACCAAGAGCGAACGATAGGGTTGGGGCATCTCTTCACCGGCGAGTTCGCGCAGCATCGGGAGCGACAGACCGGCGCGGCGATAAAAATGGTCCAGCATTTCGCACCAAACTGCCCGTGTGGCTGCCTGGCGTCGTGTCGTTGCGGCGGTGAAGGACATGGCGAGTCGTTCGCAAATAGGAAGCTATCACGCGGCGCGGTTATGCATAACGCGCAGTGCGGTGTTCCGGGAGGAAAAACTCGTGGACCAGACGATCGACCTCCAGCAAGCCGCCGCGGGTCAGGCGCAGCCAGTCCCCGTCGATGAGCAAAGCGCCCCAGGATTGCAGCCGGGCGATCGGTTCGACGAAGCGCGTCAGCACATCAATCCCAAATTTGCGCTGAAAGTACGCTCGACTGATTCGGCCCAGCTTGAATTGCAGCACGATTTCCCTAATAACGCGTTCCTCAATAGTGGGCGTCAGGGCGCGATAAATGGGGAGTTTGCCTTCGCGGAGCATCGCGAGGTAGGGCTCAAAATCATGCTGATTCTGAAAATGCGTCCCGCCGATATGTGAAAAAGAGGCGACGCCCAACCCGATCAGGTCCGCCCCTTGCCAGAGGCTGTCACGATAGACAAAACGCGTCCGGGCCGGGTCCTTCACCACCGCGTAGCCGCTGGTGACGGTGTAACCTGCCTTTTCCAGTTCGCTGAACGCGTAGTTTACCCACCGCCGTTTGGTTTCCCAGTCCGCCACCGGCGCCACCAGCCGTCCTTGCGCCTTCATCTCTTGATAGATCTTCGTGTTATACGGGATTTCCATTTGGTAGATGGTCACGCTGTCCGGAGAGAGCTGAATGGTTTGGCGGACACAGTCCTGCCAATTCTCTTCCGTCTCCTCGACCATCCCGGCAATCAGATCGATGTTGATTTGCGCAAAATTCAGCTCCCGCGCAAAGTGGTAGGCGCGCTGAATCTCACGTGAACGATGGGCCCGACCATTGATATCCAGGATGTGATCACTGAAATTCTCCACCCCAAGGCTCAGCCGCGTGACCCCCAGCTCGCGAATCACTTTGAGCTTGTGGTCGGACAAGGTGCCGGGCTCGCATTCGAACGTGACTTCCTCCGCCCCATCCCAAGGCAAAATCGCTTTCATCCGTTCAGTCAGGTATTGGAGCTGGGACTCGGAAAGGTACGACGGCGTGCCACCCCCGAAATAAACAAACTGCGGTTTGCGCCCGTCGATGAAGGGATGCGCGGCGTAAAGTTCGAGTTCACGGATCGCGAGATCCAGATACGCTTTGATGGCCGTGGAGTCTTTGTCGGTGTAGACGCGGAAATAACAAAAATGGCAGCGCTTGCGGCAAAAAGGGATGTGGAGATAAAGACCCAGCGGGGTGCCGGGTTCGGGCGTGCGATTCAGGGCAGCGGTGACCTCAGTAATGTGCTCGGGTTTCCAGAATGAAAAGGGCGGATAATTGGAAACAAAATAATTGCCAACAGTGGTCTCTTTTTCCGCCGGGATGGCGGGGGCTGGCGGTACAGTCGCTATAGTCATGACAGGTATAAGTTTCCATGTTACAGACGCGGTCGGGCGCCCGCACATTCATAGAACCGATGTTTTTACTATCCAGCAGAAGCCATAATTTATCAAATAAAAGGTACTTAGACCCAAATGACTGCCATTCATATTGGTCCCCGGATTTTTAAGCGAGTTCCCCCCTCGTCTGGGTATTTAGAGCTGCATGGACAGCCCACGCATCTTGTAATACACTCGGCCTCAGGAATCAATATGAGAACCCAACGCGTTGCTGCGCTGCTTCTGCTTTGCGCATTCTTTGTTCCTCGGCTGGCGACAGCTCAGGCTGCGGATGAAAATTCACTCATTAAGCACTTCGGAGGCGCGCTGTCGCGCGTGGCTCAACTGATCGAGCCGCCGACCAACCAAGCTCCACGGACTTTTACCACCACCGTGAAGGTGATCAAAGCGGAGGGTGTCTCAAAGGAATGGATCGGCCGGGAGTTTGGTGTTGCCTTGCAAGCGCCCGATCATTTGCGATTGACGGCGCAATGGGAGCACCAGGATTTCATCGTCGGCCGTGATGGCCAGGAGGTGTGGCTCGACGCGCCCGACAAAAAACTGGCTTTGCTGGGTTCGCCCGATGTGCCGCGATTTGCCACCGACCCGGAGAGCAAGGACAAGACGCCCCTCGGCCCGCTCAAGCTCCCGCTCCCCACCGAACAGTTACTGGTCCTGCCTTTCCTGATGAACCTCTCCGGGTTACCCGATGAAAAAGTGGGGGAGGTCGAGTGTCACGTGATCAAAGCGACTCCCAAGCCCGAGGCCGTGCGCGGTTTCAAACTGGCCCCCGGAACGCTCCAATTGTGGGTCCGCGACGGCGACCTTCTGCCCCTGCGCTTGGGTTATCAGGATGGCAAAGGCCTGCACGTGCAAGTGGAACTGATTAAGCCCGAGTTGGCGAGTCCCTGGTCGCCCCGGCGTTGGCAACTCGAGTCGGAGCACGGTGACAAAGTCGAACGGGTGTCGAGGTCGCATCTGACGCGTTTCCTCACGGTAGCGATTGGAATGGTGGGGGAGAAAGCTCCGGCGTTAGGACCCGCAAGCGGGGAACGACGATTGGTGGCGCGCGAAGGCAATGGACGGCTGGAAATGATTGACGGCACCCGCGTGCTGTTCCTGAAAGGAACGCCTGAGGAGATGGGCCAACAACATGGGAAATTGTTGAAGAAAGAAGTCCACGAGCTCATTGATCATATTCTTTATGGGGTGGGAGTGGGCAGTTCGTTTGAGAAGGGGACCTGGTTTTTCGGCGAGATCGAGTCGGCGCAAAAGCGGCTTATCCCTTTTATGGACGAGCGGTATTTTCGTGAGATGGATGCTTTAGCCGACGCCGGCGGGTTTGCCCGCGAGGAAGTGCGGTTGGCCAATTTTTTCCCGGAGCTGTTTCATTGCAGCGGCTTCGCGGTTTTCGGGAAGGCGACCGAGGATGGGCGGATGTATCACGGACGGATACTGGACTATTTGCGTGGCTTTGGCCTTGAGCAAAACGCGGTGGTCATGGTGATGCAGCCCGACCAGGGGAACGCCTGGGTGAATGTCGGTTATGCCGGATGCATTGGTTCCGTCACGGCGATGAACGAAAAACACCTCGCGATTGGAGAAATGGGCGGCCGCGGCCAGGGCCAGTGGGATGGCAAACCAATGGCCGAACTAGTGCGAGAGGTGATGGAAAAGGCCAATACTATTGATGAAGCGGTCGAGATCATGCGCCGTGGCCCGCGCACCTGCGAGTATTATTACGTGATCTCCGACGCAAAATCGAAACGCGCCGTGGGGATTGCTTCGACGCCAGACACATTCGAAACCATTTGGCCGGGTAAGAGTCATCCGCGCTTGCCGCACGCAATCCCGGACGTAGTGCTGATGTCAGCCGGGGACCGCTACGAGGAATTGGCGCGTCGGGTGCGAGCGGAATATGGGAAGCTCAATGCCGAACGCGCGCGCGATCTGATGAAGCGGCCAGTCTGCATGACCTCCAATATTCATTGCGCGTTGTTTGCTCCTGATACTTTGGATTTCTGGGTCGCCAATGCTGATGCCGAGCACCCGGCCGCACATGCTCGCTACACGCACTATAACCTGGCGGAGTTACTACAATCAGAGAGGACTCAGTGAATGCAAAACCGGCTAAAGCCGGCGCTCCAAAGCGCCAGCGTCAGGTGGCCCTCGGTGCTGCTCGAAGCCGTTGCGTTACGCTTCTTCGACCACTTTCCATCCGGCGGCATCGGCCAGCGCGTAAACCGGTTCCTTCAAATCACCGTAGAAGGTGACGCGGTGCCATCCCCATTCATCCCAACTGCGGAACAGTTTCTCGAAATCACCTAGAGGGCGGGCGCAAAGCTTGGTGCGACACGCCCGATCATCCGGATCATTGGCGACAGCGACGGCTCGATGAAACAGGATCTGCTTCTTGCCCTGATCGAATTCGAGGCTGGTCGTCATATAGCCGGTCGGCAGCATGGAGCGAATCGAGGCGCCCTGCCGATCCTCCGAATGGGTGAGGATCTCAAAGGGGTTGGTTGGTCCAGTGGGTCCAAAGGCGCGGTTGTGCGCGACGCAATGAGCGTAAATGATCTGGCCCTTCGCCGTGTCCAGAACCGGGTCGGAAATATAGCCCGGGCGGCCTTGGGTGAGGGTAGTCCCGATCAACATCGTCGCGGCCGAGCGCACGTCGCCCTCGCACCCGCCAACCAGCGCCTGGTTGTTCAGTTGGTGGAATCCCAGACACGGATAGGCATGAATGTGGCCGCCGTAGAAACCGCCAAGGCAGTTAATGGTGATGCCGGCCGCGCCGTGCTTTTTGAGCAAGGATTGCTCGGCTAAGTACATCGCGGCCGATTCCTCAAGCGTCTGGCGCGATACCCCTTGAATGTTTTTAGCTGCCTTTTGCCAACCATCCGCCACCGCCCGAGTTTGTTCCTTATCCGCGTGAGACCACGCATCATTTAGTTCTGCGAACGGCACCTGCTGAATTTGTATGCCCATCACTTCGCCTTCCGCACCGGATTCCTGCCCGCGAACGACCAGGATTTTCCTCTGTTTGAGCCTTTGCAGACATTCGCCGGCCGCAAGACAGTTTAACGGGTCGGCTTTGGAGGTCGCTTTGACTGACTCCGGGGTGCCTTTCCGGCGCAACTCAGCGGTCGCGTTGACAAAATCACTCATCGTCCCACTTTGTTTTGCCAACGCGATGCACTTTACTGCGGCGGCGACATCCTTCATCCGCGACGAGGCAACAAAGCCGACATTGGGAGCCTGGTTCCGCAGGAAGGCCGCGTTATAAACCAAAAAGCCGCCACTGCCGCCGAACTTAAAATCAGCGTAGAGCACCGGTTTGCCGCTGGCAGCGATCGTTTGCACAACCCGATTCCAACAGTTCATTTGATAGACCAGATAAGCGTCGATGCCTCCGGTGGTTTTATCCGTCTTCAGAATCGCCTTGGCCTGCTCTTCGCCGGTGGCTTTGGTAGAGACAAACTCAAACCCTTTGCAGCGCTGGGTTAATTCAGACTCGATTCGTTGCATCACCGGGCCGAAATCAAAACCCTTGTTCGGCCAGTCAGGCCCAGGTTGTTTCGGCGCGTGCAACGCATAGATGATGCGAACGCGCGTTTTAGTTTTCGCCTCGTCCGCTTCGAGCCAGGACGCGGTCTCTGCCACGCCGAGCGCACTTAGCGTGGCGGCGGTTCCTTTGGCGATAAAGCGTCGACGGTTCATCGGGCAACAGGCACAACCGAGCGGGGCAAGAATTGATTTCATAAATCACCTCTGATTACAGACATTATTTATAAATCTTAACCTACTAATCAAAACTAGCAGGTTAGATGATGTTATTCAAGACGGAAAGCCGCCACTAGACCACCGCGCAGAATGGCTTCTCCCGCATCGACGGCCGGAAAAGCGAGGGGCGGAGAATGAACCCCGGATGTGCGGCTCAGCTGGCGCCCTGTTCGATGGTCACCCAGCGGCGGCTGGCGGTGGGTTCTTCTCGGCCGCTTGGCCTGGCAATGGCCTTGAGGGTGCATTTGCCGGAGACGTGTGGAATCGCGAGCGGTATTTGGAGCGCTTGATTACCCAGGGCTTCGAGCGAGAAAGCTCGCTGGGATTGAGCTATAACTCGCCCTTTCTCATCCTGCAACGCGAGCACGAGTTCACCCTTCAAGGCATAGGCGTGGTCGTTAACCAGCATGACTTTGAAGGTGGGGTGCGAATCAGCCGGCAAGGTCGGCCGGAAGAAGTTGAGATAAACCCCCAGCGGTTTGAAGGCTTCGCCCATGTAATCCGCGAAGGCGGGATCCAGTTTAAGCTTTGTAACATCGGCGAAATGATCGGCGGTATAAACACCGGGGTAACTGCAAGTAAGATAGACGAAATGAACGATGCCAGCGTATTGCCGGTGGGCGCGCCAGAATTCGGTCTTGGCGGCGAGCAAATAAGCGTAAAGATCGAGCCGTTCGCGAGGCGTCGAATTAGTTGTGCCCAGCAATTGGGGATAAAGCTTCTCCGTCAAACGGGTTGGGGAGCCGTCGCGATTGAGCCAGAGCCAGCCATACTCGTTGATCAGTGGAGCGTTCGTATCGGAGGGCAGCGCCCCTTTGCGCGGTTTGCCGTCCATTGTTTCCAGGTCGGCCATGTTGAAGGCGAGCTTCCCGAAGCCGCCGCTGCTCATCAGATAGGGATGATCTTCAACCGGGTCATTGGGCCCGGCCGGCGAATTGTAACTGTTTTCCCAGGGACGTTCCGAGAGGTCGAGCGAGCGCACGGCGGGGATAATCTTGGCGCCGAAGATATCGTTTTTGGTTTCATTATTGGCGTCCCAAACGGCGACACTGGGATGATTCCAATTGTCGCGCATCCAATCTTTATATTGGCGGATCATCTCCTCGGGATCATAGGTGCGCGAATAGCCCTGGTACCAGCCCGGGCCGCCGGTCCAAACAAAGAACTCATTCTGGATTAACAGTCCGATCTCATCGCATATGTCGAACCAGCGATCCGGCACTGGACCGATGCAAAAACGAAAATAATTCCAGTGCATTTGCTTCGGTAGCTCACCAAGGAGCTTGCGAACCCACTCCTCGCGCCAGGGCAAATCCTTGCAGAGCGGGTCCTCAAAAAAGCGATGCAAAGTGATATTGGAGCCTCGGATGTAATAGACCTTACCGTTCAGGTAGGCGCGACGAGTGGCGCCATCGAAACGGAATTCACGCATGCCGAATCGCGTGCGCGTGGTATCGCCACCGGTGCTCGACTCGACCACATAGAGGAACGGATCTTCGGGTGACCACAAATGCGCGGCGGGAATTTGAAGCGACTGAGTCAGGGTTTTATCTTCGCCGGGAGCCAGCGACACAACTTCAGGTTCAGAAACCGCGACGGTCTTTCCACCCTTCCATGGCGAAACCTTGTGTTTGAGCGTAGCCGTTGCCGGAACGCTGCCGCAATTCCTCACCTTTGTCTGCACCACGATCTCGCTGCTGGCAATGCGCGGAGCCACCTGGATGGTTTCAATTAGCGGGTTTTCGCAAAAGACCACTGAGACGCTGTCGTAAATGCCAGGAGTCCACTTTATTTTTTCGAAGTCAGACCCGGTCGGATAATTATCCGGCAGCACCGCAGGATGGGCGCCGATACGAATCACCAGAGTATTCTGCGCGTTCCATTGAATCGCCTTTTCCAGGTGAAAATAGCTCGCCGTGAAACAACCCGAATAGTCGCCGAGCTTTTGTCCATTCAGCCAGACCGCCGTGCCGAATTGGGCCTTGTTGATCTTGAGCAGAGCGATCTCCTGCCGCGACGGGGCACGAAAAGTCTTTCGATACCAAAAATAGTTGCGGTCCTGATCAACTTTGCCGGTCCAATAATTGGTCAGCCACTCGGCGGGGGCCAAGCCTGCGCGAATGCGATTGGCCAGGTGCTCCCGGCTATAAAACGCGTCTACGTTGGGGAACGCGGGCGAGGAAAGATTCGCCAGTCCAGGCACCTGGACCACGTGAGAGAAGGTCTCCGGAATACCATTTCCGGACGGGCTGTCGGCGATTTGCCACTGGCCGTCGAGAGAAACCACCTTCCGGTTGGCGAGGCCAACGCTGGGAGTGAGGAAGGCGAGGGCCAGCAGAAAACTGGCGGTGAGTAAGGGCTTCTTCATTCTGATAGAAGTAATGCTCATAAGTAGACTGACTGCAACGCAGTCGTTGCATCAGTTTTATCAAACAAAAGCGGCACTGGATAGCAAATCCTGATGTCCAATCTTTCCGCTTTTAACTTGGCGGACATGGCTTACTTTCCAGCCGTGACTTTAAACGACCAAATGCTGGTCCTGGCCCGCCAGGCCAAAACCGCGTCGCGCGATTTGGCCAAATTAAAGACGGCGGACAAAGACCGCTGTTTGCTCGCGATGGCGGATGCGCTGGAAAAGGCCGTTGGACCCATTAAGGCGGCAAACGAGTTCGATATGCAAGCGGGGGCCGAGTCCGGGCTGTCTTCAGCGATGCTGGACCGGCTTAAGCTTGATGACAAACGTATCGCCGCGATGAGCAAAGGTTTGCGCGAAGTTGCCGCGCTGCCCGACCCTGTTGGGCGTGTGCTGGATGAGCGAGTGCGCCCGAATGGACTGAAGCTGCAGAAGGTCAGCACACCAATTGGCGTGGTCGTGATCATTTATGAGTCTCGCCCCAATGTCACGGCCGATGCCGCCAGCCTCTGTTTCAAATCTGGTAACGCGACGATTCTGCGCGGGGGAAAGGAAGCGCTGAATTCCAATCAAGCGATTGCGCGAATCATGCTCGAGGCGGGCAGGAAGAGCCTGGCACAGTTCCCCGAATTTGCGATTCAAGTCGTGCCGACAACTGACCGCGAGGCAATTAAGGTGCTGCTCTCTTTAACTCAGTATATCGATTTGTGCATGCCACGCGGCGGCGAAGGGTTGATCCGAGCCGTCGCGGAGGCCTCGAAGGTCCCTGTCATCAAACATTTCAAAGGCGTTTGCCACGTCTACATTGACGCTCAGGCGGATCTCAAGATGGCCGAGGAGATTGCGGTGAATGCGAAGGTACAACGCCCGGCAGTTTGCAATGCGATGGAGACGCTTTTGGTGAACCGCTCGATTGCGCCGTGCCTTCTGCCGGCGATGGCGGCGCGACTTGGAGAAAAGAAGGTTGAGTTGCGCTGCGACGAACCGGCACTGGCGATCTTGAATGCGGCGCCGGCTTCAGGTTGCGCGTTGCATGAGGT
>Ga0310810_10006297_pt1 | contig 13390 bp, 11 predicted proteins | sample NCmetagenome_FD_207641 | JGI IMG/M metagenome (GOLD analysis project Ga0310810, IMG submission 207641) | Soil microbial communities from experimental microcosm in Duke University, North Carolina, United States - NC | ecosystem: Engineered > Artificial ecosystem > Soil microcosm > Unclassified ... | reverse complement strand
TCGGCGCCCTCGAGCAACCCCAAGGCGTGCAGGCTGGCCAATTCTTCCTGTCGCTCGGTAATCATAGGCGGGCGGGAAGGGTTTCGCGGAGTTTGAGCAGGCCGCGGCGAATCCTCGCCTTGACCGTGCCGAGCGGCTCGTTGAGACGCGCAGCGATTTCCTGCTGCGTCAAGCCGCTGAAATAGGCCAGCTCGATGGCCTGTTGCTGTTCGGGTGCCAGGCAGTTCACGGCGATGCGGACCGCGGCGGCCTTCTCCCGGAGCCAAAGCGCCGCGGCGGTGTCGAGGCCGCCGGGTGCTGCGGCGGGTTGGAGTTCTTCCGCCGCTGCGGTCAACAGCTCGTCCCGACGGCGGCGCGACCGGAGGCGGTCGATGGCCCGGTTCCGCGTCAGCGTTGCGGCCCACGAGAACACCGAGCCTCGCTCGACGCGGTAAGTCGTGGCTTGGCGGGAGATCTTGACGAAGACGTCCTGCACGATGTCCTGCGCTTCCGCGGCGTCCTGGGTAATCCGAAAGGCGAGCGAGTACAAGGGACGCGACAGGGCGTCATAAAGCTGGCCGAGAGCTTCGCGGTCGCCGGCGCCGAGCGCGGCGATCAGTCGGGCCTGGCGGCGACCCTCGTCGTCCCCGGGCCCGGTGGGAGCAGATGAAGGTTCCGCCACCTTCATGGCCAACGGCCGGACGACGCGGCGGTCCCCCGGTGGCATGGCCATGGCGTGGATGGGCGGGAACAGGGCCTGCTGCATTGCCGAAAGACTACGTCCATGGCTGGGTCAAGGATGCCTAGGCTTTCGATCCGGCGAACCTTGGCAACTCGATTGAGCATTCACAAGACGAGCAGGCCGATGACGCCAAGGATCAGCAGGATCGCGAGGACGGTGAGGGCCGTCTTTTCTTGTTTGGTCAGAGCCAGGGGCATGGTCAGAGTCCGAGGGGAACCAGCTTGTCGATGATCTGCCGCACGAGGGGTTCCTGCGCGAGGGCGGGCCACGGCTTGTTGCTGGAGATTCGGATGAAGAGCTGGTCGCCCTGCCGGCGAAAGCCGTAGCGCACCGCCAGTCGCAGCAGGGCGGGCGCCGAATACGGGTCCTGGTAGCTGATGGCGCGTCCGTCATAGATGTGCCAGAACCAGACATTCTGCCGATAGCCACCGGCATCCTCGAAGAGTCGGTGTTCCCCGGGCGCGAGCGTCACTCCGGCCAGAACCGGGCTTTGTTGGGTCTCGCTTGACGGGCGTGAACTCCAACCGGACCCGGGCCAGCAGGCGTCAGGCGTATGCGACGCCACCTGACTCACCGAGGCCTGGCCCGCTTCCCAATAGGCCACATAGACGGTCAGCTGGATGAAATCGGCCTCATCGATTTTGCGGACATAAGTCCGCTCGGCCAGATGGGTCGTGCGGAGAACGCCGGCAAATTGATAAAGGTCATTCGGCGTGTAGACATCCCAGCCCGGCGCTTCCGCGGGCAGGAGGGTGAACAGGTCCGGCGCGGGCCGGCCCTCGTGCAAGGCCGGGCGGGAGGAAACAAAATAGAACAGCGCCAGGACCGTGGTCGCGGCGAAGGCGCACCAAAAGAGGGGGCGGGCAGCCGGAGCCGGCGGGGTCCGCTCAGTCGGTCCGTCGGGCGTTGGCGGGGCCGGAGCGGTTTCCATGAGCATCGCCAGTCCGCCCAGGACCAACGCCGTGACCCCGAGAATCGCATACCCCGTGGCGTCGTGCCAGAAACCGGCGATATCCGTGCCCGCGTTCACCAACAGCGTGAGCAGCAGTGAACGGACGAAATTCATCGCCAGGGCGAGTAACGGGGCGGCGAGAATCAACACGGCGCGTCGCGCTGGCCGGCGGACCTGCCAGGCGGCGAAGAAGAAGCCGGCGTAGATGCAGGACAGCAAGCTGCGGATGCCGCTGCAGGCTTCCTCCACGCCGACGGTCGTTCTCGCCAACTCGATGACATTGCCGTGCTGCCGGGCCGGGATGCCGATGAGGTGAAGCGTATCCATGACGCTGCCGGTCACCCAGTGCTGCAACGCCAGCGTGATGCGAGCATAGGTGCCGCTCGGCAGCGGCGCGACCAGGACGAACAGCAGGATGGCGGTCAGGCTGACCCAGTTGAACGGCACGAGGCGTTCCGAATCGTCGGCCAGGAGCAGAAGCCCGGAAAACAGGAATGCGGCCAGCGCCGCGCCCAGCAGGAACAGCACGAGCGCATGCGACCAGGCCAGGGAGGCGGCAATCAGGCCAGCCATCGCAAACAGCGCGAAGCCGGAGGCCAGCGCGGTGGCGAGCACGGGCAGACGCCAGGGAGCGGGTCGCAGCCAGCGGAGCGGGCCGAGGCGCCGCGATTCCCAGACCAGCAGGACAAAGACGAAAGGGGCAAAGAAACCGTGGGAGAGATCCGGGTTGTTGCGCCATTCCGGCCAGAGTCGGAGGCAATAGGCCAGGCAGAGGATTCCGAGAGCCAAGACCAGCGCCCAAGTACTACGGGACCGGCCGCCAGATGCGGGCGCGTCGCTCATGGTTGGTCGGCTCCATGGCCCAGGCGCTCGACGATGGCGAACATGACCTCCGTCGGCAGCGGCACGAGGGGGAGCACCCGGGAAAGGCGCGGATCCGGCCGGCCGGCCTTGAGCAACTCGACCAAGCCCCGCAATACCCGGGCATCCGATGCCGTGAACTGCGTGATCTGGCGGCGAATCTCCTCGGCGGCGGAATCGTCCCCGGAGGCAGCGACCGCCAGGTAAGTCGCCTGATAGAGCGCAACGGAGTCAGGGCCGAGCGCGGGAGCCGCTGCGGCAAACCGCGCGTAGTAGCGGTGCGCATCGGCGGCGTCGGGTTGGCCGATCAGGAAGGCACAGAATTGGGCGATGACCCGAGGTGCCATGGGAAAATGCAGCACATTGTCCATCTCGGTCGCGGCGAGGCTGTCCCATTTCTTGGCGCGGTAGATGCGCAGGCGCAGGAACGATGCCTCGTCGGGCTGCATCAGGTCACCGTAGCCATTGAGCACCGTATTGGCGTCGTCCACGCGCCCGAGGAGGAGCAGGCGCTCAACCTGATAATAGGGCAGGTAGTTGGCGGCGGGGTCGTGATGGATCCGGGTGAGCGCGGGCAGCGCCGCGGTCATCCGCCCCTCCAGGAGCTCTTTCTCCAGGGCGATCAGTTCGCTGCACCATTCGGGCAGGTGCGGATCTTTCACGAGGATATCGGCCAGGTATTTCGGTTCATGGGCCTGGCGGGCCGCGAAGAGCAGGGCGTTGAGCCAGGCGCCCCGCTGCGCCGGGTCCTCGCTGAGCATCGTTCGCGCCAGGGGCATGATCTTGTCGTAGTCGCCCCGGGCCAGAAGGGTGCGGAACCAGATTTGCGCCGTCTGAATGCGCTTCTCCGGAACGTCGACCATCAGGCGCTCGTAGATGTGTTCGGCGATGAAAGGATTGGCCGCGGCCTGGGTCAGGCTGGCGAGCGCGAGGCCGGCGCTGTAGTTCCGCGGGTTGAGCTGGCAGACCATGTCCAGCGCAAGGATGGCTTCCTGGTAATCCCCCTTTTGCAGCGCTTGCTGCGCGCGCCGGGCGTAGAGGCGCTCCTGGGCACCCCGCAATTCGCGCCAATGCCGGGGCCAGGCCACCGCGGCGTAGGTGACCTCATAGTGGGCCGCGCGCATCGCGAGGAAGACGGCTCCGGTGCCCGCCAAGTAGAGCGCGACCAGGGCGAGCCCGTAGATCAGCGCCGCCCGGCCCCAGAAAGGCCGGACGCCTTCGGCCTCGACGGAACACCGCCAGCCGTCCTTCGTCTCCACCAGCAGCGGGCAGACCTTGCGAAAACGTCGCGGCCGGTTCCAGAGCGCGACGGCATCGCAGCGCGTGTCGTACGCGAGCCCGGAGTCGCTGGGATTCTGGCACGGGCAATCGTCGCGATGGGCCCCTTGCAGGCGGAACCAGCTCTTGCGGAAATTCCAATAGAGCAGAGCCCACCACATGCGGAAGAAATCACCGAGCCAGCCGGTCACCGCGGCAAGCTAGCGGCGAAGCCCCGGGCCGCAAAGCACAAACCTCTGTCACGCTTGCCCGGGTTTGTCCCGGGCGACCGAAGCGCGCGACGGAGAATCTCAGACCTGGGTTGAGAAGAGCTCCGGCTGCAGGCTCCCTTGGGCAACGCCGGTCACCGGCCCCGTCATCTTGATGGCAAAGTCGGGGGCAATCTCGATGCCGATCTGGCCGCCCGGCATGTGGACCGTGAGGTTGGCGTCGACGAGCCCGAGCTTGTGCGCGACGGCCGCGGACGCGCTGGAGCAGCTGCCCGAGGCGAGCGTGTAGCCCGCGCCACGCTCCCAAATCTCGATGCGCACGTTGCGTCGATCGAGGACCTGCAGGAACTGGACGTTGATCCGGTTCGGGAAATTCGGATGGGTCTCGATCGCCGGCCCGTAACGGGTGGCGAGTGCCGGCGAAATTTCCGGCAGCACGATCACGCAATGAGGGTTGCCGATGCCGGCGGCGCAAAACGTGAACTCCCGGTCCTGGATGGTGAACTTTTCCTGAAGCACTTCGCGCACCGGGCCCGCAACGGGGATCTGGTCGCTGCGAAAGCTCACGTGCCCCATCGCGACGGTGATCAGCCGGCCGTCCTGCATGACGCGCGATTCCACCACTCCCCCCGGCACTTCGATGGTGAAGGGCGCGGCGCCGACCCGCTTCCGGTCGAAAAGGTAACGGGAGAAGATGCGCAGGCCGTTGCCGGACTTCTCCGCCTCCGAACCGTCGGGATTGAAAATGCGCAGGCCGAACTGCGCGCGCGAGGACGCCAGCGGGCCCCAAAGGATGCCGTCGGAACCCACGCCAAAGTTGCGGTGGCAGATGACACGGATCTGCGCGCGATCCGGCGCCGTCCAGCCGGGGAAATCGGCCGGATCCATGACGAGGTAGTCGTTGCCGAGGGCGTGATACTTGTGGAAGCGCATGCGAAAGCGGGAACAGATGGGCGCGATTCAGGCCGAAGACACGCCAAAAAAGCGCGTCCCGGCGGCGCCGGCCTGGTCAGACCGCGGCGGCGGTCTCCGGCGGTTTCGGCGCGTAGCCCAGGAGGCGGCGCTCCTTGATGAATTCGGCCACCTTCGGCGGCACCATCGTCTCCCAGGTCGGGTCGCCGGATTTGATGCGCTGCAGCGCGTCGCGGGAGAAGATGTTCAGGTAATCCGGATTGCTGCCCACGATGCAGTCGATGTTGTGGTTTTCGAGCAGGTGGGCATACAGGTTGCGCAGCCGGTCAGGGACCTGCAGGTTGCGGGCGGTGATCATGATGCCGGAGGCGAACGCATGGCTCGGGACGTGGGTGACCGTGCCGGCCGGGTGGCCGCCCGCGAGATACCGGTCGTAGGCGTCCTGGCGCATCGGATAGATGTAGAGCTTGACCGCGTGTTTGAACATGCGGCCCATCGATTCGAGAATGCCGCCCTCGAGCGCCTCGTAGTACTTCTCGTTGAAGATCTCGAGGAGGTTGTTGATGCCCATCGTGACGCCGATCATTTCCTTCGTGTAGCGGCGGAAGTAGGAGACCAGGCGGTAGAACTCCGAGTAGTTCGAGATCAGGGTGGTGAAGCCGATGTGCGCGAGCATGTCCACGCGGGCGAGGAAATCGTCGGCGTCGAGATCGCCGGCCGCCAGGAGGTTGTTCATCGTGATCTCCATCAGCACGACCAGGTCCTTGCCCTTGACGGTGGGCTCCTGCATGAACTGCGCGGTGGCGCAGTTGAGCATGTCGACATTTACATGCGTGACCGGGCGGAAGCTGCCCCGCTCGACCAGCACCGCCTTGTGGTGCAGGACCTCCGAGGGCTGCAGGACCCCGCCGTCGGGTCCGAACATCACGGCATTGGTCAGGCCGAACTGCACGAGGTGCAGGGAAAGGAGGCGGTTGTCGACCTGCTGGAACCGCGGGCCGCTGAAACGGATCATGTCGACCTCGACCCGCTGCACGCCAACGTTGTCGACCAGCGACTGGATGAATCGCTGCGGCTCCGCCGCGTAATAGAAGCACGCGTAGACGAGGTTGAGGCCGACGATGCCCAGCGCCTCCTGCTGCGGCACGGTTTCCTTGTCCCACATGCGGACGTGGATGACGACCTCGTTGGGCTCCTCGAGCGGCCCGTGTTGGAAGCGCACGCCGAGCCAGCCGTGGCCGTCGTTGGTGCCCTTGAAGCTTTTCGTGACGACCGTGTCGGCGAACACGAAGAACTTGGTGCGTTCGCCGCGCTTGTCCGACAACCGTTCCTTCAGGAGGCGATACTCGTGGTCGAGCATCGTGTGCAGGCGCTCCTGGGAAACGTAACGCGGCGCCTTGCCGTAGATGGCATCGCTGAAGGTCATATCGTAGGCGGAGATCGTCTTGGCGATCGAGCCGGACGCGCCACCCACCTGGAAGAAGATGCGCGCGACCTCCTGGCCGGCGCCAATTTCCGCCACGGTGCCGTAGCGCGAGCCATCGAGATTGATGGCGAGCGCCTTGCGACTGGTCGTGAGCAGTTCCTTTTTCTCACTCATGGCGGAATTCTATTCGCTGGCGCGCGGGAATGGAAAGTCATTCTTGGCCAACTTGGCCCGCCCCAAGGCGATTTCAGCCGGGCGCATGCCGCTCATCGATTGAGATAACCGTTTGTCCAACTAGCGGTCCAGCAATCGCTTTTCGCTGGCGGTGGCGGCGGCGCTGCCTACGGTCGCTCGCATGAAGAATTTCTTCACGTCGTTCTTTGCGGCCTTGATGGCGCTGATCGTTTTCGCGCTTGGCGGAATGGTGCTTTGCTTCCTGGTCCTCGCCGCCTTCGCGGCGCTGGGGCAGAAAAAGCCGGTCACCGTTCAGCCCGGATCCTATCTCGTCCTCGATCTCGCGGCCACGATCAAGGACGCGCCGTCGCAGACGGAGGGCCTGGACCAGGTCCTGGAGGCGTTCGGCGACCGCGGCCAGCGCACGCTCCAGCTGCGCCAGATCACCCGCTCGCTCGAGGCGGCCGCCCACGACGACGCCATTGCCGGCCTCTACCTCACCGGGACGGTGCGGGCCGCCGGCTACAGCTCGGGCTATGCCGCGCTCAAGGAAGTGCGCGAAGCGATCCAGGTGTTCAAGGCCTCCGGGAAGCCGGTGAAGGCATACCTCGATTTTGCGACGACGCGCGACCTCTACGTCGCTTCGGTGGCGAATGAAATCGTCCTCGACCCGTACGGGGCCATCCTCATGCCCGGCCTGGCCTCCCAGCCGATGTTCTTCGCCGGGACGTTCGAAAAACTGGGGATTGGCGTGCAGGTGACGCGCGTGGGGAAGTTCAAGAGTGCCGTCGAGCCCTACACCCGCCGCGACATGAGCCCGGAAAACCGCGAGCAGACGCAGAAGCTGCTGGATGACATCTGGGCAACGCTGACCGCGTCGATCGAGCACGATCGCAAGCTGGCACCCGGCGCGGTGCAGAAGATCGTCGATGCCAAGGGCCTGATCCGCGCCGCCGACGCGCAGAAGGCGGGCCTGGTCGACCGGGTCGCGTATCTCGATGAGGTGCTGGACGAGCTCAAGGCGGCGACCGGGCGGCGACAATCCAGCGAGCCTTTCAAGCAGGTGGCGCTGCGCGACTATGCCAAGCTGGTCTCGACCGGCGGCCTGGTGGCGCACCGGACCGACGAACGCCGGATCGAACTCGGCGCCAGCGGGCCGGGAAAGCTCGCCATCGTCTACGCCGAAGGCGAGATCGTCGACGGCTTCGGGTCGGAGGAGGGCGTCCTTTATGGGCAGAAAACCGCGCGCATGCTGCGGGAATTGCAGCGGGACCAGAGCATCAAGGCCGTCGTGTTGCGCGTAAACAGCCCCGGCGGAAGCGTGTCGGCCTCGGAAGCGATCCTGCGCGAATTGCGGCAGTTGGGCCGGACGAAGCCGGTGATCGTGTCGATGGGCACGGTGGCTGCGTCGGGAGGGTATTGGATCTCCACCTGCGCCGAGCATATCTTTGTCGAGCCCACCACGATCACCGGCTCGATCGGGGTGTTTGGCCTGTTCCTCAACATCCAGGGCCTCGCGAACGACAAGCTCGGCCTCACCTTCGATACCGTGAAGACCGGCAAGCTGGCCGAGTTGCTGACGATCACGCGGGCGAAGACCAGCGAGGAACTCGCGGTCTTCCAGGACAGCGTCGACTGGGTCTACGCCCAGTTCCTCGGCAAGGTGGGCGCGGCGCGGAAGATCGAGCCGAAGGCGCTGGAAGAAATTGCGCAAGGCCGCGTCTGGTCCGGGGCGGAGGCGGTCAAGCTCGGCCTGGCGGACGAGATGGGCGGGCTCGATGCCGCGGTGAAGTATGCCGCCAAGAAGGGCGGGCTGGGGGAGAATTTCCGGGTGGCGGAGTACCCGCGGCGCAAGATGTTTGCCGAAGCCTTCGCCGAGGCCTTCGAGAACCGGCGCCGCGACCAATCCGCCATGGCCGGGCCGCTCGGGCTGTTCCTCGACCGGGTGACGGCGGAGTTGCGCACGCTCGCCCATTTCAACGACCCGAGCGGACTCTACGCGCGGTTGCCCTTCGAGCTGCAGTTCAACTGACTCACCGGCCATGAACCAGGAGCCAATGCTTGCGCGCGATTGCCCCGCCACGGCCATCCCGGCCGGCGACCGGGTGGAACTCAAGGCGGGAACCCGGGTGTTCATCACCCAGACGCTCGGTGGAAACGTGACCGTCCGGGCGGACGGAGGGTTGTATCGCATCGCGCGCGAGGACGCGGGGGCGATCGCCGGATTCACGCCGGCCGAAGCCGCGACCAAGGCGGGACCGGCGGAGGAATTTTCGGAGCAGGCGGTCTGGGAAACGCTGAAGACCTGCTTTGATCCGGAGATCCCGGTCAACATCGTCGACCTCGGGCTGGTCTACGACCTGGCGATCGATCCGACCGCCGCGGGTCGCAACAAGGTTGAAGTCAAGATGACGCTGACGGCGCCCGGGTGCGGCATGGGCCCGGTGATCGCCGAGGAAGCCCGGCAAAAGATCGCGGCGCTGCCGACGGTGGAATCGGCGGTCGTCCACATCGTGTGGGACCCGCAATGGGTGCCGCAGATGATCTCGAGCACCGGGCGGAAAATCCTCGGGCTCGAGTAGTCAGGCGCCGACGGCGTCGAGCGAGCAACTCTCGACCGGGGTCTCGCAATTGGGCCGGGCGATGACGCCGGCGTGCGGTTCGGGGGAGAATTCACGGTCCGGTGCGGAGAGCAGGTGGCGGTCGCACACGGCAAACAACTCCGCCTCGGTGTGGGCCCGGCGCATGTCGTGCAGGAACGCGCCGGCGGGATCGACGCTCTGGCCGACAAAGTTCAGGTATTTCTTCATCTTCGCGACGTGCGCGTGTTCGGGAATGCCGGGCGCCCGGGTTTCGCCATATAGCCGGTCGATGTATTCCCGCACCTCCGCGAGCCGCACCGGGGCGGGCCGCCGTCCGGCCAGCGCCTCGCGGCACTGGCGGAAGATCCACGGGTTGCGGATGGCATGCCGCCCGATCATGAGGCCGGCCGCGCCCGTTTCCCGCAGGATCTCCACCCCGCGCGCGGCGGAGGTGACGTTGCCGTTGGCCAGGACCGGGCAGCGGACCGTGCGCGCGGCGAGCGCCACGTAATCGAAATGCACCTCGCTCCGGTACATCTCCTTCACGGTGCGGCCGTGCACGCTGAGGAGGTCGACGGCATGGCGGTTGACCAGCTCCAGGATCCGTCCGAAGTGCTCGGTCGAGTCGAAGCCGATGCGCATCTTCACCGTGAACAAGCCGGGCACGGCGTCGCGGAGGGCCCCGAGGAGCTCGTCGACCTTGGCGGGATCGCGCAGGAGGCCGCCGCCGACGTTCTTCTTGTAGATCTTGGGCGCGGGACAGCCCAGGTTCAGGTCGATGCCGGCGATCGGGTAGGCCAGCAGCTCGCGCACCGTGCGCACCATGTCGGGAATGTGTTCGCCGATCAGCTGGGCGAACACGGGCCGGCCGGTGGCGTTTTCCACGATCGAGCGCAGGATGTGCCTTTCCGGGCGCGACTGGCTGTGCACGCGGAAGAACTCGGTGAAGAAATAGTCCGGCGCGCCGTAATGCGCGATGACGCGCATGAACGGCAGGTCGGTGACGTCCTGCATCGGGGCGAGGGCCGTCACCGGCTGGCCGGCCGCGATCGCGGCCGGCAGGCGGGAACCGGGGATGATCATTGGTCGCCCTCGTCCTTCGGCTCTTCCTTCTGCTGCTTCAGCACGCGCTCGAGGATCTCACTCATGTCCTCGACGAGGTCGAACACCCGCCGGGCGACAAAGATCGGGCGCTGCTGCTGCAGCGCCAGCACCATCGAGTCGCTCGGCCGGGCGTCGAGCTCGAGAAACTTGCGGCCGAGCTCGTTCTGCATGTGCAGGATGATGCGGGCAAAATAGGTGCCGTCGTTGACATCGTTGATGACGATGCGCTCGAGGGTGATCTCGAAGCCGAGCAGCAGGTGGCCGATGAGGTCGTGGGTGAGGGGGCGCTCTTTTTTCACGCCGTTGATCGTCATCGAGATGGCGCTGCCCACGCTGGGATCCACGTAGATCACGAAGACCTTTTCGTCGTTGCCGAGGAAGACGGCGCAGCCATTGGGGGTCGGCATCAGGCCTTTGATGGTGACTTCGACGATGTCGGCGGGCATGGGGCCAAATGTGCGTGCTCGGGATGAAAGTGCAAGTCGGGCGGGCGGCGCGGCTCAGAAGCCGTGCAGGGCGATGCCCCAGGAGCGCGCCTGGGCGACCACGGCGGGCTTGTCGAGCATGATGACTTTGCCGGCCTCGAGGGCGGCCGCGTGCAGGCCGGCGGCGTGCATGGTCTCGAGGGTGCGCAGCCCGAACACGGGCACGTCGAACCGAAAATCCTGGCGGGCCTTCACCGTCTTGACGAAGAGGGATTCGTCGGTCTTGAAGCCGCCGGCGCGGCGCAGCATCTCGTCGGTGCCCTCGAAGGCTTCGACCGCCAGCACGGTGCCCTTGCGGACCACGCAGCCCTGGCCGATGTCGAGGCGTGCGACCTCGCGGGCGATGTGGATGCCGTGCTGCAGGTATTCGTCGTCCGTGCCGAGCCGGCCGCCTGTCATCGCCCCGGCGGTGGCCAGCTGGTCGTCGAGGAACGACCGCGCATCGAGGAGCGTGACGCCGAGCTTGTCGATCTCGGCGGCGATCGCGCCGAAGATGGTCTCGGCATTGCGCCGTTTCAGCGACATGAGGATGGCCGCGGCCTTCAGGTCCGGCACCAGCCCGTGGAAGAGCTTCTTGGGTTTCACCTGGCCGGCCATCAGCGCGTAGCCGGCGCCGAAATCCTTCAGGGCGGCGAGCATCCGGCCCACCTGGCCGACGTTCAGCGTGATTCGTTCGCCCGGGGGGAAGCTGTCGACCAGGTCGCCGCGGGTTTCGTCATCCATCGCGATCAGCCGGAGCGGGACGCCGGCCCGGCGGATGGCGGCGGCGGTGAGCGCCGGATAATCGCCGCGGCCGGCGATGAGCGCGACGGGACGCCGTGGATCGAAGCCGGTGGGAAGAAAGGCGGAGAGCATCGCGGGTCAAGTTGCCGGGCCGGGCCGCCCACCGCAAGCCGGCACGGGCCGGCGGCCGCAGCGCCGGCGCGCGCTAGGACTGCGAGCCGTAATATTTCTTGTAGCTCCGGTAATAGCGGTAGTTCGAATAATATTCGATGCGCCGGGAGGAAAGGCCGTTGAGCACGATGCCCAGGAGCTCGTTCTTGCTGTCGCGGAGCTGGCGGATGTAGAGGCGGATGTGCTTGCGATAGGCGCGATTGAAGCGGCAGACGTAGATCACCTCGTCCGTGCGCGCCGAGATCAGCAGGGAATCGGTCACCGCGCCCATCGGCGGAGAGTCGACGACGATCAGGTCGAAATGCTGCTTCATGGCCTCGATGAACTGGCCGAAAACGGGGGTCTCGAGGAGTTCGGTCGGGCTCTTCGACCGGCCGCCCGAGCGGAGCAGGTACAGGTTCTCGTCGACCTTGGCCAGGCCGAGCGCCGGGTCGGCAAACGGGTCGGCGGGGATCGTGGCGCCCGCCTCGAACCAGGCGATCAGGCCCGCTTCGTTGGTGAGCTTGAAATGCCGGTGGAGCATCGGACGGCGCATGTCGCAGTCCATGATCAGGACCCGCTTGCCGTGGCGCGAGAAGGACGCGGCCAGGTTGCAGCTGATCATCGTCTTGCCTTCGCCCGGGATGGTGCTGGTGACGAGGATCGACTTGGGGAAGTCGAGCTTCGACTGGATTTTCACGGCGCTGTAGACGCTGAGGAAGGCCTCCGAGCCGGGCGAAGTCTTGTTGCTGTTGACGAGGGAGTGCTTCTCGGTGTCGGGGACGTCACCCAGTTCGGGGATGATCCCGAGGAGATGGGCCCCGATGAATCCCTCGACGTCCCAGGCGCTCTTGACCCGGTCGTCCAGGAAACTGAGGCCCACGGCCACGGCCGCAAATACCAGCACGCCGATGCCGATGCTCGTCTTGAGGATGTTCCGCAGGTTCGGCGTGTAGGGCGCGCCGGCGGGCAGGGCGCGGTCGAGCGGCTTCACCGGGATGTTCTCGAGGTTCTTGGAGGTCGTGGTCTGGTTGAGCCGGTCCAGGATCTGGATGTAGTTGTTCTTCGCGACCTGCGCCTGGTTCTCCAGGCTCTTGAACTCGACCGAGAGTTCGCCGAGGCGGAGCTGGTCGCGTTCGGCCTCCTTGTATTCGCGCTCATAGGACGCCTCGGTCTCCTGCAGCTTGGTGTACTGCGTGCGAAGGTCGGCAATGGCCTGCTCGATGCTGCGGGTAACCTGGCCGGTGACGACCTCGATGGAATTGGCGAGATCGATCATCTTGGGGTGACGCTCGAGGTAGCGTTCGCTCAGGACCGCCTGTTGCTTTTTCAACTCGGCCAGCTGGGCCTTGAAAGTCGGGATGTTGCCGTAGCTGGAGATGTAGGCGATCTCCAGGAGGTTGCCGCCCTCCTGCTTCATCTTCTCGATCTGCCCGAGCAGGGTCTCGGCGTCGATGCGCGCGAGGCGGGCGGTGGTCAGCGTGGTGTTGATGGCCCGGAGGCGCTCGCTGATGATGTTGATGCTGTTGTCGAGCGACACCAGGTTGTTCTTGCGGCGATAGTCCTGCAAACGGGTCTCGGCGGCCTCGGACTCCTTGCGCAGTTCCTCGGCGCGGCCGCGGAGATAGTCGACGGCGAACTCGTTCTTCCCGCCGACGTTTTCCACCAGGTATCGCATGAACTGCTCGACGTATTTGTTGGCGATGAGGGCGGCGCCCTCGGGGTCGCGATTGGACACCGTGATGCTGATGAGAAAGCTGTTGCGGATGGAAGCGATCGAGGCGCCGCCGATGAGGCCGGACACCGGCGGGGG
>Ga0310810_10006295_pt1 | contig 13393 bp, 13 predicted proteins | sample NCmetagenome_FD_207641 | JGI IMG/M metagenome (GOLD analysis project Ga0310810, IMG submission 207641) | Soil microbial communities from experimental microcosm in Duke University, North Carolina, United States - NC | ecosystem: Engineered > Artificial ecosystem > Soil microcosm > Unclassified ... | reverse complement strand
CCTTGGAGCTCTCCGTACATCCGTTCGTTCAGCGCCTCGTCTCTCTCCGTTGGAATCGCGGTCTGTCCGATCACTTCGAGCGCCAGCCGAAGCGTCTCGTTCGCCCGTTGCAAGACGGAGGTGAACGCGCGATCGAATCGGTAGGGACGGAGCTTTTCGCCGGCATTCTTTGCTTCCTGTATGCCTCTCGATGACAACGGCACATCTACCCAACCGGTGAACCGGTTCTCCAGATTCCACTGAGATTCGCCATGTCGGAGCAACACCAAACGTGCCATCGCATGTCCTCCTGGTGGATCGGGGTAACGCGGCCAAGAATACTGAATCACGATTCCAAGTCAAGCGTTGCTTTCGAACGACTCCGGCAGTACCATGCCGCACGATTTCACTGGATGCGGATCTATGAGCACTGGGCCCTCGTGTGACAGCCGCTGGCATGCTCTGGAAAGCTGGTGGCTTGATATGGGAGAACGGCTGCAAGTCCATGAGCGTGCGGAGTCGTTTTTCAAGGCATCCGCGGCGGCCGGTCTACTCGATCGCATCGGACAGGTCGGTGGCCAGGTCGATTACCTGTTATTCGTGCTCATGCGATACTGGGTGCCGACAGTGCTTCCTCCCGCCGGGCGAGAGCGTCTGACCAAGAACGATGCGGATTACTGGCTCGAATCCGAACAGATCCTCAAGGCCGCGGCCCTCAGGTTACGGGAACTCAAGCCCTTGATCGAATTGCTCACTACTCCAAATCCCGTCTCTGAGACCGTCGCCGGCCAACACATCGGTGCATCCCCGGTGGCCGAATTGGAACTTTCGAGCATCGTCGAGGGAATCGCGGAAGCAGCCGGCAGCTATGGGGGGCCGGATTACACCTCGATCGTCAAGGCCTTCGACCCGGTTCCGTTGAGACAGACACAGCCCTTCAAGCACAACAAGAAACACAGCGCTGAACTCTGGGTCGTCTTCTTGCTGCGGGAACACTTGAGGAGTCTTGGGCTCGGCAAAGACCGGTATTGGCCGCTGATTGCGCCTCTTTGTACGGCTGCAGGCATTCTGGCATCGAACGGACAGGCCTATGGACCGGATGAACTCAAGAGCTGGTGGCAGAAAAACTGGCCGCGCACGTATACGCAGTTGGAGCAAAAGCAGGAAGCCGCGGATTCTGGTGGAGCGGCCTACGAGCAGGACTGGGACTGGTTTCAGGCATGGATGAACTGGCAACGCCAGCGCTAAAGCCTGTGACATTCTGGGTGGACTTGACCTTTTTGAGAAGGGGATCCAGTTCGATCCCGCCGTCTTGAAGCATTTTGAACATGGTAAGCGAAAAGAGCAGATAGAGCGCAACGCCAACCCAGATGACGTACGGTTGTACGCCTCCCTCTTCCTTCAGCACCGTATGCTGTTGGGCCGGATCGTTCCAGGCCTGTTGCTTGATCGCCGCAATGTGCTCACGGCAATGCCAGTAGTACACATAGTTGGCCGTCGCGCCTGCGACCACGCTCCACACGATTCCGCTCGTCATATCGCCCGTAAGGTAGGAGGAAACCATCGGACCGATCGCATACACAGCTGCATACAGATACATCTTCCGGTACAGAAACCAGAGAAATGACACATACAGAAAGGCCGGCCAGTTCCAGGTCAGCGCAAATCGAGGCGACTGCGGAGAGCCGAACTTCTTGAACTGCTCCAGATAGCGGTCCGCGTTCGGACCGATGAACTCGCGCCACAGATTCTCGTCGGTTCGAGTTGAAATTGGCGTCGACACGACTGGAGCCGCATCGGAGCCCAAGTCGTTGCCGCATTGGTAACAAAAATTTGCGTCGTCTTGGTTCAGTTGCTGACACTGGCTGCAGGCTTTCATCGCTCAGAGACTACCATAACGCCGGGTGGCGCGCGTCCGGCTCGTCTCCGTGGTCATTTCTTTTGTCCGTCATTTGCTTTCACCCGGATTCCTGTGCTACGTTCCCTTACTTTACAAGGGGATACGCCTATCATGCCGACCGACGAACTCAAGGAAAGTGCCGAGCAATATCTGATGGACACGTACACACGTCAGCCGATCTCTATTGTGAGAGGGCGGGGAGCGAAGGTGTATGACTTAGAGGGCCGTGAATACGTAGATTTTGTCGGTGGCATCGCGGTCAATCTACTTGGCCATGGACATCCCGATTTGGTGCTGGCAATCCAGAAGCAGGCGGCGCAGCTCATTCACACGTCAAATCTGTATTACACGCAGCCGCAGGTCAAGCTGGCGCAGATGCTGGTGGACCATTCATTCGCCGACCGGGTCTTTTTTTGTAACAGCGGAGCCGAGGCCAATGAGGCAGCGATCAAGCTTGCACGACGCTATTCTCACGAGAAGTACGGGGCCGGCCGGTTCGAAATCATCACGATGAAACAGTCGTTTCATGGGCGTACCATGGCGACGCTGACCGCAACCGGTCAGGACAAGGTGCAAAAGGGATATGAGCCGCTCGTTCCGGGATTTTCCTATGTGACCTTCAACCACCTGTCCGAATTGGAACAGGCGGTGACGGAGAAGACGGCGGCCATCCTCTTGGAGCCGATTCAGGGTGAAGGTGGTGTGCACGTCGCCTCGCGCGAGTACCTCAAGGGGGTACGTGAGCTCTGTACCCAACGCGACATTCTCTTGATCTTCGACGAAGTTCAGACCGGTATGGGCCGAACCGGGACACTCTTTGCCTACGAGCAGCTGGGTGTGCAGCCGGATGTCATGACCTTGGCCAAGGGGCTGGGCGGTGGAGTGCCCATCGGCGCCTGTTTAGCGACGGCGCCCGTGGCGAACGCGTTTACCCCCGGGTCACATGCCTCGACGTTCGGCGGCAATCCCTTGGCCTGCGCCGCAGCCTTGGCAGTCTTGCGTGTGCTGCTCGAGGGACCCGTGCTCGACCAGGCTCGTCGAATGGGCGAGTATCTGGCCAAAGGATTGTCCGAGTGCAAGGACCGACACCACATCGTCAGAGATGTGCGCGGCTTGGGGCTCCTGCAAGGGATGGAAGTCGAGATGGACGCGAAAACCGTCGTGGGGAACTGCCTGAAGCGCGGCTTCCTCGTGAACGCGGCGGGAGAGCACGTGCTTCGTTTTATTCCGCCGCTGATCATCAGCCAACCAGACATCGACCGTCTGCTGGAAGTACTGTCACAGATCTTTGATAGGCATGCCGCTCAGTCGGCGGGGCATTGAAGGCCGGCGTCCGATGAAAATATCGCCCCAACGTACTGTTCGTTCCGCCAAGGATCTCTTGGACGTTGCGGCGGTACCCCTGACTGAAGTGGAACGACTCTTGAGTTTGGCGGCTGATCTCAAGAAGAAGCAGCGCCGCGGCATAGCACATCCTCTCCTCACGGGGAAAACTCTAGGGCTTCTGTTTCAAAAACCTTCAACGCGCACGAGAGTGTCGTTTGAAGCGGGAATGAATCAGTTGGGCGGCCATGCCCTTGTCCTGCCGATGGCCGACATTCAGCTGTCCAGAGGAGAAAGCATCGCTGACACGGCGAGGGTCCTGTCCCGCTACTTGGACGCGATTGTCATTCGCACCTATGACCACGCCACGGTCGAGGAATGGGCGCGCGAGTCCGCTATGCCGGTGATCAACGGTCTTACCGACCTGAGCCATCCGTGCCAGGCGCTGTCCGATCTACTCACGATCAAGGAGAAAAAAGGGAAACTGAAGGGGATCAAGATTGCCTACGTCGGAGACGGCAACAACGTCGCCAATTCCCTGATCGAAGCGGCAGCCAAGATGGGCATGAGGATCGCGCTCGGCTGTCCCTCCGGCTATCAGCCGGATCAACACGTGGTTGATGTGGCGCGAGTCGAGGCCGCTAAGACCGGCGCAGTCATCGAGTTGGGCCAGGATCCCTACGTGGCGGTCAAGGAAGCCGATGTCGTGTATGCAGATGTCTGGATCAGCATGGGCCGGGAGCGGGAGCAGGCCAGGCGGCTGCGAGTCCTTGCACCCTATCAGGTCAACAGCCGGCTCATCGCCAAAGCCAAACCGGACGCGATCGTCATGCATTGCCTGCCCGCCCACCGGGGAGAGGAAATCACGGCGGAAGTCTTGGACGGTCATCAGTCCGTTGTGATTGATCAAGCGGAAAACCGGCTGCATATGCAAAAAGCCATTTTGACGAACCTGCTCGGGAAGCAGAGCAAAGGGCGACGATGAATCGCGGCATCCAAAAAATCGTGCTGGCGTATTCAGGAGGGCTGGACACTTCAGTCATTCTCAGATGGTTACAAGAGACCTACGAGGCGGAGGTCATCGCGTTCTGCGCCGATCTCGGCCAGGGGGAAGATTTGCAGGCCATCAAGGCCAAGGCCCAAAAACTGGGCGTCAAGAAGGTCTACGTCGAGGATCTCCGCGAAACGTTCGTGAAGGACTACGTGTTCCCCATGCTGCGCGGGAACGCCATGTATGAAGGATCCTATCTGTTGGGTACGTCGATCGCACGTCCGTTGATCGCTCGCCGGCAGGCGGAAATTGCGCTCAAGGAAGGGGCCGAAGCCGTTTCGCATGGGGCGACCGGCAAGGGCAACGATCAAGTCCGCTTCGAACTGACTTACATGGCCCTCGCGCCGGGGCTCAAGATCATTGCCCCCTGGCGCGAGTGGGCGATGCGGTCGCGCCGTGAATTGATCGAGTATGCGGACCTGCACGGCATTCCCGTGACGGCGACCAAGGCGAAGCCGTACAGCATGGACCTCAATTTGTTCCACGTCAGCTATGAAGGCGGCATTCTGGAAGACCCCTGGGAATCTCCGCCGGACGAAATTTTCCAGATGACGGTGTCCCCCGAGAAGGCCCCTAATAAACCGCAGGAAGTGGAGATCGACTATGAAGCCGGCAATCCGGTGGGGGTGAACGGGAAAAAAATGAGTCCGGCTGCCCTGCTGGCTTATCTCAATAAGGTGGGTGGGGCACACGGTATCGGGAGGGTCGATCTGGTCGAAAATCGGTACGTGGGCATGAAGTCACGGGGTGTCTACGAAACGCCCGGAGGCACCATTCTTCATGTGGCTCATCGCGGTTTGGAATCGTTGACGATGGACCGCGAGGTCTTGCATTTCAGGGATAGTTTGATCCCTCGGTATGCCGGGTTGATTTACAACGGCTATTGGTTCAGCCCCGAACGCGAGATGGTGCAAAAGGCAATCGATGACGCGCAGCAGGATGTCACCGGCACGGCGCGAGTGAAGCTGTACAAAGGCAGCTGCACGTTGGCCGGGCGCAAATCCAAGCGGTCGCTCTATCGACTCGACATCGCCACCTTTGAAGAAGATGAAGTGTATGACCAGAAAGACGCGGAGGGCTTCATCCGTCTGAATGCATTGCGGCTGAAGATACGGGCGCAGCGCAAGAAGGCATCGTCCTGATGGCGAAAGGGCGGACAGACAACGGTCTCGGCAATGGCAAGGCCTGGGGTGGCCGGTTCGGGGAGCGGACGCACCGTCTGGTCGAGGCCTTCACCGGCTCGGTGAGCATCGATCGGAGGCTCTATGCGCAGGACATCCAGGGAAGCGTCGCGCACTGCAAGACTTTGGAGAAAGCGCGAGTGCTCACGCCCGGCGAAACTCGGACAATCGTGCGAGCCCTCGACTCGGTGAAAACCGAGTTGGATCGAGGTCGGTTTAGGTTTATACCTCAAGACGAAGACATTCATATGGCCATTGAGCGGCGGCTCACGGAGTTGATCGGTCCCCTGGGAGGAAAGCTGCATACGGGGCGAAGTCGGAACGACCAAGTCGCGCTGGACATCAGACTCTACCTCCGCCATCAGCTCGAAGATTTTTCCAAGCGGCTTCAGGAGTGTCAGCGCGTGCTTGTCGCCAAGGCCAAGGCGCATCGCACGGTTGCGATGCCCGGCTACACGCATTTGCAGAGGGCGCAACCGGTTCTCTTCGCGCATCACCTGTTGGCATACGTCGACATGCTCGAGCGCGACAAAGGCCGCATCCAAGACGCTCTGAAACGGCTGAACGTAATGCCGCTCGGATCGGGGGCCCTGGCCGGGACCAACTATCCCGTCGATCGGCGCTATACGGCAGGGTTGCTGGGGTTCCCCCAAGTGACCACCAACAGCCTGGACGCCGTATCGGACCGCGATTTCATGATCGAGATTGCGGCGGCGCTCTCGATTACGATGATGCATTTGTCCCGGTTGAGCGAAGAATTGATCGTCTGGTCCTCACAGGAATTTCATTTCGTGGATCTTCCGGAGGGGTTCTGTACGGGAAGCAGCATGATGCCGCAAAAAAAGAATCCTGACGTGCCCGAATTGATCCGGGGGCGAACCGGCCGGGTCTACGGACAGTTGATCAATCTGTTGACGACGATGAAAGCGCTCCCTCTGAGCTACAATCGGGACTTGCAAGAAGACAAGCCTGCCTTGTTCGACGCGTTGGACACTGTGACGGCTTCGCTTCAAGTCTTGACGGAACTGATGCGTCGGCTCAAAGTAAACCGGGAGAGCCTAAAGCAGGCCGTTCAAGGTGGCGGGCTGCTGGCGACCGAACTGGCCGACTATTTGGTCGGCAAAGGCATGCCGTTCCGGGAAGCGCACGGAGTGACCGGCCGGGTGGTGCGTTCGGCGCTCGAGCGTCGGCGGGAGTTCACGTCGTTTACGCTCGAAGAGCTGCGTCAATTTTCCGATCGTTTCGATAAAGGCGTCTTCGCACGGTTGACCGTACAGGCTGCAATCGATCGCAAAGCGCAGATCGGCGGGACAGCCAGAGGGCAAGTGGAACAGCGGATCAAGGACCTTGAGCGGATGTTATCGTGAAGGCGATCGTGATGGCCCTTGCAATCTGGTCGTTGGCCGCTTGTGGAGTTGTTGGATCGCCGGTGGCGCCTGAGGATGTCGGAGTGGCGCCCACCATTGAGCGACAAAAAAGAGCCGATACCGAGGCCGGAACGCAGTCGGGCGTAGACACCCAGCCAGTGCTTGAGCCGCAGGGTCAGGATGTGGACCTCCCGCCGTTGCGGCCGGTGGGGACCCGCGGAGTGTCGGGTCCCAACTGAAGGAGTTACGTACGCTGAAAATGTGTACTGCATCAACCCAAGCAAGGCGACGGACTGTTGAATGTGATGATGGTTGGTTGTGTTGACCGTCTACAGAACGAATCGACTGCTTTCACCTTCCGTGTTATCTATACTGAAGTGAGGAGAGACCAATGCTGATTCAACCAACGCGACAAGGGCAACCGCCGAAACCTCAGGCCGGCAGGCGGCTCTTGCTCGTCGACCCCTATCCTCGAAACAACCAGTATCATCTTACCGCCTCGGAGCGACGAGCCGTTTGGTTTCCCAAGCTGAGCTTGCCGACCATCGCGGCCTACACCCCCGAGTCCTGGTCCGTCGCTCTCGTGGATGAAGCCGTCGAAGACATCGATTTCGATACTCCCTGTGACATGGTCGGACTCTCGATCATGACCTGTTATGCGCCGCGCGCCTATGAGATCGCGAAGGAATTCAAAAAGCGGGGGAAGACGGTGGTGATGGGCGGCGTGCATCCGACCTATTGCCCCGACGAAGCGCTCCAGCACGCCGATGCGATCGTCTGCGGCGAGGCGGAGGACCTATGGCCCCAATTGGTGGCGGATTATGAAGCGGGGGCGATGCAGCGGGTGTACAAGATGACGGCGTTTCCGTCGCTGGAACGCTACAAACCCCCGCGCGTCGAATTACTGAGTCCCGATTCCTACATGACCCGCCAGTGCAGCTTCACGACAAGAGGCTGTCACTTCGACTGCGAGTTCTGCAGCGTCTCGCCATTTAACGGCAAGACCACGAGGCGCCGGCCTGTCGACGAGGTGGTGTCCGAACTCAAGAACGTGCAGCGGTGGGTCCGCAGCGAATTGGTCGAGCGCATGCGCGATGAACCGCTGTGGCGTGCCTTCCTCTCCACGCTGAAAATCCGGGTGGGCATTGAAGACGGCAGCATTGTGGCTTTCGTCGACGATCTGCATAACAGCAACCGGGCCTACTGCCGGGAACTCTGGACCGCCCTCAAACCTCTCAAGATCAAATGGGGCTGCCAGTCCACGCTTTTTTTGGGGGACGACGAGGAGATGGTCAAGCTGGCCGCCGAAAGCGGCTGCGTCTCGGTGTTTGTCGGGATGGAGTCGCTCGACGAAGACTCCTTGGACGAAACGAACAAGCCGTTCAACCGGGTGAAGAAGTTTTCTCAAGAGATCGAGATGTTCCATAAATACGGCATCATGGTGAACCCCGGGATCGTGTTCGGATTCGACAGCGACGATGAAGCGGTGTTCGAACGGGCCGTCGATTTCTTGACCAAGAACCACGTCGAGCTCGCATACTTCAACGTCCTCACGCCACTGCCGGGGACGGCGCTCTTTGACCGGTACAACAACGCCGGACGGATCTTCGACCGGGATTGGTCGAAGTACGACGGAAAACACGTGGTGTTCCAGCCGAGCCGCATGACCCCGGAACAGCTGCAGGAAGGGTTCCACTGGGCGAACCATCAGTTCTATTCCCTGCCCAACATCTGGTACCGGCTGGCCGGCACCAAACAGCGGCTGGTTGCCCGGTGGGAGATGAACCGCGAGTTCCGCAAGTTGGTGAAACGGAGCTGTCCGAAGGGAAAATTGTCTCCGCTCGCGTCCGTGCTGAAGAATCTGCAGGCGAAGCTGCCGGTGCTCGATACGGATCATCTCATCCCCAGCGCGCTGCACGCGCTCAAGCAGCGGTTTGATCCCAAAGCTCCGTCGGCAGAGCGATTGACCCTGAATATCAAGGTGAAGCGGCACGACAAGTTCGCAGCGCTGTTCATGGATCTCGAGGGAGCGCTGGATCGGCTGAATGTCCATGAGCTCATCAATCGCATCAGAGAAGCGGCCGACAAAGCCAGAATGGATATCATCGTGAACTTCGAGCACCTGAAGCTCGCCGCGCCCGATGCGCTCAAGGCGCTTGCCGACTCGGACGCCATCAAGGCCGCCGTTCCCCATGTGAAGGTGCGGTATCGCAAATTCAAAGACGCCTTCGAAACCTCCATGCAGGGCCTGTCGTTGGCTGGCCTGGAAATGTTGATCGAGGATTTTCAGGATGCATAATTTCGAGTACCGCCAGGGAGAGCTCTACTGCGAGCATGTGCCGGTGAGTCAGATCGCCAAGCAGGTGGGTACGCCCTGTTACATCTACAGCCACGCGACCCTGACTCGGCATATCCGGGCTTATGACAATGCCTTCAAGAACATCCCGCACCTCATCGCCTTTGCCATGAAAGCGAACTCCAATCTGGCGGTTCTCCGCCTCATGGCAAAAGAGGGGAGCGGTGTGGACATTGTCTCCGGCGGCGAGTTATTCCGCGCCCTGAAGGCCGGCGTGCCTTCGTCGAAGATCGTGTTTGCAGGCGTCGGAAAGAATGCGGAAGAGATCCGTGATGCCTTGAAGGCCGACATTCTGATGTTCAACATCGAATCCTCGGCGGAGATGCACGCCATCAATGACGTGGCCGCTTCTGTGGGGAAGATTGCGCCGGTGGCGCTGCGGATCAATCCGGACATCGATCCCAAAACGCATCCCTACATTTCGACAGGGCTGAAGAAGAGCAAGTTCGGCATCGCCGCCGACCGCGCCCTGGAAGAATTCCGCGTGGCCTCCACGCTCCGCCATATCAGCGTCGTGGGAGTCCATGCTCACATCGGTTCGCAGCTGACCGACGTCACGCCCGTTGTCGAGTCCCTGAAAAAAGTCCTGACGCTCGTCGACGCGCTCAAAGCGCAGGGGATCAAGATCAGGTATCTCAACATCGGCGGAGGGTTGGGTATCACCTATTCGGACGAAAAGCCGCCGTTGCCGCACGAATTGGCTGAAGCGGTCTCGCCGCTCGTCAAGGGACTGGATCTCACCTTGGTGATGGAGCCGGGCCGGGTGATCGTCGGGAATGCAGGAATTCTTGTGACGAAAGCGTTATATGAAAAAATCGGAGAGAGCAAACGGTTCGTTATCGTGGATGCGGCCATGAACGATTTGATCAGACCAAGCCTGTACAGCGCCTATCACGACATCCGTCCCGTCTCCGAGGCCCTGTTGCAGAGGCCGAAGCACCCTGTCGATGTGGTGGGACCGGTCTGCGAATCAGGTGATTTTCTGGCCAAGGACCGCTCGTTGCCTGAGGTCAAACCGGATGACTTGTTGGCCGTCATGAGCGCGGGCGCCTATGGGTTCGTCATGGCCTCCAACTACAATTCGCGGCCGCGAGTGCCGGAGGTATTGGTCAAGGACAATGAAGTGCATGTCATCCGTGCGCGCGAGAGTTATGATGATCTTGTTCGAGGCGAGACAATTCCGGAATTTTTGAATTGACCGGCCCACTACGATGCGAAAACGAAGCCGGGGAGGCGCGTCCCGGGATATCGATTGCAAAGCCATCGGTGGGTGGTGGGTAAAGACGGCGGGCCTAGGCGGGTGAGAAGAGCGTCGTTTTCACCATCCTGCTAGAGGAGTGTCCATGTTTAGCGGTTCATTAGTGGCAATCGTCACTCCCTTCCGCAACGGCAAGGTCGATGAGCGTGCCTTCGCCGATCTGATCGAATGGCAAATCGCCAACGGGACCAACGGCATCGTGCCTTGCGGCACGACCGGTGAATCGGCAACGTTGACGCATGAGGAACACCGCCGGGTCGTGAGACTCACGGTCGAAGTCGTCAATCGAAGGGTGCCGGTCATTGCCGGTACAGGTTCAAACAGCACCGACGAAGCGGTTTCGCTTACGCGCCATGCCAAAGAGGCCGGTGCCGAAGGAGCGCTGCTTATCACGCCGTATTACAACAAACCGACACAAGAGGGGTTATATCGCCACTACAAAGCCGTAGCCGAGGCCGTCGATGTTCCGCTGGTGTTGTACAACATTCCCGGTCGGACGGGCGTCAACATGCTTCCTGCCACAGTGGCGCGCCTTGCCGTGCTGAAGAATATCGTGGGTATTAAGGAAGGAAGCGGCTCGGTGCAGCAGGCCTCCGAAATCGCGCAGACCTGCGGCGATCGCCTCACGGTCTTGTCCGGCGACGACGCGCTCACACTTCCCATGATGGCCGTAGGGGCTAAAGGGGTTATCACCGTGACCGCCAACGTCGCCCCAAAAGAGATGGCCCAGCTGACCGCCTCATTCCTCGCGGGGCGCCTCGACGAAGCACGCCGCATCCATTTTGCGCTCTCACCGTTGTTTGCCGCATTGTTTTATGAAACGAACCCCATTCCGGTGAAGGAAGCGCTGGCAATGATGGGGAAGATCGATTCAGAGCTGCGGCTGCCGCTGTGTACCATGGGGGCAGACAACAGAAATCAGCTGGCCAAGGTTCTCAAGGAAATGCGGCTGATCTAGTCATCCATCACTCTGAAAGCTCACCTGTCATGATCAAGGTCATCGTTGCCGGGGCCGCTGGCCGGATGGGAAGCCGGTTGATCGCATTGATCAAAGAGGCTACGGGGTTGACGCTCGCAGGAGCCGTCGAAGGCAAAGGACATCACGCGCTCGGCCATGATGCGGGCGAGGCCGCTGGTGTGGGCAAAATCGGCGTTCCCATCACCGATGACCTTCCCCGTCTGCTCGATCGGGCCGAGGTGATCATCGATTTTTCGTCGCCTGAGGCGACGCTTCGGCACCTCAGTGCCGTCGCCGAACGCCGGCGGGCGATGGTGATCGGAACGACGGGGCTTAGTGACGGACAATTAGACGAACTCAAATCGTTGACCCGGCAGGTGCCCTGCGTTTTTTCTCCCAACATGAGCGTGGGCGTGAACCTGATCTGCAAGGTGATCAGCGAAATGGCCAAGACGTTGGGAGACGACTATGACATCGAAGTTATTGAAGCTCATCACCGGCTCAAGAAGGATGCTCCCAGCGGGACCGCACTCAAGATTGCCGAAGTGCTGGCCCGAGCCGTCAACCGCGACCTGACGCAGGTCGGCGTGTATGCCCGCAAGGGCCTGATCGGAGAACGAAAGAAACAGGAAATCGGCATCCAAACGATTCGCGCCGGCGACATTGTCGGAGATCACACGATTGTCTTCGGCGGAATGGGCGAACGAATTGAAGTGACCCACCGTGCCAGCAGCCGTGACACCTTCGCGCGGGGCGCGTTGCGTGCGGCGAGTTGGGTCATCAACCAGCCTCCGGGGCTGTACGACATGATGGATGTGCTGAATCTCAGGTAGGCGTTACGAGAAGCCGCACCCTTGCCCAGGCGGCGGCAAGCGCGTCAGAAACGACCAAAAGAATGGTTCATCGCGTCAATGTCTGGCCGTGATAGGACGAGGTTCAGAATCCGCCGCCTTTCGACGACCACAGTTCAAACAGGCAAACACGGTGATCGCCAGGCCGGCATCCAAATCCACTGCCCGTTCCGGCAACATTGTTCCGCGACATTTATCACAGGTCTTCATGTGCCTCACTGTAACATTCGCATCCAAAGCTGCCTATCCATCAGAAGTACGGGGAAACACGCAATTAAGGCCCGCAAGAAGCGTGGAAGGCTAGGCCGTTCGGGCAATGTGGACCTTCATCAACTCGCTGGTTTGGGAGACACTACCGGAGGGTAGTATTGTTGACAGCAGGACGACCGTCCCATAGGATTGTGGCGGCACGTTCGGGCAGCCACTATGTATAGAATCATCTTCATTCTCATCCTTCTCATCATCCTCTATTTCCTCCTCCGTAGCGCCTTTCGGGAGTTCGGCAGCCGGCAGCCTGAGCGGTTACCGCAAAGTAAAGACCAGATGGTGCAGGATCCTGTGTGCCGGGTCTTTATTCCGAGGGGATCAGCGGTGACCGAGGTCATCGGCGGACAGACGTATTGTTTCTGCAGCCAGGGCTGTGCAGTGGCGTTTCAAAAGCAGATGACGGGTTGAGCGAGCGAGACAGGATCTCGCCGGTCCCTGGCAGCGTTAGCTCGGAAGGAGCACTCAATAGGTGGGAGAGATTCAGCAGCCGGAGTAGCTATAGTCGTCGAGTTTCTCTTCCTTGTCGAACTTGAGCGTGATCTCACACTGGTTTGGCTTGAAGTTGAAGAAGGGCGGGCCCGATTTGCCGCCGGCGATACGATAATAGGTCCAGGTTTCGCCGCCGAAGAAACGGGTCGCCTTGCCGCTCGGTTCGCCCCAGTTCTTGACGAACCACGCCTTGTCCTTCCCCTGTAACTCAGCCGGCTTGAGCGACTGTTCGAGGTATGGATTCCCCCCACATCCGGACAGAATCAGATACCCGGCCAGCATCCACACGCACCGTCGCATCATGGAATTGTCTCCTCGATTGGAGAGGAATTAGCCCTTCCTGAGAGGCGGGGCTGTTGGCGGCTGGATTCTAACCGTGGGTCCCGTGGCTGTCAAACTCACCCACCGCCCTT
>Ga0310810_10006294_pt1 | contig 13393 bp, 13 predicted proteins | sample NCmetagenome_FD_207641 | JGI IMG/M metagenome (GOLD analysis project Ga0310810, IMG submission 207641) | Soil microbial communities from experimental microcosm in Duke University, North Carolina, United States - NC | ecosystem: Engineered > Artificial ecosystem > Soil microcosm > Unclassified ... | reverse complement strand
CGTCAGTGAGCGAAATCGAGGAGGGCGATAGCACCCGGGGCGATGCCGGTGCGGCCTGCTCGGCCGCCGACCCGGCGGTCGCGGCGGAGAGAACGAATACGCCGATCAGCCAAAGAACGATCAGGGATCGTCGCATGTGAGGCACCTTTCGATGGAGAGTCTCTACGGCTTTATGTCTTGCATGAACCAGTCGCCGGGAATTTCCTTGCCGAGACCTTTTTCCTTGCAGGCTTGGTAAGCGGCGAAACCCATGCCGGCGAACTGGACGCCGGCGCCGACGTTGTTGAGGAAAAAAGTGATCTGGCTATCGCTCGTCCGCCCCTTCACCTTGCCGACGATCAAGTCCTGAATCTCTGGATAGCGGCTCCAATCTCGTTCTTTTTCGCGGCGCACTCCCGGCAGGTCCTTCTCGGTCCCCGGCGGCTGGCAGTGGAGGTAGCCGCCGAATTTCGAATGAATCGCGACGACGTCGCACTTCTCGAGCGCCGTTTCGTCCATCTCGAACTCGCGGATCGAGTTATAATGCATCCCCGGCTGGAGCCATTGGGCGCGCACGACCGGGCGGGAGGAGTTGGTCGCGCTGCAGACGATGTCCGCATCGGCGACGGCGGTCTCGGCGCTTTCCACCGCCTCGGTGGGGATCTCGTTCTCCGTCTCCATCTCGGCGGCGAATTTTTTTCGGTGCTCCGGGTTCGGGCTGTATATTTTCACCCGCTTGATCGGCCGCACGGCGGTTAAAAACCGGAAATGCGAGCGCGCCTGGCCGCCCGTGCCGATGAGCGCGAGCGTCTCCGAGTCCTCGCGCGCCATGGCCTTGGCGCCGAGCGCGCTCGTCACGCCGACGCGCGTCTGCTGAATGAATCCGTCGGGCATGATCGCCAGGAGCTCGCCGGTCTCGACGCTGAAGAGCTGGACGAGCCCGACATAGCGGTGGCCGCCGGCGAGCGGCAGCTTTTCGAGCCGCGGCGCACCGCCGACCGTTCTCTCGCCGAGAATGTCGGAGGTGATGCGAAGCGCGAGCACGCCGAGCTTTTTCACCCCGCCGTTGACCGATTTGAAGCTATAGCTCGTCTGCGGCAGCGAGTGCGGCAGGTAGGTCTGGCTGATCGGACAGTTGACCGCGCGTGAGCGCCTGCTGGATCTCTTCGTTATTCAAAATGAGCGTCATGCGCCTTCTATACTTCACCTCGTGTTGACCTGCAATCAGCGATTCGGTACGCTCGGAAAAGTTTTTAGGAGGCAGGATGATCACCGTCGAAGGAGAAAAAATCGAAGTTATCGACGCCCATTCGCACATGGGCGCGAGAAAAAAGCTCGCGATCCATCAGATCCCGCCGATCATGAAATGGATGGCCGAGGACATGCTGGGGTCGATGGACGACGCCGGCGTCGATGGCGTGGTGACCTTCGCGATCGGCATCGGCGAGCCGTCGGACTACCGCGAGACCAATCGCTACATCGCGGACGCGATGAAAAAAAATCCCGGGCGCATTCATGGCTTCATGCGCTTAAGCCCCGGCCAAGGCGTCAAGGACACATTGCAGGTTTTGGAAGAGGGCGTGAAGCTCGGGCTTAAAGGCATCAAGATCCATCCGCTGATCGAGAACTGCCCGGCGAACGATCGAGAGAAGGTCTATCCTTTGATGGAGGCCGCCGCGCATCACAACCTCACAGTGCTGATTCACTGCGGGCTCGGCGAAAACGCGAGCCCCGCGCGTCTCGGCGAGATCGCGCGCGATTTCCCGAAGCTCAAGATGATCTTCGGTCATTCGGGGCTCGTCGAGGGCGTGAGGCAGGTCGTCCAAATCGCCAAGAAGCACGACAACGTTCATATGGACAGCTCCGGCGTCGGCTGGCTGCCGTTTTTCTGCGAGTCGATTGCCTGGGCCGGTCCCGAGCGGGTGCTCTACGGCTCGGATCACCCGTTCAATCCGATGGAATGGGAGATTGAAAAGATCGTCAAGCACGCGCAGCGCCATTTAAAGCTCAAGATGGAAGACCTGCGTCTCATCATGGCCGGCAACATCAAGCGGCTGGTGGGGATCAGCTGACGAGATGGATGTGCTATGATTCTTAAAGCGCGGAAAGGAGGATGCTTATGAGCATGCCGACAACGGTTCTGGCCCGCACGATGTCCGACACTGTCGAGAGCGACATCCGGCGCGTCCACGTCATAGCCAACGAGATCCTCCCGCGCTACAAAAAGCCGAAGCTTAGCTTCGAAGATCTGCGCAAGGTGGCCGACGGGCCGTTCGATCTATTTTTGATTCCGCTCGTCTTCGACGACGAATATCGCCAAGACCCCTCGATCGTATTCAACGAAGCCAGGCGCCAGGAGATCAGGGACCACGCGATGGAAATCGCCGCGAAGCATCATTTCGATACGACGCAGCCCGATCTTATTCCCGGCATCGAAGATTCGCTCCGCGAGTCTCAGAGCGCGGGGCTTTTGAACGTGCTCATAACGACCGGCGGCCGGCGCTTCAAGCACGAGGCGATGGAGCAGCGGGGTCTTGGAAAATATTTCGCGGAGATCATCGACCGCGAAGAGACCTACTTCCGCAAAGAGCAGGGGATATATCATCTGTTTCGCCGGCGGCAGGATAAATTCCTCCGCGTCGTGCTCGTCACCGGCACGGTGACCTACGTCCGCGCCGGCAATAATCTCGCGCATCTCAAAGTCGTGGGGAAAGAGCTCGAGGTCTTGACCGTCGCTCTTTCGACGGAAGCTTCTTACAGCGACGAGAAGACGCTCGCCGCGGCGAAACCCTCGATCACGATCCACTCGCTCGCCGAGCTTTTGCCGGCGTTGAGAGCGCGGGGGTTGCTGGCGGCCTCCGCCGCGTAAAAACATTATGGAACAAACGCAAACTCAAGCTGCCGGTATAACTTTGCGCGCGCCGGGATGGACGCGGCTCGCCGCGACCTCGGTCGCGCACATGACCGAACACGTCTATATCGGCATCGTCACCGTCGCGCTGCCCGTGATCGCCGCGTCGATGGGCTTCAGCATGGCGCAGGCGGGCCTCCTCGTCTCCACGCGCTACTTCGTCGCGGGCCTCACCAATCTGCCGTCCGGGCTTTTGGCGGACGCGACCAGGCGGCGGAGCACGGTTTTGGGATTCTGCCTCGCGTTTTTGGGGCTCGGCAGTCTGCTCATGAGTTTTGCGCCGAGCTACTGGCCGCTGCTCGTCTTCATGGGCGTCAGCGGGCTCGGCACCGGCGGCTTCCACCCGCAGTCGATCGCGATCCTCTCGTCGGCGTACCGCGAGCGGCGCGCCTTCGCGCTCGGCATTCATGACAGCGCGGCCAATTTGGGCGAGATTATCGCGCCGCTCACGATCGGCGCGCTGCTGACGCTGACCGACTGGCGCACGACGCTGCAGATCTGGGCGCTGCCGGGCCTGGTGGTAGGCATCTCTTACGCGCTGTTTTTCCCCGAGCGAAAGCACGCCGCCGCGGAGCATGGCGCGCGGGCCAAGGGATCGTTCTGGCACGACGTGGTTAAAAACCGCGCCGTGCTCGCGATGCTCTTCGTCTCGATCTTTCGCACGCTCGGGCAAAGCGCGACGACGGTCTTTTTGCCGCTTTATATGACGATTTATTTGAAGCTTCCCGTGGCGACGATGGGCTTTTACATCTCGACGGTTTTTTTCTTCGCCGGCATCTCGCCGACTTTCTCGGGCTGGGCGGCGGACCGCATCGGGCGTATTCCGCTGATCGTCGTCGGCTCGGCGCTGGCGGGATTGGCGATCATGGCGATCCCTCACCTGACGCCGGGAATTCCGCTCGGCATCGGCTGCGCGCTCGTCGGCGGGCTGCTCTGGGCGCTGAGGCCGGTCGTTTTCGCGGCCGCGATGGAGGTCGCGCCGCCGGAGCTCGCGGGGACGACGGTCGGCTTTCTCTACAGCGGCAACATGGGGCTCTCCTTTTTAGCGCCGCTCAGCGCGGGGCTGATCGCCGACGCCTATGGACTCCCGACGGCGCTCACATTCATCGGCGTCTTTCCACTGCTCGCCTCGATCGTGCCCCTGGGGTTGTTGAGATCGCGAATGCGGGCAGTCTAAAGCATCCCTTTGTCGCTGAAGCTGTAGTACCTTCCGTGGCCGATCACGATGTGATCGAGCACGCGCACGCCCATCACTTCGCCCACCTGTTTTAATCTTTTCGTGATGTCGATGTCCTCGGGGCTCGGGGCCGGGTCGCCGCTCGGGTGGTTGTGGACGAAGATCACCGCGGCGGCGGACTCGCGGATGACCGGATTGAAGACCTCGCGCGGGTGGACGAGCGAGGCGGTGAGCGAGCCTTCGGAGATTTTCACCTCGCGGATCTTTTTGTTCTTGTTCGTGAGCAGCACGACGTAGAACATCTCGCGCTTCTCTTTCGCGAGCCGCTCGGAGAAATCGCGGTAGACGTCTTCGGAGGATTTGAGCGCGCGCCCGGCGTCCCATTTCTGTCGCGCCAGACGCCGGCCGAGCTCAAGCGCCGCTTTCACCTGGGCGCTTTTCGCCGGGCCGATGCCTTTGATCGCGGCGATCTCTCCCGCCGGCGCGCCGTCGAGGCCTTTGAGGCCATCGAATCGTTTAAGCAGCATCCGCGCGCAATCGAGCGCGCTCACGCCCGCGTTTCCCGTGCGGAGGAGTATCGCCACGAGCTCCGCCTCGGTCAGGCTCTCCGCGCCGCGCGCGAGCAGCTTTTCGCGCGGCCGGTCCTCCTCGGGCCAGTCTTTGATCGGCTGGTAGTTTTCCGCCATGACGTGGCCCTTTATCACGGCCGCGGTTTTTACTCCAGGACTCTGAGAAAGAGCCCTTTCAGATATTCGCCTTCGGGATGATGCAGGCTCACCGGATGATCGGGCGCGGGGCCGAGACGCTTCAGCAGTTGAACTTTGCGCCGCGCGTCGACGGCCGCGCCGAAGACGATCTTCTGGAAGAGATCGACCGCGACGTGCTGCGAGCAGCAGAACGTGAGAAGCAGGCCGCCGCGCGGCAGCAGTTTGAGGCCGTGAAGATTTAAAAACTTGTAGCCGCCGGCCGCGGCCTCGACGTCGCCGCGCCGATGCGCGAGCGAAGGCGGGTCGAGGACGAGGAGGTCGATTTTCTGGTTGAAGTTCTTCAAGTACGAGAACGCGTCGCCGCGGATGAGATCGCTTTCCTCGACGGTGAGTCCGTTTAGCTCGAGATTGCGCCTGGCCAGATCGAGCGCCGGGCGCGACGAATCGAGCGAGATCACGCGCTTGGCGCCCGCCTTCAACGCGTAGACCGAGAAACCGCCGGTGTAGGCGAAGCAGTTGAGGATCGTCATTTCCGGCGCGAGCGATGCGATGAGCGCGCGGTTATCTCTTTGATCGAGGAAAAACCCGGTCTTCTGGCCCGTTCGTATATCGACCAAGAACCGATGCGCGTTCTCTTCGATCTCGATAAGGTCTGGCGGCTCATCGCCGTAAACGACGCCCACTGAAGGGGCGAGCCCTTCTTCATCGCGCACGCCGCCTTCGCTCCGCTCGTAGACGCCCTTTGGCTTTAGCTCCGCGGCGAGCGCCTCGATGACGTGAGATTTAAGCGCGTCGATTCCCGCGGTGAAGAATTCACAGACGAGATAATCGCCGTAGCGATCCACGATCAATCCGGGAAGGAAGTCGCCTTCTCCATTGATGACGCGGTAGGCGTTGGTAAACGGCGCGACGAGGCGCTCGCGCAAAGCGACAGCGGCGGCGATGCGGCGCGAGAAGAAAGCGGCGTCGATCGCATCCTTCTCCCAGGTGAGAACGCGGACGCGAATCTGCGATTTGGGATTATAAAGTCCCCGCGCAAGGAAGCGGCCGTGAAAATCCAGCACCTCGGCCACGGAATCCGCCGCCGAATCCGCTTCGGATTTCTCTATCGCGCCGGAAAAGATCCACGGATGGCCGGCGAGGATGGGCCGCTCGCGGCCTTTCTTCAAATAAATGTGCAGCAATCTGGGCCCCGGCGGGATTTTGCAGGCGGTAGGCTGTAAGAACAGATGGTTATTTCGGCCTACCGACTAAAGCCTATTCTTTCCTGGCGAACGTGCCGCTCTTGCCGCCGCTTTTTTTAACCAGGCGAATCCCGCCCAGAGTCATCTCGCGGTCGACCGCTTTGCACATATCGTAGATGGTGAGCCCCGCGACGGCCGCCGCCGTCATCGCCTCCATCTCGACGCCGGTCTTGCCGCTCACCCGCACGGTCGCCTCGATCTCGACGCGCGGCGGATTTTTCTCCGGCGTCAAATCGATCGAGATCGACGTGAGGTTCAACGGATGGCACATCGGGATCAGCTCGGAGGTCTTTTTCGCCGCCATGATGCCGGCGACGCGCGCGACGGAAAACACATCGCCTTTTTCGACTTTCTTCTCGACGATCAGCTCGAGCGTTTCCGCGCGCATCGAGACCGCGCCGCGAGCGGTGGCGATGCGCTCGGTCACGTCTTTGGCGGTGACGTCGACCATGCGCGCTTTGCCTTCGGCGTCCAGATGCGAGAGCTTGGCCATTTCGTTCGCTTTCGGGGAAATCGGCTTTATGCTACATAAAATCAATGGATAAAAAAAGCCATCATCGCGTGCTCATCCTGGGCTCGGGCGCGGCGGGCCTCACCGCCGCGATTTACGCCGCGCGCGCCAACTTGGAGCCCGTCGTGATCGAGGGATCGCAGCCCGGAGGGCAGCTGACGATCACGACCGACGTGGAGAATTATCCCGGCTTTCCCAAAGGCATCCTGGGTCCGGAGCTGATGGAGGAGTTCAAAAAACAGGCGGAGCGCTTCGGGACGAAAATGGTCTTCGGCGACGTCACGTCGGTCGACTTGAAAAAACAGCCGTTCGAGGTGACCGCCGGAAAAGATCTCTACACCTGCGAGGCGCTCATCGTCGCGACCGGCGCTACCGCCAAGCTGCTCGGTATCCCGTCGGAGAAGCTCCTCATGGGCTACGGCGTCTCGGCCTGCGCCACGTGCGACGGCTTTTTCTTCAAAGACAAAGAGGTCGTCGTCGTGGGCGGCGGCGATACGGCGATGGAGGAGGCGCTGTTTCTCACCAAATTCGCAAACAAAGTCGACGTCGTTCACCGGCGAGGCGAGCTCCGCGCGTCGAAGATCATGCAGGACCGCGCCGAGAAAAATCCCAAGATCGCTTTTGTATGGGACACGGTGATCGATGAGATTATCGGCGATCCCAAGAACGGCGGCGTCGTCGGCGTGAAGCTAAAGAACGTCAAGACGGGAAAGATTCAGGACTACAAGACCGACGGCGTTTTCATCGCCATCGGCCATGAGCCCAACACCAAACTCTTCAAAGGCCAGCTTGACATGGACGAGTTCGGCTACCTCGTGACACGCGATGGAACGAAGACCAATGTTCCCGGCGTGTTCGCCTGCGGCGACGTGCAGGACCGCGTCTATCGACAGGCGATCACCGCCGCCGGCACCGGCTGCATGGCGGCCATCGACGCCGAGCGTTATCTGGAAAGCCTGCATCACTGAGTCCGAGCTCCGATTCGTTCATCCGCACCGCTCCGATCAATTTTTGCTTTTCGGCGTCACCGCCTTTGTGGTAGATAGACCGGATGTTTACCGTTCGCCACAAGGGAGCGCGGGGACAACCGGAAAATGTGCCTTTCGCCGACGTGCACACGCTCATCGAAAGGGGCGATGTCACGCTCTATATGGAGATCGACACCGCGAGCGAAGAAGAGCTCGACTTCCTACGCACCAATCTTCACCTCCACCACTTGACGCTCGAAGACATCGTCCACCAGAACCAGCGACCGAAGATCGACGCCTACGAAAATTACGTCTACCTCGCGATCCATGCCCTCGCGAAGAAAGACGGCTGGGAGGTCGAGCCGATCGAAGTCGATCTCGTCCTCGGGCGGAATTGGGTATTGATGTGCCACTACGGTCCCATTCCGGGGCTCACCGACAATCCGAATTTCGGCGAGCGGATCGATGTGGGGCTGGCGCAAGGCGCCGATTTTTTGCTTTACACGATCGTCGATATGATCGTCGACGGCTACTTCCCGCTGATCGATGCTCTGGAGGAGGAGATCGACAATCTGGAGGACCGGCTGATCGAGAACACCAATACCGAAGACTTAAACCGGCTGCTCGCCTTCAAGCGCTCGCTGATCCACGTGCGCCGCGCGGTTGGGCCGCAGCGGGAGGTGTTCAATCAGCTCACGCGCCACGATTTTCACCTCGTTCGCAAGGAGAACACGGTTTATTTTCGGGATGTCTACGATCATTTGATTCATATCTCGGAGGAGCTCGACGGGCTCCGCGACATCCTCGCGGGCGCGATGGAGGTCCATCTATCGTCGATGTCGAATCAGCTCAACGTGACGATGAAGAAGCTCACGGCGTGGGGCACGATTCTCGTATCGATCGCCGCGGTCGCCGGCATTTACGGCATGAATTTCGAGCAAATGCCGGAGCTCAAGTGGAAATACGGCTATCCCTTCTCGCTCGCGCTGATGGCGGCGATCTGCGGCGCGCTCTACTTCTATTTTAAGAAAAAAGATTATCTCTGAGCGGTTCAGACGCTCTCGACGCCGCTCTTGTGGACGCTCTTGACGGCGCGTCCCGAAGGGTCGTTCATCTTCGCGAACTCCGCGCTCCAGCGAAACGCCGTCGGCGTCGAGCAGGCGATCGACGGGCCGACCGGAACGGTCAGCGCAGCGGTCGGATTGGGAAAGTGGCGGTCGAAAATCTCGCGGTAATAATAACTTTCTTTCGAAGTCGGCGTTTGCGTCGGAAACCTGTCCGCCGACGCCGTCTGAGAATTGCTCTTTCTGCCGCCAGAGGATCTCTTTCGGCAGAAAGCCCGTAAAGGCCTTTCTCAGCACCCCTTTCTCGATCGTGTTTCCGGGGCACATCTTATCGCGCGGGTCGATGCTCATCGCATAGTCGAGGAATTCCTTGTCGAGGAACGGCACGCGCGTCTCCAGCCCCCACGCCGCGGTCGCTTTGTTGGCGCGCAGGCAGTCGTACTTGCTGAGCGCGGCGAGCTTCCGCACCGTCTCCTCGTGGAATTCCTGCGCGCTCGGCGCCATGTGAAAATAGAGATAGCCGCCGAAGACCTCGTCGGCCCCCTCGCCGGAGAGGACCATCTTGATGCCCATCGATTTGATCTTTCGCGCCATGAGATACATCGGCGTCGCGGCGCGCACCGTCGTCACGTCGAAGGTCTCCAGATGATAAATCACGTTCTCGAGCGCGTCGAGACCCTCCTGGACGGTGAAGATCGTCTCGTGATGCACCGTGCCGATGGCGCGCGCGACCTTGCGCGCGTATTTTAAATCCGGCGATTCCTTAAGGCCGACCGAGAAGGAATGGAGACGCGGCCACCACGCTTCCTCCCGGCCGGCCGATTCGATGCGTTTTTTTCTGTATTTCGCCGCGATCGCCGCGATCAGCGAGGAGTCGAGCCCGCCGGAGATGAGCACGCCGTAGGGGACATCCGACATGAGCTGGCGCCTGACCGCCTTCATCAAGCCGGCGCGAAGTTTTTTAGGCGAGACCTTCTCGTCGGGAAGCTTTTCCTGCCAGGCGGGCCGATACCAGCGCACGAATTTCTTCTCGCTGCCGAGATAGTAATGTCCGGGCGGGAATTCTTCGATGCGCTCGCAAACGTCCACCAGCGCTTTCATCTCGCTGGCGGCGTACGCGGTCCCGTTCGCGCTCCAGCCGATGTAGAGCGGGCAGATGCCGATGTGATCGCGCGCGATAAAGTAATCGTTCTTCCGCTTGTCGTAAAGAACGAACGCGAAGATGCCGTTGAGGAGGTTTAAAAAATCCGGCCCGTACTCGTCGTAGAGATAAAGAATGACCTCGCAATCGGATTTTGTACGCCAGGAATGCTTTCGCTTGAGATGTTTTCTGAGCGCGATGTGGTTATAAATTTCGCCGTTGACGCCGAGGACCGCGCCGGTGTCCCCGTCGATGAGCGGCTGCGCGCCATGCTCGACGTCGACGATCGAGAGGCGCTCGTGCGCGATGATGGCACCCTCGCCGGCATAAACGCCGCTCCAGTCCGGGCCGCGGTGGCGGACGCGGCCGGCCATTTTGAGCGCCTGATCGCGAAGTACCGGCGAGGGCTCGCGAATCTCGAATATGCCGACAATGCCGCACATGGCCGCAATATCGATTGTGGCGGCCGAGGCGGAAATTACAATCAGGGATATACCGGAGTATTTTACCGGTGTTTTTTGGAGTCTCTTAAGAGCTCGAGCGCCGCGAGACGTCCCGAAGCCCCCATGACGCCGCCGCCGGGATGGGTGCCGGCGCCGCAGAGATAGAGGCCGGCGATGGGCGTTCGATAGCGCGCCCAGCCGGCGAGCGGCCGCATGAAAAAAAGCTGATCGAGCGCGAGCTCGCCGTGAAAGATATTGCCTTCGGTGAGGCCGAACTCCTGCTCCAAGTCCCAGGGCGTCACGACCTGGCGGTGGAGGATGATGTCTTTAAGATTCGGCGCGTACTCGGCGAGCGTATCGATGACGGTATCGCCGAATTTTTCCCGGAGGTCCGGCCAGCTGCCTTCCTTCAAATGGTAAGGCGCATATTGAACGAAGATCGACATCACGTGTTTTCCCGGCGGCGCCATCGTCGGGTCGATCGTCGAGGGGATGACGACATCGAGATACGGCCGGCGCGAGAAGCGCCCGTACTTGGCGTCGTCATAGGCCCGCTCCAGATAATCGATTGACGGGCTGATCGAGATCGCGCCGCGAAGGTGCGGCCCTTCGCCCGGTATGCAGGTAAAGTTAGGCAGCGCGTCGAGCGCGAGGTTGACCTTGCCGGAGGAACCGCGCATGCGGATGCGGTTGACCTGCAAGACGAACTCCGGGTCGAGATGGACCGAGTCGATGAGCTTTAAAAATGTCCGCTTGGGGTCGACCCCTGAGCTGACGGCATCGGCTTCGATCTCCTCGCCGTTTTCGAGCGCGACGCCCGCGGCCCGATCGTTCTTGACGATGATATGGGCGACCGGCGCCTTGGTGCGAATCTCCACGCCGTGGGCGCGCGCGGCGTTGGCGAGCGCGCCCGCGACGCTGCCCATGCCGCCGCGCGCCCAGCCCCACGAACGGAACACCGCGTCGATCTCACCCATATAGTGGTGCAGGAGAACGTACGCGGTTCCCGGCGAGCGCGGACCCAAGAAGGTCCCGATGATGCCGCTCGCGGACATCGTGGCCTTGAGCGGTTCGGTCTCGAACCATTCGTCGAGATAATCGGCCGAGCTCATCGTCATAAGCTTGGTGAGATCGTAGAGGACATCGCTCTTGCGCACGTGGCGTAAGTTGAGAAATGTCGGAAAGTCGCGCGGATTGAATGTCGTCGGGTCAGGCGGCACGACGCCGAGAATCGGCTTCACCGCCATCGCCATCCGGTGCATGAGCCTGCCGAACTGATCGTACGCCTCGGCGTCGGTCGCCGAATGGCGCTGAAGCTCCCGGCGCGTCTTGTCATGATCGCTCCAGCGCGCGAGATGATCGCCGTTGGGAAGCGGCGTGAAAGTGCAGTCGAGCGGGATCACCTCCAGGCCGTGAGCGGCGAGATCGAGATCGCGGATGACCTCCGGGCGCAAGAGGCTCACGACGTAGGAGCAGACCGAAAATTTAAAGCCGGGAAAAATCTCCTCGGTTACCGTCGCGCCGCCGACCACGTGCCGGCGCTCCAGCACGAGCACTTTCTTGCCGGCTTTGGCGAGATACGCCGCGTGCGTGAGGCCGTTGTGGCCTGCGCCGATGACGATGACGTCGTATTTATGGGCCATCAACGTTCCTTGCTTAAGCGGCCATTTTTTGTAATTTTGATCGACAAGTCAACCGAATGATAGAGACAGGGACGGAGAAAAGTCACTGCTGTTCTGTCTCTATCTGTTAATCATGCCGATCGGAACCGCTTTTCATCCCCGCACCTCCGCGTTGTGCTTAAGCCATAACTGGCGCGTCTGGTCCGGCTATCTCGCCGCCAGTTCCTACGAAGTGCTGCACGATCACGAATATCATGCGATCCGAAACTCCGCAGCCCTGATCGACATCTCGCCGCTTTACAAATATGACGTCGCCGGCCGCGACGCGCTCAAATTCGTCGATCGCGTCGTGACGCGCGACGCCGGTAAGTGCGCGCGCGGGCAGGCGATGTATACGTGCCTCTGCGATACGGAAGGTAAAGTCATTCAGGACGGGACTTTCTTTCGCTGGGAGGAAAACCGCTTTCGCTTCCACTTGGCGGAGCCGGGTCTTCGCTGGTTACGGATGAACGCCGGCGGCATGGAGGTCGAGATCGAGGAAGTCTCCGAAAAGGTCGCCGCGGTCGCGCTTCAGGGGCCGACCTCGCGCGAGATCGTCAAAGCGATCTTCGGCCCCGCCGTCGATCGCCTCAGATTCTTTCGCTTCATCTCTTTCGAACGCGGCGGCATCCACGTCGTGCTCTCGCGCACGGGCTACACCGGCGACCTCGGCTATGAATTATGGGTTCCGGCCGAGCGCGCGATCGAGCTGTGGGATATTTTAATCGAAGCGGGGAAGCCCTACGGCATCACGCCGGCGGGGATGCTGGCGCTCGATATCGCGCGGCTCGAGGCGGGCTTCATTCTCCTGGAAGTCGATTATACGAGCACGGAGAAGGCGCTCATCCCGTCGCAAAAGTATTCGCCATTCGAGATCGGCCTGGGCTGGACCGTGACGCTCGAAAAGGAAAATTTCGTCGGCCGAAAGGCGCTTTTAGAAGAGCGGCGGGGCGGGCCGGCGCGCGGGCTGGTCGGCCTGGAGGTCGATTGGCACGACTACGAGCGGCTCTACCGCGAGGTCGGGCTGGCGCCGGAATTGCCGTTCGCCGCCTGGCGCGGCGGCACGCCGGTTTACGCGGGAGGCAAGCAGGTGGGGCAGGCGACGACCGGGGGTTGGTCGCCGACGATCAAGCGCTACATCGCGCTCGCGACCGTGCAGAGCGGGTTTGCGCGCGCGGGCACAGAGCTCTTCATGGAAGTAACGATCGATTACGTAAGAAAAAAAGTCAAAGCGCGAGTCGTGAAGACGCCTTTTTTCGATCCCCCGCGAAAGCGGGTGGATTTCAGCCAAACGCGCTCCGGGCTTCAAGGGCAAGCCCCTTCGCCACCGACGTGAGCTCCTCGCCGCTCTTTATGCGCGCCGCTCCGAATCGTTCTTCGAACAGCCTTTTCACCGCCGGAACGAGCGACGTGCCGCCGGTCATAAAGACGTTGTCGACGTCCTGAAACGCTACGCCGGCGCGGCGAAAGAGCCGGTCCACACAATCGGCGATTCTTTGAATATCGCGGGCAATCCAACCTTCGAATTCGCTTCGCAATAGATTCTCGTGAATGAGAATCGGAGAATCGTCAAAAGCAAAGACAGCG
>Ga0310810_10006293_pt1 | contig 13394 bp, 5 predicted proteins | sample NCmetagenome_FD_207641 | JGI IMG/M metagenome (GOLD analysis project Ga0310810, IMG submission 207641) | Soil microbial communities from experimental microcosm in Duke University, North Carolina, United States - NC | ecosystem: Engineered > Artificial ecosystem > Soil microcosm > Unclassified ... | reverse complement strand
CTCTTGTCCGGCGTCGTGCCATTGCGGGCTTTCAGGTGAGAGTTTTGCACTAGACATGGCGATAGTAACCGTCCCCTTCGCCTCGCTGTTAAGGAATGCAATGCTGTCAATATTCTCGATCTTAGCGAGGGAGATCAGAAGTCTAGTTGTGCCAGTTCTGAGCGCGTAAACCGATGCCGGATCACCGGAAAGAAATGGAATCGAACCGGAGGCATCGGCCGGCACATCGCTCTCGATTTGGGCACCAAGATCAAATCGGGCCAGATTTTGTGGGTAGTTAGGAGCCTGAGCGACTGTCAACGGCGGAACCTTTTGCAACACCAAGTCGGCGCCGCTTGCTGAGATCCCAATTCCCAAGCCAAGCAAAAGGGTTAGAGCGCGTAAAAAATTGTGCCGCTTCGCCGCAATACCCCCCATTCAATCGGAATGCTATCAATCCTACCCCGATGTCACAAGGGGAAAGTGAGTTTGTCGTTCCTCAAGACGATAAGCCGCGGCCACCGATCGCGGCTATACAAGATGTACTGAGAGCAAACCGGTTATGCGATAATCTGGCAGCGTTGCGAACGCGATTATAAACCTGCGTACAACGAGGTCGCTGCCGCTCCTCGATACCTTCGACTGCCAGTGTAAGCGTAGTACGGAACGTATGAGTTATCCGCGATTTCGTTCCCTCTCTGGGCAGTCCAGTTGATAGTTGGATCGAGAATGTAGGTTGCAGATTCGGTTGTCCATTCAACCCAGGTGTGCGTCGAGCGGCTCGTTGGGGCGCGTCTGCCTATAACCAGGCGCAAGTCGCGTGCGCCGTTCTCTCGCATTCGTTGATAAAGCGCGACCGCCTTCCCCTTGCAATCCCCGGTTGGCTCGTGCGCCAGCTCACTTGGCGTCTTCCATTCCGTGGAAAAGCGATAGGGAATTGCGCGCAACTCGCCGATCCAGTGGTTAACAAGAAGCAGCGATAATTCTCTGTGCCAGAGTGGTGCGGGTGTGTTCAGGATTGGCTGAATTCGCGCCATCTGGTGATCGTAAGGAGTAGATTTGGCGGAGAATAGGAGTGCGCTGGCCAAGCAATTGGCAATGGGAAGAGCGAAAAAGGCAGCAGCCAGAATAAGAACACGCCTGGGGTGAAACGGGCGAATGCTTACTAAAACCATGGTACTTATGGTTCATATCAGCACTGTCCATGCCATTGTATTTCCGCCCCAGACACCCCTCGGCGTCTGGAACCCACCTACCGCTTGACGCTTTCGCGGTGTGGCAAACCAGCTTGGTACCCAGCAATGTCTTGTTGCAATGCATTGGCAAGGGGGCTCTGCCGGTCTGCCAGTGATAGCGCAAGTTGGCCTAGTTCAATAGCCCGATCGAATTGCCCTGCATTGGCATGGGCCGCCGCCAGCGTCCGAAGGATAACTGGGTTGCTGCCCCCCGAAAACTCATTTGCTTCCCGGGCAAGTTCGAGCGCTTTAGCGTCGTTTCGAAATGCCGGATCCGAATAAGTCGCGGATATCCAGGCGAGGTTATTCAGAGCGGGAACAGATCGTGGCGATATCTCCAATGTCTTTTCGAATTCCTTGATACCATCCGCAATTTCTCCCTTGGCCAACAAAGCAACGGCCAGGTTTGTGTGCACAGCAGCAACATCCGGCCGGATCGTCAGGGCTACCCGACCATGCAGAATTGCTTCGTCAATTTCGCCGTTCTGCAAAAGGACGGTGCTAAGATTATAATGCGCGGCGAAGTAGTAAGGACGTAGTTCCAGTGCTTTCCGGTAATGATCGATTGCTTCTTCGGCTTTTCCTTTTTGCCACAGCGCATTGCCAAGACCGACCTGAATGTCGGGATCCTTCGGAATAACTGACACCGCTCTTTGGTAATGGGTGAGGGCTGCATCGACTTCCCCCTTTTGCAAAAAAGCGTTACCGAGGTTGTAATCCGCATCAGCGGCCTCCGGCGCCAATTGTAATGTCTCATGGTATTGGGAAATGGCGTCATCAACCTGCCCTTTCTGTAAAAGAACAGTGCCCAAATTATTGTGAGCCATCCAGCAATCAGGATTTCTTGCAATTGTCGTCCGCCAAAGTGATTCAATATCGGCATACATCGCGCTTTGCCGCCATGTTAGCACCGTCAGTACGGCAATGGCGCAAGCCAGTAGACCAAGGACAAGCGGGCGGGCCTGGCTGTACGAGCGAGCTAGTGTCGCGGCGCCGGCGCACACCAGAGCAATTGGGCCAATACTTGCGAGATACTGGTAATGATCGGCGACGAAAGTGTAGCGAAAGGTGTAGAGCATAATAAAACCGAGGACCGGGCCGAGGGTCGCGCCAAAGAACAACATCGCGGTCTCTACCCCGCGACCAAGGTAGCGTCGCGTGAGATATATTGCTGCGCCTAGTCCAGCTATCGCCAAAAAGGGCGCGTAATTGAGCAGATTACTCGGCACGATATGCCACCGCGGATAGATGAAAGTAAGGTTCGACGGCCAGAATAGTTTGCCCAGGTAGAACCAGATGGCTCGGCTGGCAATGAGAAGACGCTCGAGGGGACTTATGGCAAACATTGGCCCATGCGTTCCTTGATGGTAACGCTCCCACCAAACGGTCAACAAGCCCATGCCGAGTGCGAGAACGACGAACGGAACAAGCTGCAACAGCCTGCGTTGGTTGATCCGCTGTCCCTGTAACCACAAGATTAGGAGCAGCGCCGCTGGGAGAGTACAAGCAGTGGTTTTACTGAAAAGGGCCAAGGCATAGAGCACCAGTGCCAAAACGTAAAAAAACCAACGATGCTTCGTTTGTTCATCGACAAATTCAACCCAGGCCCGAATCGTGAGCAGAAAGAAAAGTCCCATTAACACATTTTTCCGTTCCGCGATCCAAGCGACGGATTCGACTTGTACCGGATGAAGTGCGAAAATTGCACCGGCCACCCAGGCACCCGGCACACGCAAACGCGCTAGTAAGCCCCAGAGTAGGAGCGCGTTCGCAATATGAAGCAAAATATTGACGACATGGTAACCCGTCGGATTAAGTCCCCACCAGGAATGTTCAAAGCGAAACATGGTGTAGACGAGCGGAAAGTACTGAGATGGAGAATCCAACGAGAACCAAATCCGACGCAGACCGTCCGGAGCGGTCAGCAGCTCATTGTTGGTTATGTAAGCATCGTCGTCCCAAATGAAACCGCCGTGCCACGCCGGCTGGTAAGCCAAAATCGTCGTGACAACCAAAAGCAGCGCCAAGATGAGATAGCCTCGTTTGAGACGAACTAGATACCTAAAGAGCGCGTACTGCATTTGTTATTGGATACTTCGCGATGGTTCCGCCCAAAAATGCTGTCCAGTTCTCGAGCTTCTTCAAGTATGCATCATCGCCGGGTACCAGTCTCACGCTTTCTATTGCCGTGCTTTACGGGCGATTTAGACATCGAGAAAGTGACAAAGTTACTCTTAGCAATTAATGCTTAATAGAACGAGATCTCGAGATAAAAGCACCGCAACGGAGTGGGATTTCTATCGCAAATAATCCGCGTGTGAAGAACGATCAGGACAAGACTCTTCGCATCGCCTGGTGGGTGCTCGCAGTGGCTGTTTTCAGTCTGACTACTGCAATAAGAATTCGACTTCTTGGGATTCCGCTCGAACGCGACGAGGGAGAATACGCTTATGCCGGTCAACTTCTGTTGCAGGGTATTCCGCCTTACAAACTGGCTTACAGCATGAAGTTTCCGGGAACTTACGTCGCGTACGCAATTACGATGTTTCTTTTCGGGCAAACCATTAGCGCAATCCATCTGGGGCTATTGCTCGTGAACAGTGCAACGAGCGCGCTCATCTTCTTCATTGGGAAGCGACTCCTGAATTCTACCGTTGGAATTGTCGCTGCGGCCAGTTATGCGCTTCTTTCCCTGAGTCCATCAGTGTTCGGGCTCGCCGGGCATGCAACACATTTTGTCGTGCTGCTCGTGCTTGGTGGCGCACTCCTGCTGCTGAACCAGCGGAATCGATTAGGGGCGAGCTGGCTCTTCCTTAGCGGTTTACTCATGGGACTCGGACTTCTCATGAAACAACCCGGATTGTTTTTCGTCCTCTTTGGCGCGACTTACCTTTTTCTTAATGATGTTCGGGCGGGATTGCTCTTACGGAACGTCATCCTGCGACATCTGGTATTCGTCGGCGGTGCGGCAACTCCGCTGGCAATTACGTTTCTTACCCTCTTTTACGCAGGTGTGTTTCCCAAGTTTTGGTTTTGGACAATCCACTACGCGCACGAGTACGGAACTCTCATTTCGATCTCAGATGCGTCGCGGATCTTTATTTATCATGTCAGGGACGCGATCGGACCAAACTGGCCGCTCTGGATAGTGGCTGGAATTGGGTTGCTCACCTGTTCCTTGAACAAGTCAGCAAGGCGGAGCACCGGTTTCCTTCTTGGATTGTTCGTTTCCTCAATATTGGCACTCTGCGCCGGCTTCTATTTTCGATCACATTACTTTATTCTACTTCTGCCTGCCATCGCGCTGTTCGCCGGCGTAGCAATCAACAACATTTCAAGCGTTTTGCACCGCCAGATCACGGCGGTTCGATTCTTGCCCCTCCTTTTACTGGCATCGTGCGCAGCCTTTCTTGTCTTTGCCCAGCGAGATCTCTTTTTCCGGCTTTCTCCAGTTGAAGTCTCCCATACGATCTACGCTGGAAATCCCTTTCCTGAGGCGATCAAAGTTGCAGAATACGTCCGCGATCATACGGACTCCTCTGACACCATTGCTGTGGCAGGATCTGAACCGGAGATTTACTTTTACTCCCACCGTCATTCCGCGACCGGTTACATTTACACTTATCCGCTCATGGAGCGGCAGAAATATGCGCGCCAGATGCAAAGCGAAATGATTCATGAAATCGAATCAGCGCAGCCGAAATACCTCATTTCCATAACCATGAGTCTCTCCTGGTTACGTTTGCCTCAATCTGAAACACTAATCTTGGAATGGGCTCAGCGTTACACCGCCGACAACTATGTTCCGGTCGGTTTCGTCAACATCATTGCCCCGGATCGAGTTGAATATTACTTTGACAACATCCCGGAAAAGGTGCCGGAACTGGGAGAGTTTATCTTGATTTACCAACGAAAACCCTGATTACCGGTTTCAGAATAACATCTTACCCTGTCCCGCTGGAAGCCCGCTGCGCGATCGCAACCTGAGAAATGGCTACCCGTCATCGTAGAACTGTCGGTCAGCCGAGCAAATCCAGACAGGTTCGCCAGCGGCGCGGTCATTCCTTAGAGGGTCGCAGACAGGCGCCATCTCGCGCGCAAGTCGTTTTGGTTTACCTCTTTTTGACCGCAATCACGTGGTTGGTCTTTGGTCAGACGGTGAGGCATGAGTTTGTTAACTTCGATGACCACGTCTACGTCTACGACAATCCATTGGTCGCAGGAGGCCTGAATATTGATGGAATTGTCAGTGCCTTTACCCGCCCACACGCGCGGAACTGGCATCCTTTAACGACAGTTTCACACATGCTGGACTGCCAGCTGTATGGTCTAAATGCCGGGGGCCATCACTTCACCAGCGTCGCATTACACACCATCGCGGTGCTGTTGTTGTTTCGTGTGTTACAGGTGACCACGGGAGCACTCTGGCCAAGCGCTTTTGTAGCGGCATTGTTCGCAATTCACCCCTTGCACGTTGAATCGGTGGCATGGGTGAGTGAGCGAAAAGATGTGCTCAGCGCCGTCTTCTTCATGCTCACGCTGGCGGCATATATTCGTTATGTACGAGCACCTTCGCCTGGGCGCTATTTTTTTGTGGCAATGATTTTTGCGCTTGGCCTGATGTCCAAGCCAATGCTGGTAACCCTTCCGTTTGTTGTGCTGCTACTTGATTACTGGCCCTTGCGGCGGTTTGACAAAGGCACGCAGTTTACTGGAAGGGGGATTGCTAGCTGGTTGAATCAAAGACCGAGGTACCAGCAATTATTTTTGGAGAAAACACCGTTGTTGGTCCTTTCCGGGCTGTCCTGCCTGCTCACAATATGGGCGCAGGATCAGGCTACGGGATCACTCGAGGAGCTGCCTTTTACCTGGCGGCTCAACAACGTAGTAGTTAGTTACATCGAATATGTGCGACAGACATTCTGGCCGGTGCGACTGGCAGTTTTCTATCCTCATCCGAATAACGAGCTGCCGATCTGGCAAGTTACCCTGGCGACGGCGTTGCTGCTCCTTATTTCTGCGATGGCAATTCTTTTGCGGAAGAAGCGGCCTTACGTCTTTACTGGATGGTTCTGGTATGTCGGCATGCTGGTGCCTGTCATCGGAATCGTTCAAATTGGCGAACAAGGACATGCCGATCGTTATACCTACCTGCCTCACATTGGTCTGTTTCTGCTGATCGTCTGGACGGCAGCAGACCTTGCAACGACCTGGCATCTTCGGCGGGAATATCTTTGGCTTGTGCCAGCGACGACCATCGCAGTTTTAAGTTATCTCGCGGCTGCCCAGACCTCGTTCTGGAAAAATAGCGAAGGGCTGTGGGACCACGCCCTTTCCGTGACCTCGAATAACGACTTCGCCCATAATAACCTTGGATTTCTTTATCTGCGGCGCGGCGAACTGGACAAAGCCATTTCACATTTCGAGACGGCGCTAAAAATTAGATCGGGCAACAGTCAGACGCGTTATAATCTGGGGACGGCTCTCGTTCATATGAATCTGGCCAACGCTCTCGCCCGAAAAGGAAAACCAGAGGAGGCGATCGTCCACTACGAGGAAGCGGTAAAGCTACGGCCTGATTATGGCGATGCCTATTACAACTTCGGGAGCGTGCTTTTTCAACAAGGCCGGATCGACGATGCGATCGCGCAATGGCAGAAAGCTCTGGCGATACAGCCCAATGATGCCGCAGGCCACACGAGTCTTGGGAACGCCTTGCTACAAAAGGGCTGGCCGGAACAGGCGATCGTTCATTATCAAACCGCGCTGCAGGTTGATCCGCGGGAAGTCAATGCTCGTAACAACATGGCGTGGGTGCTGGCCACGTCTTCCGATCCTTCAATTCGGAATGGAGCGAAGGCAGTCAGTCTTGCCGCTAAGGCGGTAGAAATTTCCGGCGGCAAAGAACCGATTTTTTTTCGGACGCTAGCTGCGTCTTACAGCGAGTGCGGCAAATTTGCGGACGCGATCGCCGCGGCTGAAAAAGGCCAGAAGATAGCGATCTCGCGTGGTGATTCCGATCTGGCGAGAACGCTTGAGAAAGACATTGCCCTTTATCGAGCAGATATCCCGCTTCACCAGTCGGCGCTCCATTAGAACAGCATCGCCTCATCGCGACCAAGTTCTCTCGGTGCCGGATAACCGGAACTTCACTCTAAAGAGCTTCCCGGCAGGAGATAGGAGAAACGAAACGGCCGGACCCCCATGAGAGGTCCGGCCGCTGTTTGAGTGTTTCGGCCTGCCTTAGAAGCGTTTCTTTAGTCCGACGTACCAGAACCGGCCTCTGACATCAGCCAGCGATTCGTCGTAATTGTTCTCGAACGCTCCGGCGACAAACGGCGGATCTTTATCGAACACGTTCTGCATTCCGAGCGTGACGGTTGTGCCATTCAGCCACGCGCGCCATCCGCACTCGCTATATGTAGCAGTGCTGACCGGCATCACGTTCTTTTCCTTTCCGTCCTTCATCTTCACGTTTTTACCGCCGTCCTTGGAGTAACCAGGCACTTCCTGAACGACTGGCGCCGGCATGTTAAACGTGTAGGAGGCGATCAGATCAAGAGTGGTCCACTCCCGCACCTTGCGGTCAAAGCCCTCGATGATGTCGTCATCATACTGGCTAGTCCAGTGGACCGTGGCACCGACATCCAAGCCATTCATCCAGCTGTCATGCGGGCCATGATAGAATAAACTGGCGAACGCTCGGTTACGAGGGAGCGAACTGGTCAGGGCAAACCCAGTCGGCACAAACTGACCGTTAATGCCAAACGGGTTCTGACTGGGATTAACTTGCAATTCAAATCGCGACACCCAGGTCCCGTTCACAGTGTAGGTGAACTGACCCCAATCGCCGTGTCCGAAGATCGACGTATCCAGGATATAGATTAGCTCGTAGTCGAGGCCTTCCAAGATCGCGCCAGAAAGGTTTTCGTTTGGATCGACGACAAGCGTGATGGGCCCAACAAATCCCGCCGGGGCAGGCGCACGGGTTACCAGCGGAGTACCGCCAGGCCCTGCAGTTAGAAACGAGTTTTCATGATCGATAATGAATTGCGATCCGATAAGCGTCGCAATCGATCGCATGTCGATATGCCACCAATCGGCGCTTACCGTCAGGCCCTTGAGCCATTTCGGGCTGTAAACGAGTCCGTAGGACCATTCATAAGCGACTTCCGGGCGAAGTGCAGGATTTCCGAGTTGGTGCTCCTCGATCTGCGCATCAGTCGGATTGGCGGGGGGTGTGAATGGCGGGATTGGATTCGGCGGCCCGTTAGCAGAGGTTGGATTGTGTGGATCGGTAACCGCCGGGAAGCTCTGAACCGTCGCGGCCGACAGTTCGAACAAAGACGGAGCATGAAACCCTTCGCTGTAGCTCGCACGCACCGTGAGTTCCTGGTCAAACGGTTGCCAGCGAACCGAGAACTTCGGTCTCTGGGTGTCGAACTGCGAGTGCGACTCATGAGGTATGGCTGAGCTCGCGGCCACATTTTGGGAGTACCATTCCTCGCGCTCGGCCAGATCGAACTCCAGGCTGTAAGCGCCGGGGAAATTCCAGGTTGGGCTGGTAACGGGAATACGTACTTCCTGGTAGAAGCCCCAAGCATCCCGATTTACTCTCGAGGACTGCAGGTCCGTGGAGCCAATCGTTTGAAAGGTGGTGTTTAACGAGTCAGGCGTGTCCTCGAATCGCTCTCCTCGATATTCGGCACCGACGGCAAACGAGATCGGCCCGGCCGGAAGATTGAACAGATCGCCGTTCATATTCCAATACGCTGCAGGCGTTTCAAATATGGCGGTGTCGTGCAAAGTAACGTAGACTCTGTCGCGGGCCGCGGCGGTCTGCAGGTTCGTCCCGCTGAAGCCTAAGAACGGATTGAACGCGGTAAGCGGGTTGGTATCCAGGAGGGCTTCCCGTAAGCCGGACTGACTCACAACAGCTGCCGAGAGATTTATCGCTTCATCCCGGGAATAACGGAAACCCACTTCCCAGTTCCAAGTTTTGAAGTAATCCCCAAATTCTCCCATTTCGCCTTTAAGACCGATGTCAAACAGCATATCGTGCTTGGTAGTGGGGGAAAATCGGTTACCCTCTTCCAAGGAACGATATTTAACTCCGGTCGTCACTGGAACTCCGGCAAAAGGTGTGTTGAGCGGCAAAGTCGTGTCGGCAACGGTGAACGGATTGAATGCGTTTTGAATGGGCACGCTGAAGCCGGTCGGACTAAAGCCGATGCCCAGGGCGTTGTGGAATGGATCAGGCGTAAAGGGAGTAGGCGCCGCGGCCGATTGAAAGTACGATCTGGCATACTTAAAGTCCGCAAACACGGTCAGGTACTTGTCGCAAAGATCGCGCGTGAACGACCCATAGAAGGACTGACGATCCGCGGCTGGAATCGCTGGAGTGAGGGCCGCGAAATTGAATGCATGAAAGTCCGAATTGAAACCAGGGCTGTGAGCACCACCGCCAGGGCGCGGAATGTACTGCGGATCAGTGTCACCGTTTGGAAATGCGTGCGCTGTCGGAAATTGAAGGTTCGGATTCAATATGAGATTTGAGGTTGCAGTTATAAGGCCACCGGGTCTATTGCTGCTACGGCCATCACCGCCGCCAAAAGGTTGCGCATTCCCGTTACTAGTAAGATTGCGGTCGTGGCTGTAAATAGCCGCCCTATCGTAGAAATCGGCTATGATCAGGATGTCGGTTTTGTCATCTCCCGTGCCTGCCTTTATCCATCCCTCCACTTCGCGCGCATCATTGGAAGCTCCCATGTTGGTGTTTCCCCATGTGCCTCCGATCTCGAGGCCGCGGAATTTGTGTATCAAAATGATGTTGAACACACCCGCAATCGCGTCCGCTCCATAAATAGCCGAAGCGCCATCCTTCAGAATTTCGATGCGGTCGATCATCGGGAAGGGAATCAGGTTAATGTCCACGCCAAGTCCATTTGCGTTTTGCGCGACGCGTTTTCCGTCGACCAGGACCAAGGTTTCCTTGGGCAGAAGGCCGCGAAGGTTGGGGGTGACGGCGCCGTCACCACCATTGGCGATGTTTTGGTTGACCGTTCCGCCCGCTTCAATAGGCAGTTTGTTGAGCAAGTCCGTCTGGTTAACGACGCCCAACTTCTGAAGGTCTTCCGTGCGGTAGGTGTCCACCGGATTTGGGCCGGTCTCTTCCGACGTCGGAATATTCGAACCGGTGACAATGACACGCTCGGCCGTCGCTTCAGCGGCCGGCGCCGGAGCTCCCGTGGGCGGTCCGCCGCCGAGCGGAGGGGCTTGACCAAATGTATTTGCGGCGAAGAGAAGTGAGAATCCGACGCTTGCAACAGAGGCAAGACGAACGAATTCGATTTTAATCCTTCGATTTGTTTTAGTTAGTTTCTCCATGGTTTTGGCTAGGTTTAGGGTTAGGCAATATCAACATTTCAAGGGGTGACAAGCTTTTTTTTCACTTTTTTGAAAATTTTTTTGAACGGCCCGAAGGGGCCATTTGTCTAGCTTTGGTCGGATTGCGCTGATTTGATAGCAAGCTTCGGGCCTCGCCGAGCCGAAGATTTAATCAGGCTTTTTATGCGTCGAGCCAGTCCATTTCCGACAAAGCCGCCGGCCTACGCGCGCAACTAGTAAAGGGGTCTTGGCCGAAAGCGCCCTTCTCGCTGAAAATAGATTCGTTTGCGTTATCCAGGAGATTGACCGCCCGCTGTCCAAGCCGGCGTGCCTTCTTGTTCCTCCACACCTAGGCCCAGAACGCCGCGATCAAGGTGGCGGATGAAAACCGAAATCCGCCTGTAGTTTTCCCCAGAGCCAATCAACGAACCAATCTCTCTTGATCAGTCCGCCGCTACTAGCCACGAGGTCTTCGGCCTTTTTGACCTCGCCATTTACGCAATAGAGATACGTGAGAATGAAAAGATCGTTGAGCTCGAGTGCTCCGAGTTTTTTCTCGCTCTCGAGCAGCCGGATCGCATCATCAAAATCGCGCCGGGCAAGCGCTCCTGCCACCAGGTCCGGCATTGTTCCCGGCGGCGGTATTTCTAAATTGCGCGCGACCGTCTCTGCAATGGAGAGTCGGAATTCGTCGCTGCCCAAAACCTCCAGAACCGGAACGCGCAAGCGCGAATGGCGCAGGTAGAGGTCGAGCTCGGCCAAAGCGTTGGTCCCTTGGAAGCGCGAAAAATAACGAGTCTCGCGAACGATAAAATAGGACTGAAGCGGTTTATTGAGCATCGGCGGCCAAATCTTGTGGACCATCGGAGACCCGAGGAAGCGCTGAATGGCGGAGGACGCCACCATATAGGGTGCAGCAAAACGGTGACTGGCGGGCTCATCCCAGGGTGCATCAGACAGGCGTTTGGGATAAAAGTCTGTCAACGGGGCAATGCCTTCGGTGATGCGATCGATTTCTTCTCCGTCCATCAGGAACAAGGCGCCTAATTGCTCGGGAACCTCAATCCCGATGCGTCTGAGGTCATTTCCCATATTCGAATCGCTCCACAAACGGCGAATCTCCCCTTCCTCGACTCTGCGACCTGGACCCTTGATGCCCATCATGATCCATTCCTCGTCAGCACCCGCCCAGACCGAAGCGTTGGAGAATGCGTTCCGGAACGCGCGCAGGATCGCTTTTGCTTCGTTAACCTTTAGCTGCTCAACTGGGAGCCAAAAAGTAGCGATTCCACCCTCCTTCAGTCGGCCGTTCATGAGGGAAAAGAACTCTTCGGTGTAAAGATTAACGGAACCGGCAACTTTGGGAGGCGGAGGTTCTCCGGTTATAATATCGTACTGCCGCGGGCTGCCCTGGAGGAAGAAACGGCCATCTTGAACGAAGCTGCTTACGCGTGGATCGCGCAGCGGATTGGCGGAGTAGGGACCCGAATAAAAGCTCGCGAGATCGAATACCTCCTTTGAAATATCCACGATGTCGATTCGCTTGAGGCGCGATTCGTGAGTAAAGGCGTCCGCTGTGACACCGCAGCCATAACAAATAAGCAATACATCTTCTGATTCCGGATGCAGGGCCAGCGGAAGGTATGCGAACAACCTCATATAGCGCTGACTACGAGGGAGTGTAGCCGACATCGAAAACCCATTAGTCAGGAGCCGGCAGTAATACGATTGGCCGAAAAGATCGCGACGCAGCAACTGCAACGTCTCGGAGGTGCCTTCTACTTTTTTGACCACATGCGCGATCAAATTTCCGCGGCCGTCCGTGATGTAGGACAGGCTTGCATGCGCGAAGTGCACCTGATCGCGACGGTAGGGAAAAAGCGCGATAATCAAAATGAAAGCGGCCAGGAGTGCGGATGTCGCGATGCCGAGCGGCCGTTTGAAAGACCAGCTTCCTCGTTCGCTAACGAAAATGGCCAAGAAAGCGTAACTGCCAGCAGATAACAGGAGGCTCCACTGGAAGCCAACGGTGGGCAAGAGGACGAAGCTCGCCAGGAGCGGGCCAAGAGCGGCTCCGCTGGTATTGAACAGGGTGGTAAGTCCAGTGCTGTTCATTCTATCGCCCACGCTGGTTTGAACGCGCGCAGCGATGAGCGGAAATATGGTTCCCGAGATGAGGGCGACCGGGAACGTCAGGGCCAGGGAAAGCAGGGCGATCTGCGGCCAGGAACGGATATCGAAAGCATCTGGACTCGTTTGAGCTATCTTCGCCGGAAAAAATTCGTAGCAGAGGAGTGTTAAAATCGCAGCGAAGAGCAAAAGCACGGACAACAACAGATTCGATCGCGCCAGACGGGAATGAATCGCTCCAGACACGACCCCGCCGAGGCCGATCCCGGCAAGGACAACGGCCAGCATTATCGAGAAAGCGGTTGATGACGACGCGACGTATAAACGCAAGAATCTGAACCAGACCACTTCAAGACAGAGGAGAATTCCGCCGGTAACGAAACTAACAAAAAGTAAACGCCAGGGTGGTCGATAGGCGATGCTGAGACGCAACGGCAGCGAATGTCTCGGCGCGGCCAGGGCAGCCCCGTCGCGTCTCGCTACCAGCAGGGCTGTGCCTGCGGCAATGGATGTTGCCGCGCCGGCTATGAGAGCGGTTCCCAAAAGGCCAAGGGCCTCGACGAGATAAGCTTCGCCAAGCAGGGCACCAGTGACGGCTCCGAGGGTGTTAACACCGTAGAGAATACCAATGGCGCGGCCAAATTCGGCACTCTGCAAAAAGGA
>Ga0310810_10006292_pt1 | contig 13394 bp, 16 predicted proteins | sample NCmetagenome_FD_207641 | JGI IMG/M metagenome (GOLD analysis project Ga0310810, IMG submission 207641) | Soil microbial communities from experimental microcosm in Duke University, North Carolina, United States - NC | ecosystem: Engineered > Artificial ecosystem > Soil microcosm > Unclassified ... | reverse complement strand
GACCGGCAGCGCTTCCGCGACTGTCGCGCGCGGGTCAACGTGATGCCGCTCGGCGCGGGGGCGCTCGCCGGCGCCGCCTTCGCGATCGATCGCGAGGCGCTCGCGCAGGACCTCGGCTTCACCGGCCCGAGCCCCAACAGCATGGACGCGGTGGCCGACCGCGACTTCCTGGTGGAGTTCCTCGCCCACGCCGCGATCCTGGGCATGCACGGCTCGCGGCTCGCCGCCGATCTCACGCTCTGGGCCACCGCCGAGTTCGGCTTCGTGGAGTTCTCGGACGCCTTCGCGACCGGCTCGTCGATCATGCCGCAGAAGAAGAACCCCGACGTGGCCGAGCTGATCCGTGGCAAGACCGGGCGCCTCTACGGCAACCTGACCGCGGCCCTCACCACGATGAAGGGCCTGCCGCTGACCTACAACTCCGACATGCAGGAGGACAAGGAGCCGCTCTTCGACACCGTGGACACCCTGGAGGCGATCTTCCGCGTGCTGCCGCCGATGCTCGGCTCGCTGTCGTTCCGGGTGGAGCGGATGCGGGACGCGGCGGGCGCGCACTACTCGACCGCCACCGACCTGGCCGACTACCTGGTCCGCCAGGGCCTACCGTTCCGCGAGGCCCACGAGGTGGTGGGCAAGGCGGTGCGCCACGCCATCACGCGCGGCCGCGAGCTCGGCGATCTGCCGCTCGAGGAGCTGCGCCGCTTCTCGCCTCTGATCGGGCGCGACGTGTACGCCGCGCTCACCGTCGAGGCCTCCCTGCGCGCGCGGGCGGTGGTGGGCGGCACCGCGCCCGAGTCGGTGCGCCAGCAGCTCGCGCAGGTTCGCGCCTGGCTCGCGCAAGAGCCCGGCGCGTGAGGCGGGCCACGCGGCGCCGGCTGCTCGCCCTGGCCCTCGCGGTCGGGGCGCTCGCGGCCTGCGGCAAGAAGGGGCCACCGGTGGCGCCCGAGATCCGGGTGCCGACCGTCCCCGGCAACCTGCACGGTGCGGTGGAGGAGCGCTCGATCGTGGTGAGCTGGACCGCGCCCGGCACGCGGCTCGACGGCACCCGGCTGCGGACCATCGGGTTGTACCGCGTCTATCGCCGGGAAGAGGCGGACGCGGAGCCGGTCAAGTCGGCCATGCTCTCCTCCGGTCGCGTCGTGGGCTACGACGAGGTCGCGACCATCCGGCCCGGAGCGCCCGGCCCGGCGACCGTGCAGGGCTCCGCGGTGACGTGGGTCGATGCGCGCGCGCTCTCGATGGGGCGGCGCTACGTGTACGTGGTGACCGCCGAGGACGACCTCGGGCGCACGAGCGGGCCCTCCGCGCGACTGGTCGTGCCCTTCCTGGCCGCTCCGAAGGCGCCGAGCGGGCTCACCGCCTCCCCGGGAGACCGGAGCGTGACCCTCGCCTGGCAGCCGCCCGACGCGATGCTGGACGGCTCGCCGGCCGCCGGAGAGATCCGCTACCTGGTGCTCCGCGGCGGCGGGACGGCGGGTGCCCTGGCCTCGATCACGCCCCAGCCGGTGAGCGGGACGACGTTCACCGATCGCGGCGTCGACAACGACGTGGACTACCGCTACGCGGTGCGCGCGGTCCGGGTGGAGCCGGCGGTGACCGCGGCGGGCGAGACGACGGCGGCCGTCGTGGCGGCCCCCGTGCACACCACGCCGCCCGCCGCGCCCACCGGCCTGGTCGCGGTGCCGTCGAGCGGGGCGGTGCGGCTGGCGTGGAGCCCCAGCCCGGAGGCGGACGTGGCCGCCTACGCGGTGTACCGCGCGGGCGAGTCGGGCGAGCTCATGCGCATCGCGACCGCGCTCCCACCGGGTACCGTCTACACCGATCGGGACGTCCGCCCGGGCACCACCTACCGGTACGCGGTCACCGCGATCGACCGTGCGCGGAAGCCCAACGAGAGCGCGCGGTCCAACGAGGTCTCGGCGCGCGTCGAGTAGCTAGACCTCGTTCTGCCAGACCTGCTCCGGCACCTGCCGGCGACGCAGGAGGATGAGCGTGGCGCCGTCGAGCATGACCTCGGGGGCCTGCGGGTAGGAGTTGTAGTTGATCGTCGCCATCCCGGCGCAGTAGGCGCCCGCGCCTCCCACCACCACCAGGTCGCCGATCTGCGGGCGCGGCACCCACCGCGGAGCGAGGGCCTCCGGATCGCCGGGGGCCGGAGTCAGGATGTCGCCCGACTCGCAGCACGGTCCAACGAAGACCACCGCGGCCTGCTCCCGCCCGCGCGCGAGGACGTCGATCGGGTGCTGTGCGCCGTAGAGGGAGGGCCGGGTGATCTCGGGCATGCCCGCGTCGAGCTTGGCGAAGACGTAGCCCTCGGCGCCGGTATCGACCACGTCGACGCAGGAGGCCACGATGACCCCCGCGTTGGCGACCAGGAACGTGCCGGGCTCGATCTCGAGGTGCAGCGCGCGGCCGTCCCGGGCGCGGAAGTCCTCGATCTCGCGCCGCACGTGCGCGCCCACGTCGGCCAGGTCCACCGAGGGCTCCTCCGGCATCCGGCCGACCTTGAAGCCGCCGCCCAGGTTGACGATCGCCACCTCGGGCAGCGCCCCCACCAGGTCGAGCGTCATCCGCGCGCACCGTTTCCACACCTCGGGATCGGTCCCGGAGCCCACGTGCGAGTGCAGGCGCCGGATGTGCAGGCCGTGGCGCTTGCCGATCGTGGCCACCTCACCCATCGCCTCGTGCCAGATCCCGAAGCTCGAGGCCGGGCCGCCGGTGTTGGTCCGCTTGGTGGAGCCGGTGCCGAGCCCCGGGTTCACCCGCACCGAGACCTCGCCCCCGGGGGCGACGCGACCGAATTCCTCGAGCTGGTGGAGCGAGCAGGCGTTGAAGAGCACCCCCCGCGCCACGTGCTCCCGCAGGGTGCGCGACGGCATCTGGGAGGTGAGCTGGATGCGCGCGGGCGGGAACCCGGCGCGCAGCGCGCGCTCCACCTCGTAGTCGCTGGAGGCGTCCACGTGCAGGCCGAGGTCGCGGAAGAGTGTGAGGACGCCGCGGCTCGGATTGGCCTTCATCGCGTAGCGCAGCGTGAGGCCGAAGGGCGCGGGGAACGCGAGCGCGACCCGCGCGGCCGCCTCGAGCGCGGCGCGATCGTAGACGTAGCACGGCGTGCCGAAGCGGCGGCGCACCTCCGCCGCGGTGTCGGCGCTGACGTGGGCCCGGAGAGCGGACGGGTCGGGGCGATCCATTCGCAGGAGTCTACCGCAACGCGCCTGCCGCTTGAAGTGCTTCCTGCTGTGGTGTTAGAGTCAGGAGACTCTTCGGCCCACATCGGCCCACATCGGGACGAGCAACGGGAGGGACTCAATCATGCGCCCAACTTTCCAAGGCTCGATCGTCGCTCTCGTGACGCCGTTCCGCGCCGGCAAGGTGGACGAGGCCAAGCTGCGCGAGCTGGTCGAGTGGCACGTCGCCAGCGGCACCGACGGCATCGTGCCTTGCGGCACCACCGGCGAGTCTCCCACCCTCAGTCACGACGAGCACAAGCGCGTGGTGGAGATCGTGGTCGAGACCGCGCGCGGGCGCCTCGCGGTGATCGCGGGCACCGGCTCCAACTCCACGTCGGAGGCCATCGACCTCACCGCCCACGCCAGGAAGGCGGGGGCCACCGGGGCGCTGGTGGTGAACCCGTACTACAACAAGCCCACCCAGGAGGGCCTCTACCGTCACTTCCGCGCGATCGCGGACGCGGTGGACATCCCGATCCTGGTCTACAACATCGCGGGGCGCACCGCGGTGAACGTGGAGACCGACACCCTGGCCCGCCTCGCCCGCGACTGCGGCAACATCGTGGGGGTCAAGGAGGCCTCGGGCTCCCTCGACCAGATGACCCAGGTCATCCTGGCCTGCGGGCCCGACTTCTCGGTCCTCTCCGGCGACGACAACATCACGCTGCCGCTCATGTCGGTGGGCGGGCGCGGCGTCATCTCGGTCATCGCCAACCTCGTGCCGCGCGAGACCGCGGAGATGACCCACGCCGCGCTCGCGGGCGACTGGAAGCAGGCGCGCGAGCTGCACCTCAAGCTCTTCCCGCTCTCGCGGGCGATGTTCCTCGAGACCAATCCGATCCCGGTCAAGGAGGCCCTGGCCATGATGGGCAAGCTGGCGGAGGCCGAGTTCCGCCTCCCCATGTGCCGCCTGTCCGAGGCCAACCGGCCTCGCCTCAAGGCGGTCCTGGCCTCGCTCGGCCTCGTCAAGGGCTGATCCACATTCTCCATGGCGGATGTGGTCGTCGCCGGCGCGGCCGGCCGGATGGGAAGCCGTCTCGTGGCGCTGCTCCAGCACGAGACGGAGCTGCGCCTGGTCGCCGCGCTCGAGGCCCCCGGGCACCCCGCCCTCGGTCGTGACGCGGGCGAGTCGGCCGGCGTCGGCCGGCTCGGCATCCCGATCGCGGCGGACGTGGAGGCGGCCCTCGGCCGGGACCGCATCCTGATCGAGTTCTCGGTGCCCGAGGCGAGCCTCGCCCACGCGCGGCTGGTGGGACGCCACGGCGGCCGCGCGGTCATCGGCACCACCGGCTTCTCCGCCGCCCAGCGCGAGGAGCTGGCCGGCATCGGCCGCGGCGCGCCGCTGCTCGTCTCCCCCAACATGAGCGTGGCGGTCAACGTCGCCTTCAAGGTGCTGGCCGACATGGCCCGGATGCTGGGCGACGACTACGACGTGGAGATCGTCGAGACCCACCATCGCTTCAAGAAGGACGCGCCGAGCGGCACCGCGCTGCGGATGGCCGAGGTGGTGGCCCAGGCCCTCGGGCGCGATCTCGCCACCGCCGCGGTCTACGACCGGCACGACCGGCTGGCGGAGCGGACCCGCAACGAGATCGGCATGGCCGCCCTGCGCTCCGGCGACGTGGTGGGCGAGCACACCGTGTCCTTCGCCTCGCTGGGCGAGCGGCTCGAGCTGACCCATCGCGCCCACAGCCGCGACAACTTCGCGCGCGGCGCGCTCCGCGGGGCCCGCTTCATCGCGACCGCGCGGCCCGGCCTCTACTCGATGCAGGACGTTCTGGGCCTAGCATGAGGGGGCTGGCATGAGGATCGTCCGCTTCCGGGCCGGCGGCAAGACGCGCTACGGGGTGCTCGAGGGCACCCACATCGTGGAGTACGCGGGGACGCCCTACGGGACGTTCAAGAAGGCCCGCAAGAAGTACCTGCTGAGCCAGGCGGTCCTGCTCGCCCCGGTGGTCCCCTCCAAGATCGTGGCGGTGGGGCTCAACTACCGCGATCACGCGGACGAGATGAACGTGCAGGTGCCGGCCGAGCCGCCCATCTTCTTCAAGCCGCTCTCGTCGCTGTGCGGGCCCGACGACCCCATCGTCTACCCGCCCCAGTCGCGGCGGGTGGACTACGAGGGCGAGCTCGCGGTGGTCATGAAGAAGCGGTGCCACCTGGTGACCGCGGAGCGCGCGCGCGAGTTCGTGCTCGGCTACACCTGCCTCAACGACGTCACCGCCCGCGACCTGCACACCCGCGACGGCCAGCCCAGCCGGGCCAAGGCCTTCGACAGCTTCTGCCCGGTGGGGCCGTGCATCGCCACCGACATCGATCCCAACGGCGTCGACCTCGAGACCTACGTCAACGGCGACCGCCGCCAGGCTTCCAACACCAAGCACCTCATCTGCCCGGTCGAGGATCTGGTGGCCCGCATCTCCGCGATCATGACCCTGCTGCCGGGGGACGTGATCGCCACCGGCACGCCCGGGGGCGTGGGGCCCCTGCGGCCCGGCGACAAGGTCGAGGTGCGCATCGAGTCCATCGGCAGCCTGAAGAATCCCGTCATCAAGATCTAGGAGACCCGCGCGTGAGCCCATCGCCTTCGCCGATTCCCCTGGCCGACCGTCTGGCCAAGCTGCCCCCGTACCTGTTCGCGGAGATCGACAAGAACAAGCGCGAGGCCCGCAGCCGGGGCGTCGATCTCATCGACATGGGTATCGGCGACCCGGACCTGCCCACCCCGCCCCACATCATCGAGGCGCTCAAGCGCGGGGCCGAGACGCCGGCCAACCACCGCTACCCGGACTACGAGGGCCTGCTGAGCTTCCGGACCGCGGTCGCGAGCTGGTACCGGGGCCGCTTCGGCGTCACGCTCCACCCCGAGACCGAGGTTCTCACCCTCATCGGGTCGAAGGAGGGCACCGCGCACATGCCGCTCGCCTTCGTGAACCCCGGCGACGTGGTGCTGGTGCCGGACCCGGGCTATCCGGTCTACGCGGCGGGCACCTGGTTCGCGGGCGGCGACGTGCACTTCATGCCGCTCCGTCGCGCCAATGGGTTCCTGCCGGATCTCGACGCGATCCCGGCCGACGTCGCCCGCCGGGCCAAGCTCATGTATCTCAACTACCCGAACAACCCGACCGCGGCGGTCGCGTCCCGGGAGTTCTTCGCGCGCGTGGTCGAGTTCGCGCGACGGCACCGGCTCGTCGTCTGCCACGACGCGATGTACTCGGAGCTGCGCTTCGACGACTATCGCCCGCCCTCCTTCCTGGAGACGCCGGGGGCGATGGACGTGGGGGTCGAGTTCCACTCGCTCTCCAAGACCTACTCCATGACCGGCTGGCGCCTCGGCTTCTGCTGCGGCAACGCGGGCGCGCTGGCCGGGCTCGGGAAGATCAAGACCAACGTGGATTCGGGGGTGTTCCAGGCGGTGCAGGAGGCGGGGATCGCGGCGCTGACCGGGCCCCAGGACCTGTCCGAGCAGTACCGCCGCACCTACCAGGAGCGACGCGACGTGGTGGTGGCCGGGCTCAAGCGGCTGGGCTGGGAGGTCGACGTCCCCAAGGCCGCCTTCTTCGTCTGGGCTCCGGTGCCGGGCGGGCTCGACTCGCGGACCTTCGCCGCGCGCATGCTGAACGACGTCGGATGCGTGATCACCCCCGGCGTCGGCTTCGGCCCCTCCGGGGAGGGCTTCTACCGGATCGCGCTCACCATCGACGCCAAGCGCCTGCAGGAGGCCATGGACCGCCTCCGGGGGCTCAAGCTCTGACCTCTGATAAGATCTTCCTCGAGGACGTCCGCTTCTACGGCCATCACGGCGTCACCCGGGCGCAGCAGACGGTGGGCGCCTGGTTCGCGGTCGACGCGGAGCTGATGCTGGATCTGGCTCCCGCCGCCGCGTCGGACGATCTCCGGGCCACCCTCGACTACGGAGTGATCGCGGCGCGTATCGTGGAGGTCTCGACGAAGGAGCGCGTGAACCTGCTGGAGCGCCTGGCCGGTCGGCTCGCCCAGATGCTGCTCGCCGAGTTCGACTGCGACGAGGTCCGGGTCCGGGTGCGCAAGCTCACCCCGCCGATGGAGGGGCTGCAGGGCATTCCCGGCGTGGAGCTGACCCGCCGGCGACGGTAGGGACCATGGCGCGCGTCTTCCTGTCCGTGGGATCGAACCTGGGCGACCGGCTGGAGTGCCTCCGCCGGGCGGTCGGCCAGCTCCGCGCCATGAGCGACCTGCGGTTCCTCGACGCCTCGCCGCTCTACCGCACCGAGCCCTGGGAGGGCGAGCCCGGCCGGAAGGCGGACGACGCCGGCTGGTTCTTCAACTGCGCGGTCGCCATCGAGACCGACCTGCCGCCCGCGGCCCTGCTGGCCCGCCTGCAGGAGGTGGAGCAGGCGCTGGGACGGGTGCGCAACGCCGGGACCCCGGAGGCCCAGCGCTACGAGCCCCGCCCGCTCGACATCGACATCCTGCTCTACGACGACCGGGTCATCAGCGGGCCCGAGCACCTGCACATCCCGCACCTGCTCATGCACGAGCGGCGGTTCGTGCTCCGCCCCCTGGCCGACCTGGCCCCCGACGTGGAGCATCCGGTGCTCTACCAGACCATCCGCGAGCTGCTGGAGGTCCTGGAGGACGAGCACGAGGTGCTGATGTCGGAGCTGCCGCGCCGCTGGTTCGAAGACTAGCGTCAAGTGGCTGACGACGAGTTCCGGCAGCAGGCCCTCCAGCACCTGGACGCCCTGCACAACCTGGCCGTCTACCTGACCCGGAACGGCTCCGAGGCCGAGGACCTGGTCCAGGAGACCTACGTCCGGGCCATGCGCTTCTCCCACCGGTTCCAGCCGGGAACCCACCTGCGCGCCTGGTTGTTCCAAATACTGAGAAACACGTTCTTGACGTTTTACCGTCTCCGGGAGCGGGAATCGGCCATCTCGGAGGACGGGGTCCCGGAGAGCGAGGCGCCCATGTTCCACGATGCGCCGAACCGGGACAGCGAGAGCACCGGGGCCCACATGGATCTGGACCGGGCTCTCGGCAGGCTGCCCGAGGAGTTCAAGACGCCGCTCCTGCTGGCCGAGGTCGAGGGGCTGGCACTGGAGGACGTGGCGCGCATCATGGATTGCCCCGTCGGCACCGTGAAGTCCCGCATCTTCCGCGCGAAGGAGCGGCTGCGCGGGTTCCTGAAGGACTACCAGTAGACGAGAGCGATGACCACCGAGCGGACGGAAGGACAGGAGGACGACGGCGGGATCGGCCGGCTGCTGCGCGAGCGGTTGACGCGCCATCCGGCGCCGGCCATGCTGCGCGCCGCGGTCCGGGAGGCGCTCGAGCCCCGGCCGGCGCGCCAGCCCTGGTGGGTCCTGTGGGGCGCGCCGGCCGCGACCGCGATCGCCACCGCCCTCGTCATGCTCCTCTGGATCGCCCCGAGCCTGCCCACCGCGCCCGGCGTCGACCCCGCCCAGATGGTCGTCCGCGCGGTGCTCGCCGAGCACGCCCGCAACATCTTCTGGGGCGAGTCCCGGAGCGACGTGGTGCCCGCCGCCCTGCCCCGGGCGATGGAGGAGAGCGGCGTGGCGCTCAACTGGGTCTTCACCGGCGACGAGGACATCCGGCTCGTCAACGCCAACCCGACCTACCTCGAGGGCCGCCGCGGCATCGAGCTCACCTACCAGGACGCGGAGGGCCACACGATCACCTACGTGATCGTGCCGGGCGGCACCGTGACCCTGCCCGAGCGCGGGCGCGTGCAGATCGATCGCTGGCGGCCGGTGGTGCGGCGGGAGAACGGCTTCAGCCTGATCATGTGGCGCCAGCAGAGCCTGCTCTGCGTGATGGCCTCCGACCTCGTCTCCGAGGCCGATCTCGGCCGCTTCAAGGAGTACTTCGTGAAGGTGAGGTCGTCGACCGAGCCGTACATGGTGTACTAGGCGCGCGGTCTCTCCCACCCCTTCGGCCCGGCTAGCGCGACTTCGGAGCCGGGCCGTTGTCCTTGAGCGCCAGATCGACCGAGACCCGGTCGCCCTTCTTGACGCCCTGCAGGCTCTCGGCCGGGAAGTGCATGATCATCGTGCCCTCGGGAGTCTTGAGATGGATCCATCCCTTCTTCGCGTCGATACTCGTCACCTCCCCTTGCATCGAGTGCCGGCCCATCGTCTGATCCGATCCGCTGGACTGCGCGAGCCCCGGGCCCGCCGTGCAGAGCACGACGGTCCCGGCCACCACGAGACTGCGCCATCTGGACATCAGATGCCTCCCCGTCGGCCCGAGATCGGCCGGTAGATCTGCTCGCCCTTGGCCCCGGTCCACTCGTGCTCGAGGTACTCGGCGTCCTCCTCGCTTCGCGGAGTCACGCCCACCACGATGCCTCCGTCGCGGATCCCCTCGTCATAGAGACGGGCCCGCTCCTCGGGGATGCCCGAGCCCACCAGGGCCCCGATGATCGCGCCCACCGTCCCACCGCCGCCCGCGCCGACCAGCGCCGCCGCCAGCGGTCCCATCGCGATGATCGGCAGGCCCGGAACCGCGACCCCGGCCGCCGCGAGACCCATCAGCAGCGCCCCCAGGGCCCCGCCGGTCACGCCGCCCACCCCGGCGCCCTCCGCCGCCTTCGTGCCGAGCTCGGTCTTGTCGACCGCGGTCGGCGGAAAGCAGCGGGCTCGGGTCTCGTCCGACATCAGCAGGCTGACATCGTCCTTGCCGTACCCGCGCGCGGTCAGCGAGCCGTACGCTCGCTCGGCCGCCTCCCGGTCGCGAAACATTCCCGTCATCATCCGGTCGGTGCGATCTCCCGCCATGTTGAGCCTCCTGTTGATCCTGGTTAGCGCTTCAGACCCATGTCGACCGAAACCCGGTCGCCCACCTTCACGCTCTGGAGCGCCGACGGCGGAAAGTGGAGCTTCATCCGGCCCTCGGGCGACTTGATGTCGATCCAGCCCTTCTTCGCGTCGACCTTCGTGACTTCCCCTTCCATCGTGTGCTGACCCGCCATGTCCGAGGACGTTGGGGTCGTCGGAGCCGGCGCGGGAGTCTGGGCCGTCGCCGGCGACAGGGCCAGCAGGCCCCACGCGGTCGCCGTTCCGAGCCCGAGCCATCGTCTGCAAGTCTTCATGGTCGTTCCTCCTAGGTCACACCGAGCAATGCGTGTGCCACCACGCCACGAGGCGAATCGCCGATCCAACCGCAGTGTGCCGCACGTCTCCACGACATCTCGACGAGAAGGCGGTCGGAACTACCGCGTACGAAGCGGTCACGGCATCTTGCCGGTCAGCTTCATCTGCCGCCCGGCGCGCAGCACCGTGAGGGTCACGGGCGCCCCGCGCGCCAGGCGGCTCGTCCGCTCGCGAATCCTGGCCAGGTCGGCCGCGGTCGTGACCGCGATGCCCAGGACATCGAGGATGATGTCCCCGCCGACCACCAGCGGTTGACCGTCGATGGTGGCGGTCTTGCGTCCGCCCTTGATCCCCATGGCCTCGCCCGGCGATCCCTGGGCGACGGTCTTCACCAGGAGCCCGCCGGTCTTCGGCGGCAGGTTGAACAGGTCCGCCAGGTCGTCGGACAGGAGCTGCCCCTCGAGCCCGGACCAGATGGAGCGGCGCTCCAGCAGGAGCTGCTTGGCGGTGTTCATCGTCACCACGAAGCCGAGGCCTTCACTCCCGCCGCTCTTCGAGATGACGTGACTCACGATGCCGATGACCTCGCCGGCCATGTTGAACATCGGCCCGCCGGAGTTGCCGACGTTGATGCTCGCGTCGGTCTGGAAGAACTCGGCGAGCGGAATCGCCTTGTAGACGGTGCCGGGAGCCCAGCGGGCGCTGATCCAGCCCACACTGAGGGCGTGTGCCAGCCCGTAGGGGGCGCCCACGACGATCACCTGCTCCCCCACCCGCACCGCGTCCGAGTTGGCGAGCGCCGCGGGCTCGAGGGCGGCCGGCAGCTGGTCCAGCTGGACGAGGGACAGGTCCGCCGACAGCTCGGAGGCCAGGACCCGGGCGTTCACGGTGCGGCCCCCGAGGAACTGCACCTCGATCCGGTCGGCCCCGTGGACCAGATGGGCGGCGGTCATGATCTTCCCGTCCTTCGAGACCACGACGCCGGAGCCGATGCCACCGACCCGCCCACCGCCGGCGTCCTTGGCCTGCACCACCACGACGGCCGGTGCGACCTTCCCGAACAGCTCGGCGACGCTCTGCGCCTCCGCGCGCCCGGCCATCCCCCCGCCGACCGCCCCCGAGAGCGACACCGCCAGCAGCGTCGCCCCGAGGCGAAGCATCCCGGGAGCCGCCGCCCTACTCTCGGCCGCGGCGCAGGATCAGCCCGACCAGCAGCCCGACGCCGGTGGCGATGAGCAGGGCGGTCGCCGGCTGGCGCCGCGCGTACTCGAGCGCGTCGTCGGAGACCTGACCGAAGCCACCCTCGCGGTAGCTCGCCACCGTCTCTCGGGCCTTGTCGGCCACCTCCTTCACGATCGATCCGGTGCGCTCGAATCCGGCCTGCACGGTCGAGCCCGTCATCTGGTCCTGGTCTTCCATGTTGGTCCTCCGGCTAGGCTAGGCTCTCGCCGCGCCCCCGCGAACGAAGTGAATGATGAGCGAGATGACGGCCACCAGCAGGAGCAGGTGAATCAGGCCGCTCGCCACGTGAAACGCAAACCAGCCGAACGCCCACAGGACGGCCAGAACGATCGCCACGATCAGCAACATGGGGGTGTTCTCCTTTCGTACCGGTACGCTTCATGCCGGAACGCGCTGCGCCCTGGCTTCGCGCGCCCAGTCCCGGTGCTGGGCGATCGCCTTGATGAAGGCCGCGGAGAGCTGGCCGTTGGCTTCGCCCCGGGTCAGCACGTCCTTCGCGTCCATCCCCGCCGCCTCCACGACCGCGAGCCCGGTCCCGCTCGCGGCGATGGCCTTGCAGTGCTTGTACGCCTCGCGGACGAACAGCACCGCGGCCCCGTCGCCGGCCAGCGCGCTCGTCGACGAGGCGCCCCCGGGGATGAACACCGCGTCGAACAGCACCGAGCCGACCGTCAGCAGCGTGAAGTCGACCGCCAGCGCGCCGCCGCCGTCGGCCTTCAGGGAGCCGCCGTGGGGCGCCACGATCTTCGGCACCGCCCCCGCGGCCTGGAGGGCCCGCCGCATCGCCGCGACCGCGGCGCCGTCGACGCCGTCGGCGGCCAGGATGGCGACCTTCCGGGTCGCGGCGGTGTCCTTGACCGTCTTCGCCATGCTCAGGGCTTCCGACCGGGTGACCGCCTGCTTCAGGGCGATGGGCTGGAACTTCTTGGGATCGGCGTCGGCGGGCACGCTCAGGTTCAGGGGACCGGCCACCTTCGGTGCCGCGAGGCCGAGCCCCTCGGCGACCTGGCCGGCCAGCGCCCGGTCCACATGCGCCAGCATGCCCACCACGCGCTCGCGGACCTCCGGCACCTCCACCTTGCCCAGCTCGAACCGCAGGGCCTGGACGATGTGTTGCTTCTCGGGATCCGACTGGCTGTTCCAGAAGAGCGTGGCCTGGCTGAAGTGGTCGAAGAACTTCTCGCCCCGCGCCCGCACCTTCGGCCCGCCCAGCGTCCCCGGATAGGTCACGAAGCCCCCGGCGGCCCGGCCGGCCTGCATCGGGCAGCCGCCGCCGAGGGTGTTGGGATGGTAGGCGACGCGGCCGACGTTGATGTTCTGCCGCATGTGCCCGTCGCGCTGGTTGTTGTGCATCGGCGCGATCGGTCGGTTGATCGGGATCTCGTGGAAGTTGGGGCCGCCCAGGCGGGTGAGCTGGGTGTCGGTGTAGGAGAACAGGCGCCCCTGCAGCAGGGGATCGTCGCTGAACTCGATGCCGGGGACCACGTGCCCGGGATGGAAGGCCACCTGCTCCGTCTCCGCGAAGAAGTTCTCCGGGTTGCGATCGAGCACCAGGCGGCCCACCCGCTCCACCGGGACCTGCTCCTCGGGGACGATCTTGGTCGGGTCGAGGAGATCGAACGCGAACGTGTGCTCGTCGGCCTCCTCGATGATCTGCAGGCCGAGCTCCCACTCCGGATACGCGCCCGCGGTGATCGCCTCCCACAGGTCGCGGCGGTGGAAGTCCGGATCCTTGCCGGAGATCTTGAGGGCCTCGTCCCACAGCACCGAGTGCACGCCGAGCTTCGGCTTCCAGTGGAACTTCACGAATCGGGCGGCGCCCTTGGCG
>Ga0310810_10006291_pt1 | contig 13394 bp, 11 predicted proteins | sample NCmetagenome_FD_207641 | JGI IMG/M metagenome (GOLD analysis project Ga0310810, IMG submission 207641) | Soil microbial communities from experimental microcosm in Duke University, North Carolina, United States - NC | ecosystem: Engineered > Artificial ecosystem > Soil microcosm > Unclassified ... | reverse complement strand
GCGAGCACCGCGTGCACGGCCTCGCGGTGGTGGGTCGTGCGGAAGGCGTCGAGGATCGCGACGCGCAGCGCCTCGTCGCCGGCGGCCGAGGCGAGCGCCTTGGTCGGATCCTGGCGGTCGAGCCGCTCGAGCTGATAGGTCGCGTAGCGCTTGCGGTCGTACGACTTCGCCTGCGAATCGATCGTCAGCGCGGGGATGGAGTAGGGCGCCATGCCGCGCAGCTGGCGGCCGCACTCGTCGCGGTAGATCATCGTGTCGGCGCCGAACGCGGCGTCGAGGATCACGCGCGCGGCCTTGATGTCCTTCGACGCGCCCAGCGCGCGCAGCGCCGCGACGTCGGAGATGACGTCGCCGAGGCCCGGCGTCGCGGGATCGAGCTTCGCGAGATCCGCGATCCAATCGACCTTGCTGTCGTCGACCGGCTTGTCGTCGCGCGACGGCTGCTTGAAGACGCCGTTCTTGTCGGGCACCGACGCGTGGATCGCGGTGAGCGCCTTGCGACGATCCTCGATGCTCGACGTGCGCGTGCGCGCGAGGTGCTGCGCGAGCACGTCGGTCACGTGCGCGCCGATCGTGCTCAGCTCCTTCGCGGCGGCTTCACGCGCGGACGCGTCGGACGACTGCGCGAGGGTCTGGAGGAGTTGCTTGGCGTGGTCCTCGTCCGACGGCGGCTGCGCATGCGCGGTCGCCGCGACGAGGAGGATCACGAGGAGGCCCGTGAGCGGGCGGATCATGGCGCTCTCGTAGCACACTCGCTGGTCAACGCGCGGCGGCGCGCACCTAATGCAGGATCCGGAAGCCGGGGAGATCGAGCGGCAAGCGGTCGTCGAACTCCAGGAACTTCAGGCCGATCGCGCGGGTCGAGCCGTACTCGGCGCCGCCGAAGTTGAGGCAGTAGTGGTGCTTCACCTCGGCGCGCGCGACCAGCTCGTCGGTCTGGCCGTCGTCGCGCGTGCAGAGGAAGTGCACGGTCACCACCGATCCGAGCGGCAGCGGCTCGTGCATCTCGACGAGCATCCCGCCCGCCGAGATGTTCCGCGCGACGCACATGCTGTCCCCGAAGACCTCGCTGCCGATCAAAACCGGGAACAGCTTATCGAAGCGCATATGAATGCGCTGTTCGGGGCGCGACGACTCGACCGGCGGCTTCATCGATCTCATCTTCGCGCTGCGCGTACCTTGGAGTCCAATTTCCTACATGTAGGATATGAATCGGGCCGCATCATCTATGTGCGATCGTGGTGAGTGATGAGGCTGTTCCCGCTCGTCCTGATCTGCGCCGCGTGCGGCAAGCCGACCTCGCTCGCCGACGCTCCGCTCGCCGGCGACGGCGCCGGCGCGGACTCCGCGACGACCGCCGACGCCGCCGTCCCGATCGCGACGTTCCCGGATCAGATCGATCTCGGGATGATCGACTGCGGAGGCACCGGCTCGGCGACATTCACGATCACGAACACCGGCGGCGCCGCGCTGACGTACTCGATCGCGCACAGCGGCACCGTGTTCGAAGCGGCGCCGGCGCAAGGCACGATCGCGGCCGGCGCATCGCAGATCTTCACCGTCTCCGCGATCGTCCCGGTCGATTCGCTGCCGGGCACACCGCTCGCCGGCACGTTGCTCGTGACGACCAACCTCGGCGGCAACGCGAAGACGATCCAGCTCGCGGCGAATCCGCACGGCGCATACCTGACGTTCACGCCCGCGAGCGCGAGCTTCGGCGACGTCGAGGTCTCGAAGTCCGCGACGCAGACGATCACGATCGCCAATACCGGGAACGCGTCGGCGAGCATCGCCATCGCCGCGCCGATCGATGTCGACGACTACGCCGTCTCGTTCACCGACGGCGATCTCGCGCCCGCAGCGCAGCGCGACGCGACGATCACCTACGCGCCGAGCGGGCTCGGCGGCACGAGCACGACCGCCGCGATCACATACACCGGGCCGGTGTGCAGCGCGAAGCCGGCGACGCTCTCGATGAACGGTAACGGCGTACCGATCGGCAGCGTGCTCGTCAGCGGCAACGTCGACTTCGGCAGCGTCGCCTGTCGCACGGCGACGACGAGCACCAAGACGATCACGCTCGACAACCGCGGCAGCGCGACCGCAACGTGGACCGCGCAGCTCCTCGGCGACACCACCGACTACTCGCTTTCCGCGACCAGCGGCTCGATCGCCGGCAACACGACCGCGACGCTCGACGTGACGCGGCTCGCGATCGCGATCCCGACGACCGCCGGCGCGCGCGACGCGACCGTCCGCATCACGACCACCGTCGGCGGCACGCCGACCACCCATGATGTCCCCGTCTCCCAAATCCTCTACGGACCCACGCTGCAGTGGGTCAACGGCGCGCCAGCATCGATCGACTTCGGCTTCGCACCGGTCGGTGTGACGATCGGTACGAGCGCACGAGTGGACAACACCAGTCTCTACGCCGCGGACGTCACCGTCGATGTGACTGGGATCGGATTCACGAAGAGCTCGTCCGGCGGCCATCTCGACGCGCAAGGGGACGGCGCTTACTACGGCTTCGCGTACGCGCCACAGGCGCTGGGCGCGACGAACGGTACGCTCACGATCGACGCGGCGAACATGTGCAACGCGCCGTTCACGGTGGCGCTGACGGCGGGTGTCGGTCCCTACGCCGACATCAGCGACGGCGCGGTCGGACACGACTGCTTCGCCGCGAGGTCGAATGGATCGATCTTCGTCTCGAATCCCGGCAACCAACCGCTGACGATCACGAGCTGCAACGAACAGCAGGGAACCGATGTGCATCCGACGTTCTCGCCGTCTTCGCTGACGGTCGGCGCCAACGGCGGCTCAGCGTCATGGTCGTTCTTCTGGAACGATCCGAGCCCGCTACACTCGGGTACGACCGTCGCGAGCGTCGTGTGCGCGACGAACGAGAAGCTCCAGAACCAACGCGTCTTCAAGATCACGCGCACGTTGAACGGCGCCGACCTCGTCCTACAGCCGCTCGACAACTTCATCTACTCCTGCAGCCAGCCCGGCTCGGAGCACCGCTTGAAGATCTCGAACACGGGCAACCGAGACGCGAGCGTCTTGTTCAGCGGCAGCTTGCCGCCGGGGCTCGAGTCGCTGGCGAGCTTCGCGAACGTCGGATCGGGATCGAGCGACACGTCGATGGGCGCGCGCGTCGGCAGCGGCGGGTGCGCGCCGGGCGGCAGCGGATCGATCGGCGTCTTCGGATCCGGCGGCGTGATCTGCTCGCAGACCGCCGACCTACCGGTGACGACCACGAACTAGGCGCGGGGATGGCGGCGAAATATCGAGATCTCGATAACGATATCGAGATCTCGATAATCCGCGGGGAACAGTGGGTGCTTCATCGAGCGGCGGCCGCGAGCAGGTGCCGAGAAGGGGCCCGCGGGAAAGGACATCAACATGGACCTCTAGTCGGGGACGACCACGCCGACCGCGGCGGGGTCGAGCAGCGAGCCGAGGTTGTGGACGAGGGCGTCGCGGGCGCCGAGCTGACCGGTCGCGCCGAGGAAGTTCCACTCGAGGAAGCGCACGACCGACGAGTGCTCGAGGACTTGATGGCTCACGGCGCCGTGCCGCACGAACGGGCCGATCGCGAGCAGCGGCACGCGCGTGCCGTACGGCTGCGCGTCGACGGCGGCGGGCGGCGCGACGTGATCCCACAGGCCGCCGCCTTCGTCCCACGTGATCAGGATCAGCGTGGAGGACGCGTACGGCGAGGCTTGGATCTTCGAGACGATCGAGGCGACCTGCGCCTCGCCCGCGCTGATCGTCGTGCCGTAGCCGGGGTGCTCGTTCTTGTAGCCGAGCCCCTTCACGAACGCGACGTTCGGCAGCGGATCGACCAGCAGGTCGTCCAGATCCTTCATGTACGTCATGTTGTCGGCGAACTGCGCGTAGTACTCGAACGGGACGTCGGACGGATCGTAGTCGCACGGCGTCGTCGGCAGGTGCAGCGGGCAGTCCGACGGCGGCGACGGGCACAAGGTCGCGGCGACCATGTCGTGATAGCCCTGCGCGTAGAACGCGAACGACTTGCCGTTCGCGATCAACAGATCCGCGATCGTCGTCTCGCCGGTCAGCGTCGTGCGCGTCGACGGCAACGTGCAGCCGGCGCCGTTGGTGTCGGGCTTCCATTCGTTGTCGGTGAAGACGTGCTTCGCGACGGCGAAGTACATGTCGTTCGCCGACGACGATCCGATCTCGGGCTGGAAGTAGCGATCCGCGAGCGCGCCGTCGGTCGCGTACTGCTGATAGGTCGCGACCGTCGCGGCGGGCGCGATCGCGACGTTGCGCGCGTCGGAGCAGGACGCGCCCGCGGCGTAGCGATCCATCGCGCCGCCGTTCATCTCGGACGCCTCGCAGTCGTGCGAGTGATCCGGATCGTGCGCGCCGTTGGCGGCGTCGTCGAGCATGCCGGGCGCGTGGCCGCTGGCGTCCACGAGCGGCGCGGCCTCGCAGCACGACGGCCCGGCGGTGCACGGCGGGATCGCGCCGGCCGGCGCCGTGCACCAGCGCCCGAAGTACGAGTCGAACGTGTGGTTCTCCTGCACGATGATCACGACGTGCTCGATCTTCGAGACGCCGGGCGCGTCGATCGAAGCAGCGGGCGCATCGACGGGCGAGGGCGCGTCGGGCGCCCCGGCGGGCGGGCTCCCGCACGCGGCAACGATCACGATCCCCAGCACGATCACGCGCACGCGGCGATGATACCCTGCGGCCATGCGGTGGATGTGCATCGCGGTGATCGCGACCGGCGCGGCGTGCGGCGGGCAGGGCACGACTCCGCCCGTCGACGCCCCGCTGCAGGTGATCGACGGCGTGATCATCTACCCCGACGTCCCGCTGCCCGACGCGGTCAGCGCGACCACCGGCGCGATCGACGTCACGGTCCGCTGCGGCGGCTCGGCCTGCGGCATGACCGGCTACCTGAAGCTCGCGCTCGACGACTGCAACGGCGGCGCGGTGATCAGCTCGAAGACGCTGCTCAACAAGACGCTGACCAGCGGCGTCGACATCACCACCACCTTCGATGTCCTCGACCCGGCGATGTACTGCTTGACCGGCTTCTTGAGCCCGGGGTTCCACTCCATGCCGATGACGGGCGACGCGATCGCGTCGGCGGGCGCCACCCACGTGACGGTGGTCGCCGGGCAGGTCTCGCCCGCGACGCTCGTGCTCGATTCACTCCAGCCATGACCGGCCCCACGCTCGTCACCGGCGCGACCGGGTTCATCGGCTCCGCCGTCGTGCGCCGGCTGCTCGCGCGCGGGCGCGCGGTCCGCGCGTTCGTCGAGCCGGGCGCGCCGACCGCGAACCTCGACGGCCTCGACGTCGAGCTCGTCACCGGCGACGTCTTGGATCGCGCGAGCGTCGGCCGCGCGATGACGGGCTGCGACGCCGTCTACCACCTCGCGGCGATCTATTCGCTGTGGCTGCCCGACGACAAGATCATCTACGACGTCAACGTCGAGGGCACCAAGAACATCCTGTTCGCCGCGATGAAGAGCGGCGTGCGGCGGGTCGTGCACACCAGCTCGATCGCCGCGATCGGCGTGCCGCCCGAGGGCACGCTCGCCGACGAGACCTTCGCGTTCAACTACTGGCACGACGCCAACGCGTACATCCGCTCGAAGTACCTCTCCGATCTCGACGCGCAGCGCTTCGCGCGCGAGGGCGTGCCGGTCGTGATCGTGTGCCCGGCGTTCCCGTTCGGCGAGCGCGACCTCGCGCCGACGCCGACCGGCCGCTTCATCGTCGAGGCGCTGCACGGGCGCGTGCCCGGCTACACCGCGGGCGGCTTCTGCGCGGTCGACGTCGACGACGTCGCCGAGTGCCACGTGCTCGCCGACGAGCGGGGCGTGATCGGCGAGCGCTACATCGCGGGCGCGCACAACGTCACGTACAAGGACTTCTACGATCAGGTCACCGAGATCGCGGGGCTCAAGCGCATCAAGCGCAAGCTGCCGACGCGCGCCGTGCTCGCGATGGCGTGGATGATGGAGCGCCGCGCCGAGCGCACCGGCAAGGCGCCGCGCGTCACCGTGCGCGCCGCGCGCTACGCGTGCGAGACCGCCTGGTTCGACACGTCGAAGGCGCGCGCGCTCGGGATGCCGCAGACGCCGCTCGCGCAGACGATCGACAAGGCCGTCCGCTGGTTCCGCGATCACGGATACTGATATCCACATCTCACGCTCGCGCCCGGTCACAAAGGCGTGAGGTTTTCCTCCGCACTCCGTTCCACTCTCGGAACGGAGGAGGGCGTCATGGGATGTGCACCGAGTGATCTCGCGAGGCGCTGGCCGGCCGCGGTCGTGCCGATCGATACGACGAACGCGCCGCATTCGCTGGAGGCGATCAACGACGCGATCGCGTTCTACGAGAAGTTCACGCCGTTCCGCTTCGTCAAGCGGACGACCGAGCACGACTTCATCAAGTTCACGGAGACCAACGAGCGCGATCCGGCGCGCGGCAAGCCGCTGGTCTCGGGCAACTGGAAGACGATCCGCGACGGCCACCAGCTGATCCCGATCGGCGGCGAGACGACGACGGTCCTCGACTGGGTTCCGGAGACCGGCGCGACCCGGGTCTGGACCTTCGACCAGACCGACCAGAAGGATCCGCTGCCGGATCCGCCGCTGCTCCACCACACGTGGGGATCGATCCAGAGCGGGCACGCGCTCGCCTACCTCGGCTCGGATCTGCTGCTCGATTGGGTGCCGAGCGACAAGACGTTCCGCGTCTGGAAGATCGACCGCGGCGCGAAGGGCACCGACAACCTCGTCTTCACCGGCACCGGCAACCCGCTCGCGAGCGGCTCGTTCGCGCACATCGACAAGGATCACAAGCTGATCGCGCTCGGCGGCGGCGCGATCCTCGATTGGATCCCCGACAGCGGCGCGTTCAAGATCTTCCGCATCGATCCGAAGCTGACCGGCGGCGCGCCGTTCGACGAGAGCGCGCCGCTGTTCGATCACACGTGGCAGACGATCAAGTCGCCGCGCCGCGTGGTGCCGCTCGGCAGCTCGCGCGTGCTCGACTGGCACCCGGACACCAACGAGATCCGGATCTGGCGCTTCGATCTGAACGAGCCCGGCCCCGATCCGCTGCCCGCGCCCGTCACCTTCGACGGCCCGTGGTCGTGGCTGAAGCCGACCAACAAGATCATCGGGCTCGGCAGCCACGTGCTCGTGTGGGATCCGCCGACCGGCGACTTCTCGATGCGCTTCCTCGATCTCGGCTCGAGCCATTCGAACCAGATCGGACGCGAAGGCGGCGTCGACGATCGCATCTTGTTCCTCAACGCGAACACGGGCGTCGGCACCGCGATGCACGAGATCGGGCACGCGCTCGGCCTCTATCACGAGCAGGAGCGGCCGGATCGCGACAAGTTCGTCAAGCCGCAGTGGAAGAACATCGCCGACGAGGACGAGGGCAACTTCGACGAGCTCGACAAGAGCGACTGCATCGTGCCGACCTCGTACGACTTCGGCTCGCACATGCACTACGGCCCGAACGGGTTCTCGATCAACGGCAAGGACACCCTGGTCGCCGTCGACGATCGCTTCCAGCTCGTGCTCGGCATGGGCTCGATGCCGAGCACGCGCGATCTCGCGACGCTCAACGTGCTCGCGGATCCACTGCCGGGCGCGGCGCGCACGCGCGGCACGTGGGAGACGATCCGCGACGGTCATCGCCTGCTCGCGCTCGGCGGCGGCAGCCACGTGCTCGACTGGAGGCCCGACAACGGGCAGTTCCGCTTGTGGAAGTGGGATCCCGACGCGCACGGCGCGCAGGATCCGCTGCCCGGCAAGGCGCAGACCGCGGGGCACTGGGAGTCGATCCGAAGCGGCCACGAGCTGATCGCGGTCGGTGACAAGCACGTGATCGACTGGGTCCCGTCGAGCGGTGCGTATCGACTGTGGAAGGTCGACCTCGGCGCCCACGGCGACCAGGATCCGCTGCCGGGCAACGCGGTCCAGCACGGCACGTGGGAGACGATCACGAGCGGTCACCACCTCGTCGATCTCGGCGGTGGCCAGGTGCTCGACTGGACCGACGGCGGCCACTTCCGCGTGTGGACCTTCGATCCGACCAAGGCCGATCCGCTGGTCGGGCCGGCGCTGACCTCGGGGACGTGGGAGTCGATCGACGGCTCGCACGAGCTCGTGCGCCTCGGCGACGGCAACGTGCTCGATCGCCACGGCAGCAAGTACCGGATCTGGCGCCACGACGCCGGCGCGCACGGTCATCAGGATCCGCTGCCGGCGTGGGCGCTCGCGCTCGGCGAGTGGCAGACGATCGACGGCAGCCACCGACTGATCCCGGTCGGCACGAACCAGGTGCTCGACTGGGTGCCGAGCTCGGGCGAGTTCCGCGTGTGGACCTATTGGGGCAAGTACGGCATGTACCAGCCCGACCCGCTGCCCGGCGCGGCGCTCGCGCACGGCACGCTCGCGCAGTTGAAGAAGGGCCACGGCGTGGTCGCGCTGGCGCCGAACCACGTGCTCACGTGGAACGGCGACGACGGCAGCTTCGATCTGTGGAAGATCGCCGACGGGCTCGTCAAGGTGAAGAGCGGCACGTTCGACTTCACGCACGGGCACCAGATCGTCGACGTCGGCGGTGGGCGCTTGCTCGACTTCGAGACCGACGCCGGCAAGGCGCGCGTGTTCCCGTACGACCTCACGCCGGGCACGCCGCTGCTCGGCGCGGTGATCACGACGCACACGTGGGCGTCGATCGCGACCGGCCACACGCTGCAGCCGCTCGGCGGCGGACGCGTGCTCGACTGGGTGCCGGCCGACGACGGCAGCGACTTCCGCGTGTGGCAGTACGATCCGACCAAGACGGGCACGCACGATCCGTTGCCGGCACCGGCGAAGAGCAGCGGGCACTGGGGCTCGATCGTGAAGGGCCACATCCTGGTGCCGATCGACACCGGCCACGTGATCGACTGGATCCACGACGCGGGCTGGTATCGGGTCTACGCGCAGGATCCGACCGCGAAGGGCGACTTCATCCCGGATCCGACGCTGGTCGAGGGCTTCTGGGAGACGATCGTGAAGGACCACCGGATGATCGGCGTGACCGGCGCGCGGACGCTCGAGTGGAACCGCGAGACCGGCGCGTACCGGATCTGGGGCTTCAAGGTGACACCGGCGCGGCCCTAGGGACCGCGCTAGAATCGGGGCGTGAACCGCTGGGTCGCCGCTGCCTTGGTCGTCGCGTGCGCGTCGGTCGCGCACCCGGCGCGCGGCGACGACAAGGTGCCGGTGTGGCTCGGCATCCAGTACTCGACGCAAGGCGCGGTCGGGATCCCGGTCGGTCACGTCTACGAAGGCTCGGCGGCGTCGGAGGCGGGGCTCGTGCCCGGCGACGAGATCCTCGAGATCAACGGCGTGCGCACGCCGCCGGGCACCGACCTGCGCCCGATCATCACGCCGATGAAGGTCGGCGAGAAGGTCAAGCTCAAGGTCCTGCACAACGGCAAGCTCGCGACGCTCGACGCGATCATGCTGCCGCGCGCCGACGGCGAGATCGTGCAGCGCCGCTTGGTCGGCAAGCCGGCGCCGGAGATGTCGATCACCCGCGCGTCCGACGGCGCGCAGATCGATCTCGCGGCGATGAAGGGCAAGGTCGCGGTGCTCGCGTTCTTCCCGCCCAGCTGCGATACGTGCGCGAGCATCGTCTCGGCGCTCGGCCCGTGGGCACAGGCGCACGATCGCGATCCGGTGCTCGTGCTCGGCGCGACGCCGATCGGCGAGGTCGCCGGGCTGAAGGCGTTCCTCACCCGCAACCCGATCGTCGTGCCGGTCGGCGCGATGCCCGAGACGAACCCGAACGAGGACTCGCCGTTCTTCGCCGACCCGCACGCCGAGGCGGTCACCTTCGTCGTGATCGACGGCAAGGGCGTCGTGCGGCTCGCGTCGATCCTCACGCCCGATTCGACCGACGAGCTCGACGACGTCTGCGTCGCGGCCGAGCGCGCGCTCAAACAGCTGAAGCGGCGCTGAGCGAACCACCCGTTCGCCCTGAGCGAAGGCCCCGAGTCGAAGGGTCCTTCGACTCCGGCCTCGCTTCGCTCGGCCTCCGCTCAGGACGAACGGGGGAGGGCCTCCGCTCAGGACGAACGGGGGAGAGCCTCCGCTCAGGACGAATGGGGAGAGGTAAGCTGTCGGCGATGCCGATCGTCCGCCGCTTCGCCGAGAACACGCCCGTGATCGCGCCCGATGTCTTCCTCGCGGAGAACGCGAGCGTGATCGGCGACGTCGTGATCGGCCTAGGCAGCTCGATCTGGTACGGCGCCGTCGTGCGCGGCGACGTCATGCCGATCCGCATCGGGCGCGCGACGTCGATCCAGGACAACAGCGTCATCCACGTGACCTCGGGCTATAGCGGCACGACCGTCGGTGATCGCGTCACCGTCGGGCACAACGTCATCCTCCACGCGTGCACGATCGAGGACGACTGCATCATCGGGATGGGATCGATCATCCTCGACGGCTCGCGCATCCGGCGCGGCTCGATTGTGGGTGCGGGTGCGCTCGTGACCCCCGGGACCGACATCCCCGAGGGCTCGATGGTGATGGGCGCTCCCGGGCGCGTCAGGCGCCCGCTCACCGACGAGGAACGCGCGCGGATCGCGTCGTCCGCGGAGCACTACGTCGAGCTGGCTCGCATGTATCTCGCGTCCGCTACGTCGAAGTAGCGGATGCGTTTTGGTACATTCGATCGCGTGGGGGTCTCCCGTCTCGGGCGTCTGGGGGCCGCGTGCCTCGCGCTCGTCGCCGTCCTCGTGATCCGCGCCGCACCCGCGTTCGCGGACAACGTCGACACGTTGATCAACCAGCTCGCGAACGGCAGCGATTACAAGACGCGCCTGTCCGCGGCCATCGCCCTGTCGAAGCTGTCGGATCAGCGCGCCGTGCAGGCCTTCATCAACGCGCTCGGCGACGACGACAAGAACGTGCGCGGCGCCGCGGCGATCGGCCTGTCGAAGGTGGTCAACTCGCAGACCAAGCCGGCGATGGTGAAGAAGGCGATCGCGGCGCTCGAGGACACCGCCGCCAACGACTCGAGCTCGTTCGTGCAGAAGCAGGCGCAGAAGGCGCTCGATACGCTGAAGGAGCTGGGCGGCGGAGGCGGGGGCAACGCGAACGCGGGCATCTACGTGAACATCGGGGACATGTCCGCGAAGACCACGGACGCCGAAAAAATGCGCAATCTCATGCGATCGACCACACTGAAGATGTTCGGGAAGGTCGCGACCAACATGACGACGAGCTGGGCAGGGGGCGCGGTGCCCACCAAGAAGCAACTCGACGCCAAGGGCGTGGCGGGCTTCCACGTCGACGGCACGCTGACCGACATGACCGAGAAGGTGAAGGGCGACTCGACGATCGTCAGCTGCAAGGTCTCGATGTACATCGCGACCTTCCCGGAGAAGAGCGTGTTCGGCTTCTTGAACGGCGGCGCCAGCGTGCAGGCCTCGACGGATCCGTCGGACGTCGCGCTCGCGCACGGTGACTGCGTGACCGCCGTCGTCGAGGATCTCGTCCAGCACAAGATCGTTCCCACCATCCAGACCCGGTCGGGGAAGCCATGAGCAACGAGCGAACCTACAAACGGAGCTGGAAGAACCTCTTGATCAACAAGCGGTACCAGCTCCGCTTCACGCTGTTCATGGTCGGCGTCTCGGCGCTGCTCATGGCGGCGCTCGGCTGGTGGGTGATGCAGACCGCGAACGAGGCGACCAACGTCGCGATCGGTCAGGTCCGCGGCGAGCCGTGCCCGAAGGTGCCCGACATCAGCGAGCCGACCGACGCGGGCGGCGATACCAAGCCGACCACGCCGATGAAGCTGCCGCCCGACGATCCGCCGCCGGCGCCGCCGAGCGATACCGATGACCAGGACCTCGGCCATCACCGCAACGTCACCGTCACGCTCTCGTCGATCACCGAGGTGCTGCCGCCCGACTACGCGGCGCTCGCCGCCGGCCACTGGACCTGCGTGATCGATCACTCGGGCAAGATCGAAGAGCTCCAGCAGGGCAAGATGCGCATCTTCTACGTCCTGCTCGCGACCGGGACGCTGCTCGCGATCGCGCTCGCGTTCTACGGCATCAAGACGACCCACAAGGTCGCCGGCCCGCTCTACAAGATCACGCTCTACTTCAACAAGATGCGCGACGGCCGCTTCGACAAGGTGTGGCCGCTGCGCAAGGGCGATCAGCTGGTCGCGTTCTACGATCACTTCCGGCACGCGCACGAGGGCGTCGTCGGCATGGAGAAGGCCGACGTCGAGCGGCTGCGCGCGCTGATCGACGCGGCCGAGGCCGCGGGCGTCGCGGGCTCCTCGCCCGAGGTCGACGCCGCGCTCGCCGATCTCAAGACGATCCTCGCCAGGAAGGAGAAGTCCCTTGCCTGACACGCGTGACACCAACGACAAGGATGAGCTCCCGAGCGCGACCGTGGTGAAGGACGGCAAGGTCCCCGGCGACGTGCCGCGCACGCCGCCGCCGCCCGCGAAGCGCGCGTACAAGCGGCGCTGGTCGAACTACCTGCTCGACAAGAAGCTGCAGCTCCGCTACGTCCTGCTCGTCACGATCCTGTCCGCGCTGATCTCCGGATCGCTCGGCTACCTCGTGTACCAGCAGGAGCACCGCGCGTCGGACGACATCGCGGCGTCGCTCGCCGAGCAGGTGAAGAGCGATCCGGCGACCTACGGCGACCTGCAGAAGGAAGCGGTCGCGGACATGAAGGCGCGCGACGAGGCGCTGGTCCTGAAGATGATCGGGACCGGGCTCGGGCTCGCGGTGATCCTCGTCCTCTACCTCGTCGTGATGACGCACAAGGTGGCGGGGCCCTTGTACAAGGTCTCGAACCACTTCGATCAGATGGCGGCCGGCAAGCTGCCGAAGATCTGGGGCCTGCGCAAGGGCGACATGCTGCAGGACTTCTTCGCGAGCTTCAAAGAGATGTACGACGCGAATCGTGCGCGCATGACCGACGACGTCGCGGCGATGGAGAAGCTGGTCGCGGCGTGCAAGGCCGCAGGCGTGGCGAAGAGCGGCGATCTCTCGGAAGAGCTCGAGGCGTTAGAGGCGCACGTCGCCGCGCGCAAGCAAGCGCTGTCCTGAGCGCGCAGGTAAGATGTCCCGGTGAACGCGGCCTCGCTGGTCGAGCTCGGGGAACGCTACTGGGCGCTCGGTCTGCCCGCGGCGGCGCGATCCGCGTTCCAGCGCGCGCTCGTCGCGGGGCCGGAGGAGGGCGCGATCGCGGCGCGGCGCTTGGCCGAGGTCGCGCTCGCGGTCGGCGACGCGGCCGGCGCGCGCAAGTACGCGGCCGAGGTCGCGAAGCGCGAGCCGGGGCCCACCGCGCGCACGC
>Ga0310810_10006289_pt1 | contig 13395 bp, 10 predicted proteins | sample NCmetagenome_FD_207641 | JGI IMG/M metagenome (GOLD analysis project Ga0310810, IMG submission 207641) | Soil microbial communities from experimental microcosm in Duke University, North Carolina, United States - NC | ecosystem: Engineered > Artificial ecosystem > Soil microcosm > Unclassified ... | reverse complement strand
TCGCTTTTCGCCTGCCGTTTACGCCAGCTCTGGCGTGAGGCCGATCGCCGGCGCTGCCTCATCCTCGGTTTCAGCGACGGGATGGTGCTCCGCCGCCAGCAGGAGGTAGAACACCGGCACCACAAACAGGGTGAAGATGGTCCCGACCACCATTCCGGTCACCAGCACCATGCCGATACTGTTCCGCGCCGCGGAGCCCGGGCCGGTGGCCAGGACCAGCGGGAAGTGGCCGAAGACGGTCGCCGCCGACGTCATGAGCACCGGGCGGAGCCGCGTCAGCGACGCCTCCCGGATGGCGGCCAGCTTGGCCTGCCCGTGCTCCTGCAGCCGATTGGCGAATTCCACGATCAGGATGCCGTTTTTCGCGATCAGTCCCACCAGCGTGATCAGCCCCACCTGGGAGTAGATGTTGATGGTGGTGAGATCGAGGAAGCTGAACAGCAGCGCCCCCGAGATCGCCAGCGGCACCGAGCCGAGCAGCACGATCAGCGGATCGCGGAAGCTCCGGAACTGCGCCGCCAGCACCAGGTAGATCAGCACCAGCGCGAAGCCCAGCGTCACCGCCAGCGCCGACCCCTCCTTGCGGATCTGGCGCGACTCGCCGGCGTAGTCGATGGTCATGCCGGGGGTCTTGACCCCGTTCGCCGCCGACTCCAGGACGTTGAGCCCCTCTTCCTTGGTGACCCCCGGCTTGACCCCGCCGAAGACCCGTACCGCGTTCCGCTGGGAGAAGCGATTCAGCGACCTCGGCGCGGTGCTGGTCTCGATGTGGGTAAAGGTCGACACCGGCACCAGTTCACCACTCGGCGTCTTGATCTTGAGATCGAGCAGCGGCGCGATGGTGGCGCGGTCCTTTTCCCCGATCTGGGGAATGACCTTGTAGCTCCGGTCGTAGAAGTTGAACCGGTTCACGTAGCCACCGCCGAGCAGCGTGCCCAGCTCCTGGCCCACGCTGGCCAGGTCCAGGCCGAGGTCGGCCACCTGGTCGCGATCGACGATCACCCGGGCTTCGGGCAGGTCGATCTTGAGGTCGGTGTCCACGTAGAGGAACTTGCCGCTCTGCCAGCCGGCGCCGACGACCTGACCCACCGTCTCCAGCATCTGCTCCGGCGGCTGATCGCTCTCCAGCACCAGCTCGACGTCGTACTGTCCCGGCGTGGGCAGGGGCGGGTCGAGCCGGGGAAAGACCCGGAGACCAGGCACCGACGACACCGCGCCGTACACCTCGCCGTACATCTGCTCGGTGGTGCGCTTCCGCTCCTTCCAGTTCTTGGCCACCATGCCGCCGAAGCCGCCCCACTGGGTGGTCAGCGACCACATGAACTTGGCCTCGGGGAACTTCTGCACCCGATTCACCACCTCGAGCGAGGAGCGGTTGGCGGCCGTCAGGCTCGCGTCGGGCGACGCCTGCATGAAGAAGCTGATGTGGCTCTGGTCCTCCACCGGCGCCAGCTCGCGGCGGGAGAAGGAGTAGAGCGGCCAGATCGCCAGCATCACCAGGAGTGCCGCCGCGACGATGCCCCAGCGCATCTGCAGCGCGCCATCGAGCAGGCGGCCGTAGAGCCGTCGCACCGCCTCGAAGGCGTGGTTCACCAGCCGGGTGAGCCGCCCCTCCTCGCCGTGGGAGTGCACGAACTTCGAGCTCATCACCGGTGACAGTGTCACCGCCACCACGCCGGAGAGCACGACGGCGGTGGCGAGGGTGATGGCGAACTCGAGGAAGAGCGAGCCGGTAAGGCCGCCCTGGAAGGCGATCGGGGTGTACACCGTCGCCAGGGTGATCGTCATCGCGATGATCGGACCTACCAGCTCGCGCGCACCCAAGAGCGCAGCGTCCACTCGCGATCGTCCCTCGCGGACGTGGCGCTCCACGTTCTCCACCACCACGATGGCGTCGTCCACCACCAGACCGACCGACAGCACGATAGCCAGGATGGTCAGCAGGTTGAGGCTGAAGCCGAATGCGTACATGAAGCTCGCGGCGCCGATCAGGGAGACCGGCATGGCCACCAACGGCACCAGCGCGGTGCGCACTGAGCCCATGAAGAGGAAGACCACGAGGCCCACGATCAGGATGGTCTCGCCCAGGGTCTTGGTAATCTCGGTCAGCGCGTCCTCCATGAAGACGGTCGCGCTGTACACCAGCTGCATGTCGATGTCTTTCGGCAGCGTCGGCCGGATCCGATCCATCTCCTCCTTGAGCCGGTGCGACACCTCGATCTCGTTCACGCCGATGAGCGGCCAGACGCCGAGGTACACGCCGGGCTTGGTGCCGTACTTGGCCACGAAGTCGGCCTCTTCGGCGCCCAGCTCGACGTTGGCCACGTCGCTCAGGCGGACGATGGCCCCGTTCCGGTCGGCGACGACGAGGTTCTTGAACTCGTCCACCGTGCGCAGGTCGGTATTGGCCAGCAGGTTGACCTGGACCAGGTTGCCCTTGGTCTGCCCCACCGCGGCGAGGTAGTTGTTTCGGCGGAGCGCGGCCTGCACGTCACCCGGGGCAAGGTTGAGCGCCGCCAACCGGTCGGGGTCGATCCAGATCCGCATCGCCAGCTGGCGTCCGCCCTCGATGCTCACCCGCTGAACTCCGGGCAGGGTCGAGAGCTGCGGTTGCAGCGTGCGGCTGAGCCAGTCGGTGATGGCCGGGACGTCGCGCTGGGTGGAGGTGAAGCTCAGGTAGAACGAGGCGTACGGCCGGTCGGCCCGCTGGACCTCGACCACCGGGGGCTCGGCCTCGGCCGGCAGCTCCGAGCGGACCTGCTGCAGACGCGCGGTCACCTCCGCGAGCGCCGCCGTGCTGTTGTGGTTCAGCTTGAGATGGACCGTGATGGAGCTGACACCGGCCCGGCTGGTGGACTCGACGTAGTCCACCCCGCCGATCGCGGAGACCGCTCGCTCGATGGGCGTAGTCAGGAACCCGCGCACCGTCTCGGCGCTGGCGCCGTAGTAGACGGTGGTGATCACCACGGACGAGCTCTCGATCTTGGGATACTGCTGCACCGGCAGGGTGCTGAGTGCACGCCAGCCGATGATCACGATGGCCAGGTTGACGACCGCGGCGAGAACCGGATGGCGGATGAAGACGTCAGTGAACGAGCGGCGCATGTTACTTCACTCCCTCTGCGGCGGACGTGGAATCGCTCGCCACCACGACGAGCACGCCCTCGCGCAGCTTGAACGAGCCGGAGGTCGCGACCAGCTCACCGGCCTCGAGGCCATCCTCGATCAGGATGGTGTCGCCCAGCGCCTCGCCGCTCCGCACCTGACGCAGGTGGGCGCGCTGCTTCCCGCTCTTGTCGGCCTGGATCACGAACACGTGATCGCCGGTCGGGTCCTTGCGCAGGGCGCTGATCGGAACCGCGACCGCCTGAGCCTGCGGCCCGGCCGGTACCTTCACCCGCACCGAGGCGCCGGGAGCGGGCAGATTACGTGTTCCCTTGATCTCGGCGCGAATCGTGGCGTTCCGGGTCGTGGGATCCACCCGGGAGTCGATCGCGGTGATCCGGGCCCCGACCGCGGGGGCGGCGTCGCCTGCCGTCAGGATCGCGACCTCGTCGCCGACCCGGAGACCGGCCGCGACCCGCTGCGCCACGGTGAAGTCCACATTGACCCGCTCATCCACACCCTGGAGGGTGGTGAGCTGGGTGCCTTCTTTCAGGTATTGGCCAGGGTGTACGTCGGCAATACCAACCCGGGCGCGGAATGGCGCGCGGATCGTTTTCCGCCCGATCACCGCGCGGGTCTGCGCGACCTGAGCCTGGGCGACGTCGTGGGCGGCCCGGGCCTGATCGACCTCCTCCTGGGACACCGCGTCGTGGCTGCTCAGCGTCTCCAGCCGGGTCAGCGTCGTCTGCGCCAGCGCGGCCTGCGCCTTCTGCGCCTCCAGCTCGGCCTCTTCGACCGAGACGTCGAGGGCAACCAGGAGATCTCCGGCCTCCACGATCTGGCCCGGGGTCAGGGCGACGCGGCGGACCGTGCCGGCGACCTCGTTCTCCAGCGTGATCGAGCGCAGAGCCAGCACCGTGCCCACCGACGTCGCGGTCGGGCGGTAGGCACGGGAAGAGGCGACCGCGGCCGTGGCCGCCTCCATGGGCTCCGGCTGGTTGGCGGCGGCCGCCTCGTCGGCCTTGAGCGCGGAGATCTTCCAAAATGCGAGGGCGACCCCGGTGGTCAGCAGGGTTCCGAGCAGCAGAGCCGATCCGATCCAGCCACGGCGACCAGCGAGAATGCGATAACCCATGTGGTGCTGTCTCCTGAGCCTTTTTTTGGTGTCGACCCGCCTTGCTCTGGCAGCGCGAAATCGGGGTTTCGGCGGCCAAGGCAACCACCCACTTACTTACTTGCGGTAAGTACATTACTTTGGGTTGTGACGGGCGTCAAGGTGACGTTTCGTACCAGTCGGGCATCATGTGACTGGACGTTGCAGCGGGATAAGCGGTTCACTAAATAGGAACCATGGGCTATAACTCTCATTTCTGTCCCTACTTCCACCGCGCCGTCGAGCTCATCGGCCAGCGCTGGAGCGGGGCCATCCTGCGCGAGATGCTGGCAGGGGCCACCCGGTTCACCGAGATCCGCCACGCCATTCCGGACATCAGTGACCGGATGCTGGCTGAGCGGCTCAAGGGGCTGGAGGCCTACGAACTAGTCGAACGGAAGGTGTTCGCGGAGACACCGGTACGGGTGGAGTACCACCTGACCGACCGGGGACGAGCGCTCGGACCGGTGTTCGCCGCCCTGGGCGACTGGGCCAACAAGTACGGCTGTGGAGAGGCCGAGGAGACCGATCCCAACGCCGCCTGATGATTCGATTTACCCGCAGCACCCTCGCATCTTCTGCTGTTTCTTGCACCCCGCCACGCCTGAAGCCCCGTTCGCCCCCGAGACTGGGGCGGCATCAATCTCCTAAGCGTTTACCGTTTCTGCCTTTAGCAGTCGCTTGCCGAACGCCTCCCAGCAGGCACGGCACGTGCGAACAGGCCGCCGCCGGCGTTATCCCCGCCGATCCCCCTCACATCCTGCTGGGAAGGAACCGATGGATCATTCGCTCAAGGTTGCCGTCGCCATGATCGGGCTCGTGCTGACCGCCGGGTGCGGCAAGAAGGAGGTCGCCGAGGCTCCCGAGCCGGTGCAGGCTCCAGTTGCCACCGCGCCCGCGGCTACTCCGGCCCCTGCGCCGGCACCCGCCCCGACCCCGACTGTCGACAACCGCTTCAGCACTCTCGAGGAGCGGATCCACTTCGCGCTCGATCGGGCCGATCTCGACCCGCAAGCTCGTGCGGCCCTCGAGGCCAAGGCGGAGATCCTGCAGGCATCCCCCAACCTCACCCTGAGGATCGCGGGGCACGCCGACGAGCGGGGCTCGGACGAGTACAACCTCGCCCTGAGCAAGCGCCGCTCGGCCGAGGCGAAGAAGTTCCTGGTCTCGCGTGGAGTGGATCCGAGCCGGCTGGAGACGGTGGGGTACGGCGAGGAGCAGCCGCTCGCGAACGGAGCCGACGACGCGGCCTGGGCCATGAACCGCCGGGACGAGTTCGCCGTCACCGGGGGTAAGATCTCCCAGCGCTGAGCTGCTGAGAGGTGACGCGCGAAGGCGCGGCGGGGCAGGAGCCCGCCGCGCCTTCGTCGTTCTTCAGGGCACTGTGGTCCCGGCTTGAGTCAGCGTTGCCGCGGGAGCAGCGGGCGGATACTATAGGACGGCCTTCACCCTTCATCCCGATGATCGAGCGCAACGTGTTGCGCGTGCACACCTTCGGCAGGCTTCATGTGCGAAACGCCGGCGGCGTCGTGACCGGCGCGGCGGCGCAGCCGCGCCGTCTTGCGCTGCTCGCCCTGCTGGCCGCCGCGGGTGAATCGGGACTCACCCGGGAAAAGGTGCTGGCCTATCTGTGGGCCGACACGGAGGGGGACCGCGCCCGGCGCGGACTCAGCCAGGCGGTGTACGCCCTGCGCCAAGATCTCGGCACCGACGACGTGTTCCTCGGCGGCCGCGAAGACCTCCGGCTCAACCCCGACATGGTCACGAGCGACGTCGGCGAGTTCCAGTCGGCGCTGTCCACCAACCGGCCCGACCTCGCGGCGGAGCGGTACACCGGCAGCTTCCTCGACGGATTTCACCTGCCGAATGCCCCCGAGTTCGAGCGCTGGGCCGAGGAGGAGCGCGCCAGCCTGGCGCACCGCTATGCCGCGTCGCTGGAGAAGCTGGCGCGACACGCCGCGGAGCGGGGCGACTCGGGGGACGCGGTCGGGTGGTGGCGAAAGCTCGCGAGTCAGGATCCGCTCAACGCCCGGGTGGCGCTGGGGCTCATGCGCGCGCTGGTGGCGGCCGGCGATCGAGCCGGTGCCCTCCAGCACGCGCGGGTCTACGAGGTCTTGATGGAGCAGGAGCTGGATGCGCCGCCGGATCGGGAGGTGGTGGCGTACGCCGCGGAGCTTCGTCGGATCGAAGCCGAGGAAACGGGGGAGCGCCCCGCCGTCACCCCGGTGGCGCCGGCAGCGACTGCGCCTGTCGCCTCTTCGGCAACGCCCGGCCCTCCCGCCGCCGCACCTGCGGCGCCGCCTGCGGCCGAGCCGTCCCCAGCGCCGCCGAGGGCGCGGCCGTCGCTGCCCACGCCCCGGCCGAGCCCACCCTCGGGCACCACGACTACACCGCCGCCGCCGTCTGCAGTCTGGCGCGATGCCGATCTGTGGCGCTTCGTCGGTGGCGTCGCGCTTCTCGGACTCGGCTTCGCGCTCGGGCTGCTCGCCCGGCCGCCCCGGGAGACGGTGCTGACGCCGGGACCCGCCGTGCGGGTCGCGGTGGACGACCGGCTCGAGCTCGACCCCGCCATGGCGCCCGACGGGCACACCATCGCCTACGCCGCCGATGTCGGCGACCGCTTCCAGATCTTCGTGCGACGCCGGGACGGCGGCCCCGCGGTCGCGGTGTCCGCGGCGCTGCCCGGATCGCACCGGCGGCCGATCTGGTCGCCCGACGGCGCGCGGATCGCCTTCCAGTCGGGTGGCACCATCTACGTGGTGGATGCTCTGGGCGGCACGCCGAGACCCTTGGTGCGTCCGTCGCGCGAGGGTCGCTGGGTGGCCTATCCGACCTGGTCGCCCGATGGCAAGCAGATCGCCTATGCGGAGAACTGGGCCGTCTACGCGCAGCCCGCCGACGGCGGCACGCCGCGCCTGCTCACCGCCCAACCCGCGGCCCATACGCTCGCGTGGTCACCGGACGGCCGGTGGGTGGCGTTCGTGAGTGGGAATCCAGTGTTCGCCTACGGCGAGGTACCCTGGGGCAATGCCACCAGCCTGGGCAACATGGCGCCGAGTGCATTGTGGGTCGTGCCCGCCAAGGGCGGCGAGGCGATCCGGGTCACCGATGCCACCGCGCTCAACACCAGTCCGACCTGGCGGCCCGACAGTCGCGGGCTCCTGTTCGTGAGCGACCGCGACGGTGAGCGCGACGTTTACTCCGTGCGTCTGAATCGTGACGGCCGGCCGAGCGCTCCACCCGAGCGGCTCACCGCCGGTCTCGGCGCGCACACGATCAGCCTCTCGGCCGACGGTACGGAGCTGGCCTATTCGGTGTTCACCAACACCTCGAATATCTGGTCGGTCGGGGTTCCGGCCCATGGCACAGTCACCCTGGCCGACGCCCGCCCCGTCACCGAAGGTGCCCAGGCGATCGAAGGCATCGCGCTCTCCCCCGACGGCGGCTCGCTGGTCTACGACAGCGATCGCGACGGCAACCAGGACATCTACCGCATGCCGCTCGGCGGTGGCGATGCGGTGCGGCTCACTTCCTCGCCGGACGACGAGTTCGTAACCGGATGGTCGGCCGACGGGAAGGAGCTGGCGCTGCACGTGTACCAGGGCGGCAACCGGGTGGTGCGGGTGATGTCGGCGGAGGGCGGGCCGGAGCGGCCAGTGGCCAAGGATCCACCCAACCAGCGCTCCGCCGGGTTCGCCCCGGACGGGCGCCGGCTGGTGTTCACCGGCGAGGCCGACGGCGGACGGCGGCTGTTCCTGGTGACGCGAGGTGCCGACGGGCAGTGGGGCGCCGCGCGGGCGTTGACGAACCGGGATAGCTGGGGCGGTCGCTGGTCGCCCGACGGCGGGAGCATCGTCTACTGCGGGCCGGACGGGCTCTGGGTCATGGCGGCTGACGGATCGGCGGGCCGCCGTCTGGTGGCGGGGGATTCGCTGGCCGCGCCCGAGCTGGCGCTCTGGAGCGAGGACGGGCGCACGATCCTCTACAAGGCGTTCGACGCGACCGGCGGCTCCAGCTTCTGGGCCGTTCCCGCCTCGGGGGGCGCGGCCCGTCTCCTGATCCGCTTCGACGACACCGCGCGGCCGTCGAACCGGGCGGAGTTCGCCACCGACGGCACCCGGCTGTTCTTCACCGTGGGCGCGCGGCAGAGCGACATCTGGGCGATGGCGCTGCGCACCCGGTGATTCACGCCAAGGGCATTCGCGCCGCGGCCCGGCGCATTACGGACGCCACCAGCAGATACGCCTCGCTCCACGCATCCTTGAGCTCGGGCGTGAACTCCTCCCCCAATACCTGTTCCAGCAGCCAGAGCAGCGCTGCGCCGATCGACGCGTAGTCGTCGTCCTTCACGCCATAGCCCACGTGCCGGTGCCCCAGGCCGGCGAGCTCGGGCACCAGCTCGTGCGGCCGGTCCAGCACCCGGACGATCTCCGCCAGCATCACCATGAGCTTCCGCTCCTGGTGCTCGATGTCGACGTGGGCGAAGAGGTGCGCGACGGTCGGATCGAGCTCGAACAGCTGCTGGTAGAAGCGCAGGCCGCTGGCCCGGAGCCGGGGCTCGAAGCGGCGCCAGCTCTCTCGGACCAGGGCGTGCTGTTCAGGGGTCATCGCCCCGACAATATGGGGCGGGGACTGCGGAGTCCGCTACCGCCCACTCACGCGGCCCGCGCCGCGAGCGTGCCGCGAACGACCAGCCTCAGCGGCTCCCGACTGCGCTCCCCGATCGCGAACAGGACGAATCGACTCGCGATTCGGCGATCGCTGCCGGAGTCCGTCACCCGCCACGATGATCTCACCTGTACGGCGGCGCGCGCCGACCTCCGCGGCGAACTCTTGACGCCGTCGAGCCCCGGCCGATATTAACCGTATGGTTAAACCAAACAGTTCAACCAAACGGTTAAGATCGCGGACCACGCCCCGACCCCGGCCGGCCGACCCGCTCGCCGACCAGGAAACCCGCGACCGCATCCTGGTCGCGGCCCATGCGGTCTTCCTCCGCAAGGGCACGGCGGGAAGTCGGACCCAGGAGATCGCCGACGAGGCAGGGGTCAACAAGGCGCTGGTGCACTACTACTTCGGCACCAAGGCCGCGCTGGCCGAGGCCATCTTCGAGCGCGCGTTGGGGGACATCGTGCCCCGGATGTTCGGGATCCTGGCCGATCCCGGGCGCAGCATCGAGGAGAAGATTCCGGCCATCGTCCGGGAACAGATCGGCTTCCACGCCGAGCGTCCCTACTTCGCCGGATACATGGTGTCGGAGCTGCACAACGAGCCCGGCCGCATTGTCCGCCTGATGGCGCGGCGCGGCCGGATCCCGCTCGACGTGCTGCGCCGCCAGCTCCGGGAAGCCGCCGCGGCCGGCACCATGCGGCGCCTCAGCGCCGAGCAGTTCGTGGCCAACATGATGGGCCTGCTGATCTTCCCGTTCGCGATCCGACTCGCGCTGTGCGAGCTCCTCGGGTTGGACGAGGCGGGGTGGCGCGGCTTCCTCGAGGAGCGCCGCCGGATCCTTCCCGAGCTCATCCTGTCCGGACTCCGCCCATGACCCGCCTTCTGCTCCTCGCGGGCGCGGTGCTCGCCCTGCCCGGCCGGCCCGCGGCCGCCCAGGACACCCTGCACGTCGAGCGGCTGCAGGATGCGGCCCTGCGGAACGACCCGCGGGGCGCGCAGCGCGCCCTGCTCAAGGCGGCCACCGATCTCCGCCTCGATGTGATCGGGTCCGATCGGCTTCCCCAGCTCACGGTCAACGGACAGGCGTCGCATCAGAGCGACGTCACCGAGCCCAAGTCGGAGATTCCCGGTCTGGCCATTCCCGCCCTGCCCAAGGACCGCTGGCAGACCACGCTCGACGTCGAGCAGAGCCTGTACGACGGGGGCGACGTGGCCCGGCGGCGGGAGCTGGAAGAGGCCCGCCACGCCGAATCGGAGGCGGGGGTCGAGGTCACCCTCTATCAGCTCCGCTCGGACGTCAACTCCGCGTTCTATTCCGCGTTCCTGTTCGAGAAGCGGGTCGCCGAGTACCAGGCACTGGTGGGCGATCTCGAGGCACGCCTCACCACGGTACGCGCGCGAGTCGAGGCGGGCACGGCGCTGGGCCGGGACGCGGCGGAGATCGAGGCCGAGCGGGTACGGGCCGAGCTGCAGCGGGACGAGGCCCGGGCGTCCCGGCGCGCCGCACTCGCCACCCTCGCCGACCTCGTGGGGCTGCGCATCGACACAACCTCGGTGCTGGTCCTGCCGACGGCCGAGCCGGAGCTCGGCTACCCCGGCCCCGCGGCGGCGGCGGAGCTTCGCCGGCGGCCCGAGTTCGAGCAGTTCCAACGCTCCCGGCTCCGGCTCGACAAGGAGATCGAGTACGTGGGCACCGAGAACCGGCCCCGCATCTTCGCCTTCGGGCAGGCCGGCGTCGGCCTCCCGGGGTACGACCAGTTCCGCACCACTCCGGACGCGTTCTGGCAGGCCGGCATCAAGCTCGAGTGGCGTCCCTGGACCTGGCGCTCGGCCGGCCGGACGGCGGACACGTACCGGCTGCAGCAGCAGATCGTGACCACCGAGGAGCAGGCGCTCGGCCGGGAGCTGGCGCGGAACGTGGTGACCGACCTGGAGGACATCGGCCGGCTCAAAGGCGCGCTGGCGGACGACGAGCACATCGTCACGCTCCGGACCGAGGTCGAGCGCCAGGCACGCGCCCAGTACGACGAAGGCGCCATCACCACTCCCGACTACGTCGAGGCCCGGACCGACGTCCTGGAAGCGCGGCTCGTCCTGGAGCGCCACCGGGTCGAGCTAGCCCAGGCTCGCTCCCGCTATGTCACCACGCTGGGGCTCACCTCCACCACTGCGAGTGATACGCCATGAGGCTCCTTGTTCTCGCCGCGCTCGTCCTGGCTGCCTGCGCCCGCGAGCAGCCCGACGCCTACGGCAACTTCGAGGCGACGGAGGTCACCGTCGCCGCTGAAGTCGGGGGCCGGCTCCTCGCCTTCGGCCTGGAGGAAGGGGACCGGGTGGCCCGGGACTCGGTGGTCGGCGTGGTGGACACGATCCCCCTGGTGATCGAGCGGCAAGGGCTGGTGGCTCGGCGAGCGGGAGCGGCCGCGCGGACCCGCGAAGCGGGCTCGAACATCGCGGCGCTCGAGGTGCAGCACACCATCGCCGACCGGGAGCTCGCCCGGACGGAGCGGCTCATTCAGCAGGCCGCGGCCACGGCCCAGCAGCATGATCAGGCCGAGCAGGGCGCCCGGGTGGCGCTGGAGCAGCTGGCCGGGGCCCACGCCGCCCGGGCCAGTGCGCAGCAGGAGGTCGCCGCCATCGAGGCGCAGGTCGCATCGATCGACGACAAGCTGGCGCGGAGCCGGGTCCGAAGCCCGCTCGGCGGCACGGTGCTGGCGCGCTATGTCGAAGCGGGGGAGTTCGTCCAAGCCGGCCAGCCGCTCTTCAAGCTGGCCGCCCTCGACTCGCTGACCTTCCGGGCCTACGTGAGCAACGCCCAGCTCACCCAGCTGGCGCTGGGGCAGGAAGTGACCGTCGGGGTGGATCGGGCGGACAGCATCGCCACCATGCCGGGCCGGGTGACCTGGATCGCCTCCGGAGCCGAGTTCACGCCCACCCCGATTCAGACCCGGGACGAGCGCGCCGACCAGGTCTACGCGGTGAAGATCATGGTGGCGAATCCGGGCGGGCGGCTCCGGATCGGCATGCCGGGCGAGCTCACCATTCCGCGGGGCCGGGCGCATGACTGAGGGGCTGGCGGTCGAGGCACGGGGGCTGGTGCGGCGCTTCGGGGACGACGCCGCTCTCCGCGAGGTGTCATTCGAGGTGCGGCCGGGCGAGCTGTACGGCGTGATCGGACCGGACGGGGCCGGAAAGACCACGCTGTTTCGAATCCTGGTCACGCTGCTGCTGCCCGACGCGGGCAGCGCGCTGGTGCTCGGACGGGATGTGGTCAAGGACCTCTGGGAGCTCCGCACCCGGATCGGCTACATGCCGGGTCGGTTCTCGCTCTATCCCGACCTGAGCGTGCTGGAGAACCTCACCTTCTTCGCCTCGCTGTTCGACACCACGGTCGCCGAGGCGCGGGAGACCATCGCGCCGATCTGGGTCCAGCTCGAGCGCTTCTCGGCGCGCCGAGCGGGCGCGCTCTCCGGCGGCATGAAGCAGAAGCTGGCCCTCTGCTGCGCTTTGGTGCACCGGCCCGAGATCCTGTTCCTGGACGAGCCGACCACCGGAGTGGATGCGGTCTCCCGCAAGGAGTTCTGGGACCTGCTCGCCCGGCTCCGGGACGACGGGCTGCCGATCGTGGTCTCCACTCCCTACATGGACGAAGCGGTCCGCTGCGACCGGGTGAGCCTGATGCAGGATGGGCGGCTGCTGGTGACGGACCGTCCAGACGCGATCGGTCGCGCGTATCCGCGGCCGATCCTCGGCGTGCGGGGCCCGGACACCCTCGGTCTGCTCGGCGCCCTCCGCGCCTTTCCCCACGCGGCGGCGGTGTGGCCGTTCGGCGAATCGCTGCACTACACCGACCGCCGCGCCGATGTCTCCCACGAGGCGATCGCCGCTGAGCTGGGCGAGCAGGTGAGCCGCGCGGGGCTCGCCGGCGTGAGCATCGCCCCGATCGAGGCCGGGATCGAGGATGCGTTCATGTGGTACATGGCCGAGGGGCAGGCGGCGTGACCGGACACGCCATCGACGCGCGGGAGCTGACCCGCCGCTTCGGCAGCTTCACCGCGGTGGACGCGATCACCTTCCACGTCGAGCCGGGTGAGGTGTTCGGGTTCCTCGGCGCCAACGGGGCGGGGAAGACGACCGCCATCCGGATGCTGATCGGGGTGCTGCAACCCACCGCCGGCTCCGCCACGGTGGCCGGATTCGACCTCGCCACCCAGGGCGAGCAGGTCCGGCGGCGCATCGGGTACATGAGCCAGAAGTTCTCGCTCTACGAGGACCTCACCGTGCGGGAGAACATCACGCTCTACGGCGGCATCTACGGGGTGAGCGACCGCGACATCGCCACCCGCACCGGCGACATCCTGTCCCGGATCGGGCTGGAGCACGCGGGCGACGACCTGGTGCGGGAGATTCCCCTGGGCTGGAAGCAGCAGCTCGCCTTCTGCGTCGCCTTGCTGCACCGGCCGGCC
>Ga0310810_10006288_pt1 | contig 13395 bp, 11 predicted proteins | sample NCmetagenome_FD_207641 | JGI IMG/M metagenome (GOLD analysis project Ga0310810, IMG submission 207641) | Soil microbial communities from experimental microcosm in Duke University, North Carolina, United States - NC | ecosystem: Engineered > Artificial ecosystem > Soil microcosm > Unclassified ... | reverse complement strand
TATGGACGCAATTGTTCCACCACAAGGACGCGCTATCAACCTTGGATCACGGGCCGACAGGATTGCGATCCGGGCCATCGCGGACTCAAAATGCGGCAATCCTTTGATGTCACGTGCCAACGCACGCGGAACCGCGTTTTTGATAGGGCGATTGCCTTTGTTAAGTGCCGAAGATCGGATTTGGTAGCGGGGGAGGGACTCGAACCCCCGACCTCCGGATTATGATTCCGCTGCTCTAACCAGCTGAGCTACCCCGCCGTTCCGATACAAACCGCCGGAATGGGCGCGATATAGGGAGCCGAAGCAAATACTGTCAAGCAATTGCGCCTGCGCGGCTATTTCGGCTGAACCGATTGATCCCCTCCGGGACTGCCGGGTGGCGGGATGACGGGCATCGAGCCACCGGTCGGCGGGGTCGGTTGCCTGATCTCGGGATCGACGTGATCAGGGGGGCAAATGACACCACCCGAGCGCGCAAGCTTTTCGCTCAGATCATCTTTCCCGTCCTGACGACGACCTTGGGCTTCGGCCCCCTTCCCGGTCGTCCCTTGCGTGTCCGATTTTGCGCACGAATTCGGGTCGAGCTGGTCGGCCTTGGGCGCGACCGGCGCCGTTGTCAGCGGAGGCGCTTGCGCGGTGGCCACTGACGGCAGCAACAGCGCCGACGTCACCAGGGCGAAAAAACAGATTTCGCGAGCCATGACACGCTCCATGCTCGGACTTGCAGGAGCTGGATAACGATTTGATGTAAGCGAGAGTTCCGCTCAGGCGCGGTTGCCGAGGCGCTCAAAGCGGATCAGTGAGAAATGGCCGAGCGGCGGCATTGGTCGGTGCTCCAATACGCGCACGCCGCCGTGGCGCTCCGCCCAATCGGCCAGGCGGCCGAAGCGAAATTCCGGCCGCCAGCCCAGCCGACGCGCGATCGGCGCAAAACAGACTTCGAAAGCGCGGCGCGGACCTGCTTCCGCGCCGATGTGATTGACCAGAACGATCTCTCCGCCCGGCCGGATCACACGCGCGAACTCGTTGAGTGTCGCCTCTGGATTTGGCACCGCCGTGATCACAAATTGCGCCACCACAACATCGAATGACTGGTCGGGCAGCGCCATGCGCTCGGCATCCATGACTGCCAATGTCTCGACGTTGGAAAGGCTGTGCTCGACGACTCGCTCATATGCCTTGCGCAACATCGGCTCGGAGAGATCGATCCCTACAATCCGGTTTTTCCTCGAATAATCGGGCAACGAGATTCCCGTCCCGACTCCGACTTCGAGGATCCGGCCGCCGTGCTCGCCGCAGGCCTCTTCAGCCACAGCGATTGCGGCGCGCCGCCCGGCGTCGAACACCGCGCCGAACACCAGATCATAGACCGGTGCCCATCGCGCATAGGCGCGCTCGACGCTCGTTTTATCGATGTCAGCCCCCACGGCGCGAACTAGCTGCGCATCGCAGGGGCTGCCGCGCGCGCGTCGCCGGTCGAACGAATATCGCCGGCCGCAACCGCACTCTTGATGAATCCGCCACCCAGCACGCGCGCCTGCCCCTCACCCGCGTCATAGAAAACGCAGGCCTGGCCGGGCGACACGCCATGCTCGCCATCGACCAGTTCAACCTCGCAACCGCTTGCGCCGTGCCGTAGCCAGGCGGCCTGCGGCGGACGCGTCGAACGGACCTTCACGAAGACCTCGCGGCGATCGTCGGCCAGCGCCTCCTCAAGCGATCCTTCGCCGATCCAATTGACGTCGCGCAGCACGATGCGGCTCATGCGCAGCGCGTCGCGTGGGCCGACGACAACACGCCGCTGTTCGGCATCAAGACGCACGACATAGAGAGGCGTGCCGGTGGCAACGCCAAGCCCGCGCCGCTGACCGACGGTGAAATGAATAATGCCAGAATGTGTACCAAGCACTGTCCCGTCAAGATCGACGATATCGCCGGCCTCCGCGGCGCCCGGCTTCAGCCTTTCGATAATGTCGGCGTAGTGGCCCGTCGGGACGAAGCAAATGTCCTGACTGTCGTGCTTGTCGGCAATTGCGAGCCCGAACCGGCGGGCAAGCTCGCGGGTCTCGGTCTTGGTCCGCTCCCCAAGCGGGAAGCGCAGAACGTCAAGTTGCTCGCGCGTCGTGCCGAAAAGGAAATAGCTCTGGTCGCGCTCCTCGTCGCGCGCCCTGTAGAGCGCCCTACCCCCGCCGGGCAGCGAGCGTGACGCAATATAGTGACCGGTCGCGAGTACATCGGCGCCAAGTTCGCGCGCAGTGATCAGCAGATCATGAAACTTGATTGACATGTTGCATTCAACGCAAGGAACCGGTGTCTCGCCGTGGATGTAACTCTCGGCGAAGCGGTCGATCACGGCTTCCTTGAATCGCGTCTCATAATCGAGAACGTAGTGCGGAATACCGATGCGCTCCGCGACATTGCGGGCATCGTAGATGTCCTGGCCCGCGCAGCAGGCGCCCTTGCGATGCACAGCTGCACCATGGTCGTAGAGTTGCAGCGTCACGCCGACCACATCGTAGCCTTCGGCCTTGAGCAGGGCAGCCGTCACCGACGAGTCGACCCCGCCAGACATGGCGACAACGACACGCGTCGTTTCGGGGCTGCGATCGAGTTCAAGACTGTTGGCCATGGCCGTTCTTACTATAGGTGGCGACCGGGTGTGCGCAATGCGAGCCGACGACCGGCAAATTTTGCCGCTTTGCTATCACGCGTGCCGGGCGCGGCGCGCTTTTCCTCCGCCTCTCGCCCGCGCAAGCAATTGAATAAAAACATAAATTCGACAATTCCGAGGCTGGCCTGACGATTGCACATCAAACGGCGGAAATCCGGAGGCCCGCCTGTGCCACAAGTTGCGTCAGATCCCAAAGTTCATGCGCCTAACCTGCATATGCCCCGCGTCGCACGTCCGGCGCCATCCGACCGTGCGCCGTCCCCGTTCGAAAGCCTAATTGAGGACACGTCAGCACCCCTCGAGGCTGCGCCGCCGCCGCTGCACAGCAAGGTTTCCAGGAGCGAAGACAAGCAGGCGACCGCAAAAAGTAAGGACTGCAAGCCGGCCGAACCGAACGACGATACAAAGCCGGGAAATACCGACGAGGTCGCTACGACCGACGAGATGCCGGCTGACGAGAGCACTTCAAAAATTGACGCCAAGAAAATCACAAAGCCCGAGGCCGCCAGCGACGTCGGCGACAGCATTCAGCCGGAATCCGATCATGCGCCGGCTGCCGGACAGAAGATCGACGATGCGAATGTGACGACGCCGGCCGACGGCGTCGTGACTGTCACCAATTCCAACGCGATCTCAATCGTTCAAGCGCCGGCGCAAATGCCCGACGAGACACCGGATGACGGCAAGCAAGTTGAGCGGCCGCTGCAACAGCTGGCACCCGCACCCGTGGCAGATGCCGCCCCCAAGATAAGCCAGCTCGGCGCGGATTTGCTAAAGGCTGCTGTGGGAAAGAAAGCCGACGACGGTAAAGCTACGCAAGTGGATTCGGATGACCAGCTCAAGACTGATCAGCCGGCCGCCGAGACGGACGATGCTTTCCAGATTTTAACCAAGGACGCCGCGCCGAAGCAGGTGGAAGGCAAGGCGCAAATAGGGCCTGACGAGGGTGACAAGCACCATGTGTCACAGGGTCGGGGCGAGTTCATAACACCGAGCCATCGCTCCGACACGGGCGCGCCGACTCCGCCTGGCGCCGACATCAGCGCTGCCGCGAAAACATTGAACGACGTTCCGACGCAACCTCCAGTTCCCAGCAGCGCCCCTCACGCTTCGGAGAATGCCGCAGCGCCGGCCACTCTTGTTTCGCAGCCCGGCCCGCAACCGGCGGCTATTCCGCTGTCCGGAGTTGCCATAGAGATTGCCGGCAAGGCGCTTGCAGGCAAGAACCGTCTCGAAATCCGGCTTGATCCACCCGAGCTGGGCCGGATCGACGTGCGACTTGACGTCGACCGGGACGGTAACGTGACATCCAGGTTGACGGTCGATCGCCCGGACACGCTCGATCTCTTGCGCCGCGATGCGGCGGGCCTCGAACGCGCCCTGCAGGATGCAGGCCTCAAAACTGCAAACAACGGTCTTCAATTTTCGTTGCGCGACCAGTCAATGAACGAGCAACAGGCCGGGACGTCTTCCGGCTCAGCCGTTTTGGTCGCGCACGACGAAAGCCTGCCCTCCATCGAGGTCATCCCGCAACGGTACCGCCTGGCCGGTCAAGGCAGCGGTCTCGACATCCGCGTCTGAGGTTTGGACATGGCTACTGTTCCCCCTATCACCGGCACTGGCACCAGCTCGGTTTCGGGTGCATTGGACAATGTCGAGATCGCCAGCAATTTCACGACATTCCTGCAGTTACTCACGACGCAACTGAAGAACCAGAACCCGCTTGATCCGCTCGACACAAATCAATTCACCCAGCAGCTCGTCCAGTTCGCGCAAGTCGAGCAGCAGATGAAGTCGAATGACCTGCTGTCCGGGCTGGTCCTCCTGGAGAAGAGCTCGGAGGCGACCGCCGCGCTTGCCTATGTCGGTTCAACCGTGGTGGTCGACGGATCGACGGCACAACTGGCCAATGGCCAGTCGAAATGGACCTTGAATGTGAGCAAGCCCTCGACCGCAACCATCACGATCAAGGATGCGACGACCGGACAGTCGGTCTATACCGGCACTATCGGCGTCAACCCAGGCAATCAGACATTCACCTGGGATGGCCGGGGTAATGATGGGCGTGTCTGGCCAGACGGCGCTTACACACTGACCGCCACCGCCGTGGACTCCAACAAGCAGTCGGTCGGGATATCCACCGAGGTCGAAGCCGTTGTCGATTCCGTCGATCTCACGGGATCTTCGCCTGTCCTGTCGATTAATGGTCAGAACTACACGCTCGACAAGATCAAGCGGATCGTCCGCTCGTCAAGCTAAGGCGCCGCTCGCTCTAAGAGGCGGACGCACGCGGTCGGCTGCGTCCATCGCCAATGACCTGATCGATGGCTCGCTCAAGCACAGAGATCTCGAACGGCTTACGCAGAATATCGAAACGGCCGTCGGCAGCCTCAGCGGCATCTGAAAATCCACTGGTGAGCAGAATGGGCAGGTCGGGGTACTGCTCGCGGCAAAGTTGTGCGAGGCCAAGTCCATCCATCGTGCCCGGCATAACGATATCGGAGAACAGCAAGTTGAATTCGATGCCCTGTTGAAGGTGCCGCAGCGCTTCGGCGGCGTTTTCGGCGCGCACAACCCGGTAACCAAGCTGCTCGAGCAGCGCGGAGGTCACGTCGGCAACATCGCGGCTATCTTCAACAACGAGCACTGTCCCTTGAACGTTCTCGCGCCCTGTTGAAGCACCTGTCCCCGGCTCTGCCGGCAATTCCGTGCTTGCTCTGGGCAGATAGACGGTGACAACCGTGCCACGGCCCTCCTGGCTTGCAACCGTAACAGCCCCACCCGACTGGTTGGCGAAGCCGTGCACCTGCGATAGCCCGAGGCCAGTCCCCTTGCCGACGGGCTTCGTCGTGTAGAACGGCTCGAATACCCGTTGCAGCACGTCCGCGGGGATCCCCGTGCCGGTGTCGATGATGGCCAGGGCAACGAAATCGCCCTCGAGCGCTCCGGCGGCCGAGCCAGGCTTGAGTACCACATTGCGCGCCTGCAACGTGATCGTGCCGCCCTCAGGCATCGCATCGCGCGCGTTCACCGCGATATTGACGAGCGCGAGTTCCAGTTCGCCCAGGTCCACCTCAACGGGCCAGATCTTGTCCTCGATGTCGACGACAAGCTCGATGTTACCACGCAACGACGGTGCCAGCATGTCGCGCACCGCGCCGATTCGTGCATGCAAATCGACGATAATCGGCATCAGCTGCTGGCGTCGCGAGAACGTCAGTAGCTGCCGGGTGAGTCTCTCGCCTCGACCGGCTGCCGCGCGGATCGCTTCGACGGCCTGGATTTCTTTCGGGTCGCTCAGCCGGCGCTGCAAGATCTGCGCATAGCCGGAAACAATCATCAGCAGATTGTTGAAATCGTGCGCGATGCCGCCCGTGAGTTGGCCGATCGCTTCCATCTTCTGCGCCTGCGCCAACTGCTCGCGGGTCTCGTCAAGCGCTATCTTCGCTTCATGTTGGGCGGTGATATCGCGGGTTATCTTGGCAAACCCGGCCAGTTCGCCCCTTTCGTCGCGAATGGTCTCGATCAGCTCGTTGGCATAGAAGCGGCTGCCGTCCTTGCGCACGAGCCAGCCTTCCGCCTCGTATTTGCCCTCGCGGACCGCCGTCACCAGGGCATCTTCCGGCACGTTCTGTGCGCGATCTTCCTCGGTGTAAAATTGGCGGAAGTGTTTGCCGACGATCTCATCGGCACTGTAGCCCTTGATCTGTTCCGCGCCGGCGTTCCAGCTGCGCACGTGACCGTCGAGATCAAGCATGTAGATGGCGTAGTCGCGAAGGCCCGTCAGCAGCATGCGGACGTTCTGCTCGGACTCCCGCAAAGCGGTCTCGGCTTCCTTGCGCTCGGTCACGTCGAGGCAGACGCCGAGCACGCGCACCGCCGCGCCATTCTGGTCGCGGACGACCTCCCCGACGCTGTGCAGATGACGGACGAGCCCGTCGCCGCGAATGATCCGTTCTTCGTGACTGAAGTCACGCCCTGTTTTCAGGGCATGGGTCAGGCTTGTTTGCACATGGGCGCGGTCATCTGGATGGATGAGATTCAGGAAATCGGCAAAGGTGCCGCCAAATTCACCGCCCTCGAGCCCATAGATTCCGTAAAGCTGGTCCGACCATGTGAAGCGATTTTTCGCGACGTCCCACGACCAGCTTCCGAGATTGGCGAGACGCTGCGCTTCGGAGAGCTGGATATTGGCATCGGCGAGCTGAGTGTTGGCGGCGGAAAGTTTCGCATTGGCGTCGGCGAGCTGGCTGTTCGCTTTGCCAAGCTGGAGATTGGCATCGGCCAGTGCCGCCGTACGGTCTTTCACGCGCTGGTCAAGCTCGGCCTGGATGCGCCGAAGATCCTCCTCGCTGCGGCGGCGCATCTCGACATCGGCGCTCAGCGCCAGGCTCGGCACCGACACGCTCAACATGAAGGTGAGTAGCAGAAGGAATGATTCGTTGAGGCCCCATTGCGCAAATGGGCCAGCCTGGACAATCGTCGCCCAGATGGCAAAAATTGTGAGAATGACCGCGACCGTCGCGGTATCACGCGGCCCCCGGCGCAAGGCCGCCCAAAGCAACGGCAAAATCGCAAGAAATCCGAGCGGGCTCGTATATTGGGACCGTGGCAATAGCGGACTGAACGTGATGAGGCCTACCAGAATGGCGCAGCCGAACACCGAAGCCATGTCGCGCAGCTCACGCCCGTCGATTGCGCGCCAGTCGGTGACCGCCCAGAGTACGATGACCGGAGTGACCGCAAGCGCGCCCGCGGTATCCCCAAGCCACCATGTGATCCAGACCGGCGCGAGATTAGGCTCCGCGACAAAACCGGCGACATAGAGCGCGGCGACACCAATCGTGGCGCTGATCATGGTCGGCAGGCTGACGCAGACGATTGCAAACTTTGCGATTCGCGCGGCCGTTACAAAAGCCTGCGTACCGCCACACCACTTCGCAATCAGGTAGCCACCCACCACACCTTCCAGCGTGTTGCCGATCGCTATCGCGGCCGACGTTTCCAGGGTTCCCGCGGTTGCGGCGTTGGCGGCGAATGCGCCGACTAAAATCGCCGGAAAGTAACGAATCCCGCCCAGGACGATGGCCGCAAATGCCAAGCCTGTCGGCGGCCAGATCGGGCTTGCGCTTGGGTTTATGGAGGCGAGCTGAAGGCCAAGCTTCGCGAGAAGAAAATAGGCAACGGCCACCACGGGCAGCCAGGCGAAGAACGCGCCAAGACCACCCCGTAGAGTCGATTCCGATGAAGAAGAAGCAGGGAACTTTTTCACCCGCGCAAAATCCCAAGAAATCCGCCCTTTAGGCATACTAACCGCAATTACGGCGCTTTGCCGCAGTGGCCGTGGGTTGCCCACCGCGCTCCATCTGTAACCAAAAGGTTAGCGGAAACCCGGCAATCATTGCCCGATGCATTTGCCATGCTTAGGCAAATTTTAAGCCGCGACCTGTAGTTTTTCCGCAGTAACTGTCAGTCGAGTCTCGTTTTGTGAGTGTACCAATGACCGAACCCCATCGCCCGAGGGTCAAATATGTGATCGGGCCAGATGGCAGTCCGCTGACCATTGCGGACCTGCCGCCCCCGACGACCAAGCGCTGGGTCATCCGCCGCAAGGCAGAGGTGGTCGCCGCAGTCCGTGGCGGCTTGTTGTCGCTGGAAGAGGCCTGCGCCCGCTACACACTCACCGTCGAGGAATTCCTTTCATGGCAGTACTCGATCGACCAGCACGGCCTTGCCGGGCTGCGTACGACGCGCATCCAGCAGTACCGCCAGTAACACTCCCGCTCTGGATCCCGCACGCCGGCGCAACACGCCGTCGTTTGTTTGGCTCTTTCGCACGTCACATCGGCCGGAAATTAACCCGACGCTAACCTTAAACTGGGCAAATCTTGCCGGGTGAGGCGCACGATCGGCGCGCCCCAGCGGGTAGGACAAACCGGTGCAAGGCTTCTTCGATTTTTTGAAGTCGCTGGGTGCTGCGCGGATGGCGGCGATGGCCGCAGTGACGCTCGCCCTGATCGGCTTCTTCTCGTTCCTGATGGTCCAGATGACGACGCCGCAAATGGTGCCGTTATTCACTGATCTCTCGGTCGACGACAGCGCGTCGATCATCAAAGACCTGGAACGACAAGCCGTTCCCTATCAGATTAAGAACGACGGCGCGATCATCATGGTGTCCAAAGACAGGGTCGCCCGTCTGCGCATGAAGCTCGCGGAGTCCGGCCTGCCGAAGGGTGGCGGGGTCGGCTACGAGATCTTCGACAAGGCAGACTCCCTCGGCGCGACGACCTTCGTCCAGAACATCAATCATCTGCGCGCGCTGGAAGGCGAGCTCGCCCGCACGATCCGCAGCATCGATCGCGTGCAGGCTGCGCGCGTGCATCTCGTGCTCCCGGAGCGCCCGCTGTTCTCGCGTGACAAGGTCGATGCTTCCGCCTCGATCGTGCTCAAGGTGCGCGGCGCGCTCGAGCCGCAGCAGGTGCGGGCCGTACGCCACCTGGTCGCCAGCGCCGTCAACGGCCTGAAGCCTGAGCGCGTCTCCGTGATCGACGAGACCGGCAAGCTGCTTGCGGACGGGGCGACCCCCGACAACCCGCTCAACGGCGCGAGCTCCGATGAACGCAAGCTCGCTTACGAGAACCGCCTTCGCAGCGAAGTCGAAACGATTGTCTCATCAGTCGTTGGCCCGGGTCACGCGCGCGTGCAGATCAACGCAGATTTCGATGTCAATCGGATCACGCAAACGTCCGACAAATTCGATCCGGATGGCCGCGTGTTGCGCTCGAGTCAGACCCGCGAAGAGCAGTCAGCCACGAGCGACAACAAGGAAGGGTCGGTGTCGGTCGGCACCGAATTGCCCGGCGGCAACAGGCCGCAACAGCCGGCCGATAGCGGCAGCCGCGGCGACCAGAGCCGCAAGACCGAGGAAATCATCAACTACGAGATTTCGCGCACCACAAAGACCGAGGTCATCGAGGCGGGACGCGTCAACCGCATCTCGGCAGCCGTGCTCGTCGACGGCGTCTACAGCAAGAACGACAAAGGCGAGGTCGCCTATCAGCCGCGCCCGAAAGAAGAACTCGACCGAATCGCCGCCCTCGTGCGCTCCGCGATCGGATTCGACGCCAAGCGTGGCGACCAGGTCGAGGTAGTGAACCTGCGTTTCGCCGAAACAACACCGTCGCCGGTTAACGAAGTGACCGGCTGGATGAGCTACTTGCAGTTCACCAAGGACGACATCATGGGAGCCGCCGAGAAGGGCGTCATGGCGCTGCTCGGCTTGGTCGTGTTGTTCATGGTCGTTCGCCCGCTCGTTCGCCGGGTCATCACGCCAGAAGGTGCGCAGACGCCGTTCGCTGCCGCGCCTGCCGCCGCAGTTCCCGCGGTGACGGCCGAAGCAGTCGCGGCTGCCGGCGTGATGCTACCGGGCGTCAGCGGCAATATCACCTCGACGGGAGGGCCTAACGTCTCAATCGTCGGCGGCGATGAAGCCGTCGCAATTTCCAACCGCACATCCGCGATGATCGACATCGCCAAGGTACAGGGGCAGGTTCACGCCCAGTCCGTGCAGAAGGTCGGTGAACTCGCCGACAAGAACCCACACGAAGCCGTGTCGATTATCCGCAACTGGCTCCATGAGGACGCAGCCTAAGCCATGCCGTCAGCCTATGCCGAGAGCAAAAAAGACAGCAAAACGACGCGCGACGATATCGGCGGGCTAATGGCCGAGCTTTCGAAGCGGCCGGCGACGCAGGAACGCGCCCGCAAGCTGACGGGTCCGGAGCGCGCCGCCGTACTGATGTTGTCGCTCGGCGAGCAGTACGGCGCAAAGATTTTCAGTCTGCTCGACGACGACGAACTGCGCGAAATTTCCATTGTCATGTCGTCGCTTGGCACGATTGAAGCCGAATCCGTCGAGCAATTGCTGCTCGAGTTCGTCTCACGCATGTCGGCTTCCGGCGCCCTGCTCGGCAACTATGATGCCACCGAGCGCCTCCTCAAACAGTATCTGCCCCCAGACCGAGTCGGCGGAATCATGGACGAAATCCGCGGTCCCGCCGGGCGCAACATGTGGGAGAAGCTCGCCAACGTCCAGGAAGAGGTGCTGGCGAACTATCTCAAGAACGAATACCCGCAGACCGTCGCCGTCGTGCTGTCAAAGCTGCGGCCCGAGCACGCCGCACGGGTGCTCTCGATCCTGCCCGAGGACCTCTCGCTCGACTGCGTCAATCGCATGCTGAAGATGGAGGCCGTGCAGAAGGAAGTCATCGAGCGCGTAGAGCAGACGCTGCGCACGGAATTCATGTCCAACCTGTCGCAGACGCGGCGTCGCGATGCACACGAGGTGATGGCGGAGATCTTCAACAATTTCGACCGGCAGACGGAAACCCGCTTCCTGACCGCACTCGAAGAGGACAACCGCGATGCCGCAGAGCGCATCAAGGCGCTGATGTTCACCTTCGATGACCTGGTCAAGCTCGATACCGGCTCGGCACAGACGCTGATGCGCAATATTGACAAGGAGAAGCTGGCGGTGGCGCTCAAGGGCGCCAACGAGACCGTGCGGCAGTTCTTCTTCACCAACATGTCGAGCCGTGCCGCCAAGCTGCTGGTGGAAGACATGCAGGCCATGGGACCGGTCCGGCTGCGCGACGTCGATGAGGCGCAGGCTCTCCTGGTCAACGTCGCCAAGGATCTCGCGGCCAAGGGCGAAATCATCATCGCCAAAAGCCGGGGCGAAGACGAACTGATTTACTGAGAGTGCAATGAAAGCAACGGCCAAATATCTGTTCGACGTGGACTTCGCCGCCGGCGAGAAGCCGACCATCACTATGGTCGAGCACGAGCGGCGGCGAGCGGATGCTGAGTCGCAAGCCTATCGGCATGGCTTTACCGCCGGGGAACAACAGGCACATCAGGAAGCCACGAAACGCATGGCCGACGCACTCTCCGTCATCGCCGACGGGCTCGGGCGGCTCGACGGTGGGCTCACAGCAATCGAGACCCGTCTTGAAACGGAGGCCGTCGAAGTGGCGGTCGCGGTCGCCGCCAAACTGGCGCCGGCTCTCGTAGCGCGCGAGCCGTTCGCAGAGATCGCAGCGCTTGCAACCGAATGTTTTCACCATCTGGTGTCTACGCCGCTCGTCACCGTGCGCATTGCGGCAGATATCCACGAGGTAGCGAAGGCGAAAATTGAAGAGATCGCACGCACGCACGGCTTCGACGGCCGGCTTGCCGTCATTTCCGACGAAGGCCTCGCGCCGGGTGATTGCCGTGTCGAATGGGCCGACGGCGGCATTATCCGCGATCACACTGCAACGGCATCAACGATCGATGAGACGGTTGCCCGCTACATAGCGGCGCGCAACATGCCCGCCGCATAGGAATTCTGGAGACGACGGCAATGAGTGAAGACGACACCAAGGTACCGCTTCCCGACCTCGAAAACGGCGGCGACGTGCAGGTCGTGCAGGATTCAGGCACACTCGCGCCGTCCGAAAGTGAGACTGTCGACCGAGGCGCTGCAGACCTCGAAGCAGTATTCGACGTCCCGGTCCAGGTCTCCGCTGTGCTGGGCCGCGCACATATGGAAGTCGGCAACCTGCTCAAACTCGGTCCCGGTGCCGTGCTCGAACTCGACCGCAAGGTCGGCGAGGCCATCGACATCTACGTCAACAATCGGCTGGTCGCCCGCGGGGAAGTGGTGCTCGTCGAGGACAAGCTCGGGGTCACTATGACTGAAATTATCAAGGCGGATCACAACTGATGCGACGACGATCCGCCGTTACTCGAATGACAGGGAGCTAAGCCATGCGACTCCTCATTGTCGGCACGCTCGGCGGCCAGCTCACCACCGCAACCAAGCTTGCAATGGAAAAAGGCGCCAGCGTCACGCACGCTGAAAACGTCGATCAGGCCCTTGCGGTGCTGCGCTCCGGACGCGGCGCGGACCTCTTGATGGCGGATGTCAGCCTCGATATCCGTGACCTCAATGGACGGCTCAATGCGGAGCACATCTATGTCCCGATCGTCGCTTGCGGCGTCACCAATGACGCGCGCGCAGCCGTCAATGCCATTCACGCCGGTGCCAAAGAATATATCCCGCTGCCGCCCGATCCCGACCTGATCGCGGCCGTCCTTGCCGCCGTCGCCGAGGATACGCGCGAGATGATCTACCGCGACGACTCCATGGCGAAAGTGGTCAAGCTCGCCCAGCAAATTGCGGGTTCGGACGCCTCCGTGCTCATTACCGGGGAAAGCGGGACCGGGAAGGAGGTGCTGGCGCGCTTCGTGCACGGGCGCAGCAACCGTTCAAAGAAGTCGTTCATCACCGTCAATTGTGCGGCGATCCCGGAAAACCTGCTCGAATCCGAGCTTTTCGGCCACGAGAAAGGCGCCTTCACCGGTGCGCTTGCCCGTCGCATCGGGAAATTCGAGGAAGCGAATGGTGGTACGCTCCTGCTCGACGAAATCTCCGAGATGGAGGTTCGGCTGCAGTCCAAGCTGTTGCGCGCCATCCAAGAACGGGTCATCGACCGCGTCGGCGGCAATCGGCCAGTCCCCGTCGATATTCGCATCATTGCGACGTCGAACCGCGACCTCACTGATGCGGTCCGCGAGGGAAAATTCCGCGAAGATCTGCTGTTCCGCCTCAACGTCGTGAACCTGAAGATTCCGCCTCTGCGTGAGCGTCCAGCGGACATCGGCGAACTGGCGCATCACTT
>Ga0310810_10006287_pt1 | contig 13395 bp, 13 predicted proteins | sample NCmetagenome_FD_207641 | JGI IMG/M metagenome (GOLD analysis project Ga0310810, IMG submission 207641) | Soil microbial communities from experimental microcosm in Duke University, North Carolina, United States - NC | ecosystem: Engineered > Artificial ecosystem > Soil microcosm > Unclassified ... | reverse complement strand
CGCCGCGGCGCTGTGGGTGCTCGCGGTCGCGTGCGCGACGAGCCGCAGCCGACGCGCTCCGCTGATCGCCGGGCTCGCCACGTCAGCGGCTATTCTCGTCCGACCGAACCTCCTCCCCCTTGGAGTCATACTCGGGTGGTGGTTCGTACTCGACTCTGACTCGGGTGATGGGTCGACTCACGACTCTGACTTGGGTGATGGGTCGACTCACGACTCTGACTCGGGTGATGGGTCGACTCAAGGGGTTGAGTCGGGGCGTGAAGGGGGTCTGACCCCGATGGCGGTTTTTGCCAGCGCATCCGCTGTCGGCTGTGTGGCAGTCGCCCTCATTCAGCAGAAGTTCTACGGGTCACCCTTCAGTTCGGGCTACGGCGCGCTGTCGGGTCTCTTCGCGACCGAGCACATCGTGCCCAACGCGATGCGCTACGCCGCCTGGCTGTGGCAGTCGCATACACCGGTCTGGCTCCTCGCGCTCGGCGCGCCATTTCTGATTCCGAGCAGGCTGACCGCGCTGCTCTTCGCCCTCATCATCGCTAACGTCGTCTGCTACCTGCCGTACGTCGTGTTCAATGACTGGTGGTACCTGCGATTTCTTCTGCCGGGAATCGCGATGCTGATCGTCCTGACGGTCGCATCCATCGACGCCATTGTGCGGACGAAACGGATTCGCGCGGCAGTCACCACTGCTGCGACGATCGCGATCTGCCTGCTGTTCATACGGGAGGTGCGGGCGCGCAACGTCCTCGATCTTCAGCGGCTGGAGCGACGATACGAGCGCGCCGGAATTTACGTCGCCGCGCAACTGCCGCCGAACGCAATCGTGATTACTAGTTGGGAAAGCGGCAGCGTCCGCTTTTACGGCCATCGCAAGACGCTTGTCTGGGACGCCCTTGATGCCGCCTGGCTCGATCGCGCCCTCGCCTATCTGCGGATGCGCGGCTATGAGCCGTATCTGCTGTTTGAAGGATGGGAAGAGCCGATCTTCCGGCAGCGGTTCTCGGCCTCGACGATGGCGAAGCTTGACTGGCCACCGGCCGCCGAAATCGCCGGCCAGGTGCGAATCTATCGTCCGGACGATCGCGAGCGCTATCTACGTGGTGACGCCGCGCCAACCGAATACGCCCGCTGACCATTCGCGATTGGTGATTAGCGATTAGCGATTTGAATCACCAATCACAAATCACCGCCCACAGATCACACGACCTATTCGCGGAACGCGTTGGTCAGCGGATATCGTCGATCGCGACCAAAACTCTTGCGCGTAATTTTCACGCCAGGAGGCGCCTGCCGCCGTTTGTATTCGGCGGCGTACAGCAGCCGCTGCACTCGCGTGACCGTCTCGCGCTTGAACCCGCGCGCCACGATCTCGGCCACGCTCAGTTCTTCCTCGACGAGACCATGCAGAACCGCGTCGAGCTCCTCGTACGGCGGCAACGAGTCCTGATCCGTCTGGTTCGGCTTCAGCTCCGCGGTCGGCGCTTTGGTGATTGACGACTCTGGAATGACGCGACCGCGCGGCCCGCAGCCACCCTCGACGACATGCTCGTTGCGCCAGCGGGCCAGGGCGTAGACCTCTGTCTTGTAGATATCCTTCAGCACCGAGTAGCCGCCGCACATGTCGCCATACAGCGTCGCGTAGCCGACCGACATCTCCGATTTGTTGCCCGTCGTCACCAGGAGGTCGCCGAACTTGTTCGACAGTCCCATCAGCAATAGACCGCGGACGCGGGCCTGCAGATTTTCCTCCGTCACATCGCGCGGGCGCGCCTCGAAGATCGGCCCCAGCGTGCGCTCCGCCGCGGCGACGGTCTCCTCGATTGTCACTGTATCGAGACGCATGCCCAGCAGTCGCGCCGACTCTTCGGCATCGTCGAGACTCGCCTTGCTCGTGAACCGCGAAGGCAGACGCACGCCACGGACGTGCGAGGCGCCGAGCGCGTCCACTGCGACAGCCGCCGTCAACGCTGAGTCAATGCCACCGGACATGCCGAGCACGACGCCGGGAAACCGATTCTTCCGTGCGTAGTCGCGCAGACCGAGGACCATGGCGTTGTAGATCGCCTCGAGCCGTGGCTGCGGCACCCACTCTGCGTTCGAATCACAGCGGAAGGCTTTTCCATCGAGCGTCCAGCGCGTCAACGTGAGCGCTTCGCGCCAGAATGGCATGACGCAGGCGAGCGAACCGTCCGCGTTCATGACAAACGAGCCGCCATCGAAGACGAGCTCGTCCTGACCGCCAACCTGATTGATGTAGGCGATCGGCGTAGACGTGTCCTGCACGCGTGCACGTGCCAGCTCGAGCCGATGCGCGAACTTGTCCACCTCGAACGGTGATCCGTTCGGCACGAGCATCAACTGAACGCCGCGATGCTCGAGATGGCGCGTAACGTGATCGAGCCAGATGTCCTCGCAGATCGGAAGGCCCACGCGTGCGTCCCTGAAGGTCACCGGCTCGGGCAGCGGACCCGGATCGAAGACACGCTTCTCATCGAACACGCCGTAGTTGGGTAGCTCGTGCTTGAACCGTAGCTCGCAGCAACCTCCGGCCACGAGCGCAACAGCATTGCGAATGTGCCCGTTGTCCTTCCACGGCAGCGTGACCACGAGACCGGGCGCGCCTGGTGCGTTGCTTTCACGCTCGAGATCCTTCAGCGCCGCGGCTGCCGCTTCCACAAGCGCGGGTCGCAACACGAGGTCTTCCGGCGGATAGCCGACGAGCACGAGCTCAGAAAACACCACGAGGTCGGCACCTTGTGCGGCCGCTTCATCACGCATCCGTCGCACCAGCGTGACGTTGCCGGCGACATCGCCGACGGTCGGATTCACCTGCGCGAATGCGATGGTGAGCGTCATGAGTACAACGCCTGTTCTACCAGATGACAAATCAGGTGCTCCACCGCCAGATGCACCTGCTGAACGAGCTGTGTGTCGCGCGACGGAACGCGAATGGCGACATCGGCGCTCTCGGCGAGCGGGCCCGCCTCTCCGAGGAGCGCGATCACCGCGACGCCCTTCCGCCGGGCTGCCGCCACGCCGGCCATCACGTTCGGCGACGAGCCGCTGGTGCTGATGGCCAGGAGGACGTCGCCAGCCGTGCCAAGCGCCTCGATCTGACGCGCGAACACACCCTCGAAGCCCAGGTCGTTGGCATACGCCGTGAGAAACGAGGTGTCGGTCGTCAGCGCGAGTGCTGGCATCGCCGGACGCGTTTTCTCTTGCGTGAGCCTGCCGACAAACTCCGCCGCGACGTGCTGGCAATCCGCGGCGCTGCCGCCATTTCCGCACAGCAGCAGCTTGCCCCCGCGCTGAACGGACTGCGCAATGAGCGATGCGGCGCGCGCGATGTCGGCCGCTCGATCGCCCATCGCTTCGGTCACGGATGCCGATTCGCGCAATCGTTGAGTAATAGTCGCGATCGTCTGATCGTTCGGCTGCATCTGTTTAGCAGTATAGAATCGCGACACGCCCTCATCTATGAGTTTCTGGAGCAGCCAACGTGTCCTGGTGACCGGCGGCACTGGTTTTCTCGGTACGCATGTCGTTCGCAAGCTGCAGGAGCAGCAATGCGCGGCGGTGTTCGCGCCGCCGCACAGCGAGTACGACCTGCGCGATCAGGAGCAGGTGATTCGCGTCTACCGCGAGACGAAACCGACCCTTGTCATCCACCTGGCCGCCGTTGTCGGCGGCATCGGTGCCAATCGCGAGCGCCCCGCCGAGTTCTTTTACGACAACCTCATGATGGGCGCGCACCTCTTTCACGAAGCGTGGCGCGCCGGCATCCCGAAGTTCGTGGCGATCGGCACCATCTGCGCGTATCCGAAGTTCACGCCGGTGCCGTTCAAGGAAGAGCATCTCTGGGACGGTTACCCCGAGGAGACGAACGCGCCCTACGGCCTTGCCAAGAAGATGCTGCTCGTACAGTCGCAGGCATACCGCGATCAATACGACTACAACTCGATCTTTCTTCTTCCTGTCAATCTCTATGGCCCTGGCGACAACTTCGACATGAGGTCCTCACATGTCATTCCCGCATTGATTCTCAAGTGCATGAACGCGCTCGAGAGCGGTGCGCAGGAAATCGTTGTCTGGGGTGATGGCTCGGCGACGCGAGAGTTCCTCTATGTCGAGGATGCGGCGGACGCTATTCTGCTCGCGTCCGAGCGGTACAACAGCAGCGATCCGGTCAACCTCGGATCAGGCGAAGAGATCTCGATTAAGGATTTGGTCCACAAGATTGCTGATGTTGTCGGCTTCGACGGGCGCATCACATGGGATAGGTCAAAGCCAAACGGTCAGCCCAGACGCAAGCTCGACACCTCACGCGCTGCAGAACGCTTCGGCTTCAAGGCGACGACCAGCTTCGATGAAGGTTTGCGGCGGACGGTCGCGTCGTATCTCGCCGTCCGCTAGAAGACCAACCAGAATCCGCCGACGGCAATAGCGAGCGTTGCGGCGGTGAGCATCATGCCGCGGTGCAGGGACGCACGGTGATGCACGCGGGTACGTGCGGATCCCATCAGCGCCGCGAACGCCGTCATCGCAACGACGGTCCCGACACCGAACGCTGCGATGTATTCGACGGCGGCGCCGGGTGTTGGCAGCGCGAGAGCGGGGAGCACACCGAAGAAATGGGAACTGCCGGCAATCCCATGCAGGATTCCCATGCAGAAGGACGCGTGGGCGTGGCCGAGACGGCGGGTCCAGGCGGGTCCTGAGTGAACATGGATGTGATCGTGCGCGACCGCACCATGGAGGTGCTCGCCAGGCGCGATATTCAAGCCGCGCCGAAGCGCCCAGAGCCCGATTGCAATCAGCGCGACGCCAACGACGCGTTCTCCCCAGGCCGACAGGATGTCCGTCGGTGGAAGCAGGTCGCGGAGCGCGATCGCCAGCAGCGCCACGACGACGACGCCCGATGCGTGGCCGAACCCCCACGTCCATCCCGCAAACCACGCGCGCCGTCCATCCTGGAGAGCGAGCGGAGCGACAGCGGCTAGATGGTCAGGTCCGGAGAGTACATGGAAAACGCCGGCAAGGGCCCCCGTCAGAATAATCGGATACACGAGGGTTCAATTCTAAACGCATCGCAGACGCGGGGCTACGGGCCGGGAAACAGCCGATCGTTCGTGCCTGTGGTCGCGACCACGGGAGGGCGCCCGGTGGTTGGCAGCCCGGCGCGAACGAAGATGACTGACTGGTCGTCTTTGTACGCCTCGATCCATCTGCGATCCGTTTCCAACCTGTGGACAGCGGGAAGGACGCGCGGAATCCAGACGTAATCGGCGGCGAGATCGTCAGGAAGCGTGGCGCCCGCGCCGCGATCGAAGAAGAAATCGAAGTGACGCGTCTGCATCGAGTCCGAGTAGACCGTTTCGCGTCGACCGTCGATTGAAACCTGCATTCGCGGTGAAAGATGCCAAATGGCGTACTCGCCCCAGCTGAACCAGACGAGCACACGGTTGCCGGCCGACTCGTTCTCGAGGAACCGAACCGCTTCGGGGCCCGGCATCGAGGCGGTGTCGAGGCGGAGCTGCCAGAAATTATCGCGCACGAGCAATAGAGCGGTGATGGCGACCCCGCACGCCAGGGCAACGAAGCCGAACCGCAGTCCCGCTGCGCTGTCGAGTCGCGCCTGGCGACGCCGCCGCTGGTATGCGTGGCAAATCGCAGGAGCGAATAGGAACGCCGAAGCGAGACCGAAGAAGGCAATCAGCCGCGAGACTTTCATCGACACCGCAGCCAGCACGATGGCGACCAGGATCCGTTCGACGCGGACATGCTCGCGGCCGCCGGCGGTCACTGACATGACGACCACCGCCAGAGCCGTCGCCCACAACCCGATGAATAACGGGCCGACGACGTACAGCGGCTGCCATTCGATGATCTCCGGACGTGACAAGCCGACGGTCTCATAAAGGAAGCGCCACAGCGTCAGTCCGTAGGGTGTGGCGAGCGTTGCGAGGAGCGACAGTGCTCCCGTTAAAACAGTCGCGGCGGCGAGCCGAGGCTGTTTGCTTGCAAGGAGGCCGGTTGTCCACACGATCATCACTGCGCCACCGACGATCCAGCCGCCATGGAAATTCGCCCACAGCGCAAAGAGCGGCGGCAGAATCAGCAGCGATCGCAGTGAGCCGCGTCGCGCGGCAAGCAGACACGTCAGCAGCACGGAGAAGAACAGCAACGAGAACAGCTGCGGGCGGACATGATGTGCCTGCGATACGGTCATGAGGATGGTCGCGCCGGCCGTTACGTCGCGAGCGAACGCAGATTCGATTCCCTCCCGCCGCAGCGAGATATCGAGCAGCAACAGGACAGAACCGACGACCATCAGCTTCAGCAGCACAAGCCCTGCATCGGCGCCGAGTTTGTAGGCGATTGCGGCAACTACTTCAGCGGCCCATTCATGGTTGACCCAGACGCGATCGCTCGTGAACGAATACGTGTCGGCCGCTCGGATATGGCCATCGCGCAGCATGTCCAGACCGAAACGTACATGCCCCCACAAATCCGGGTCGGCACTCGTGAAGCTGATGACGACGAGAAATGCGCACCAGACAGCGATGCGAAGCAGGCGCTCAGTTCGCAGGTGTCTCATGGCCCCGGGAACGTCGCTGATCCTGGGGGTGTCGCGGCGGCGAGCATGACGGCCCGTTCACGTGACGGTGACTGGCGTCGGGCGAATACGACCGCATCGCCATCTTCGTAGACGCGGCGCCACCCTTCCGCATCGAGTCGGCGCGCTGCGGGAAGGTGGGGCGGAATCCATACGTAATCCGCGGAGAGTGTCGCCGGGAGGGAGGCGCCGCCGTCAGCATCGAAATAGAAGCGTAGATGTTGATCCTGCAGCTTCGCCGAATACGTCGTCTCTCGGCGGCCGTCGATCGACACGCGCATGCCTGGCGCGAGATGCCAGATGGCGTACTCGCCCCAGTCGAACCATACGAGCACGCGGCCGGCAGGCTGTGTGTTGAGAAACGCCACAGCGCCGGGCGCGGGCATCAGCCGACGATTGACTTGCAGATGCGTGATGTTGACAGCGGCCGCGACCAGCGCGGCTGCCGTGACGCACCACGCGACAACGGTAGTGCCGCGAGCCGCTCGATTCGTGACCCGCAGAGATTTGTTTTCACGGGCGCGCTGGTAGGCGTGGCCGAGGGCGGGCCCGGCAAGCATCACGGTGCCGACTGCGAGAAAGGCTTGCAGTCGCATCACCAGGAACGCTGCCACCGCGAGACCGAACAGGCACGCGATCCGTTCTGGCGTGCGCGCGTTGCGGCCGCCGACGATGAGTGCAGCGCCGGCACATGTAACGGTCACCGCCCATCGCACCCATCCCTGCCAGCCGAACGCATAGATCGGCTGCCACTCGGTGATGTCGCCGCGGCTGAACCCGACGGTGTCATGCAGGAATTTCCACAACTCAATGCCGTACGGGGTGACCAGCGTTCCCGCCAATGCGGCGGCGCCCGCGACAGCGAGGCACGCCGCATCCTTCGGCCTCCCTGCGACTGCGGTTCCGATCGTCCACAATGCCAGAATGGCACCACCGACCATCCAGCCGCCGTGCAGGTTTGCCCAGGCAATGAACAACGGCGGGATCAGCAGGAGAAATCGCCTCGAGCCGTCACGCGCCGCGGCCACACACCACAGCAACGCTGCGAATGCGACAACGGAAAACAGCTGTGGCCTGACGTGCTGCATTTGATCCAACGTCAGCACTAGCGCAATGGCCGCAGCCGCGTCGCGCACGATCGGGGCATCGACGGCTGCGCGTCGAAACGCGGAGTTCACAATGAGCAGCATGCCGCCGATCGCGGCGAGCTTCAGAAGGATGAGACCGACGTTGGCGCCGAGCCGATACGCGGCGGCTATGAAGATTTCCGCCAGCCATTCGTGGTTGACCCAGGCGCGATCGCTCGTAAACGAGTAGACATCTACGCGTGGGATGCTGCCATCGCGCAGCATATCGAGGCCAAAGCGCACGTGGCCCCACAGGTCCGGGTCGGTGGTGGTGTGTGCGGCACCGGCCAGCAGGATCGCCCACAACGCGATGCGCAATACCGGCGTGGTTGCAGTTACAGGATTGACGTGCGCCTGACGACTATGGCGTTCGTCGTCCCCGGCGAACAGCATGGTTGGGCCATTAGTGCAACAACATTGCCGCCCGCATCACATCACGGACCAGGAAAAAACGCGTTGACCGCTGCAGCGATCGCGACGGGTGTATTCGATGTCCGCGAACCTGCGCGACCGAAGACGACCGAATCTGCGTCTTGATACAACCGCTGCCAGCCAGCAGCCTCGAGTCCGCGCACCGCAGGCGCGTATGGTGGAATCCAAACGTAGTCGGCCGCGAGTTCCTGCGGCAGCCCTGCGCCGCCAGGCTCGTCAAGATAGAACTGCCCGTGCCGATCTCGCACGGCTTCGGAATAGACGGTTTCACGACGGCCATCGATCGACACACGCAGGCGCGGTGCAAGGTGCCAGATGGCGTACTCTCCCCAGTCGAACCACACGAGGAGGCGCCCACCCGCAGGCGGCTCACTCTTCAGAAACGCGACGGCACCGGGTGCGGGAATGATCTCCCTTCCGATTCTCAAATGCGTCATGTTGATCGCTGCAACGACCAGTGCCGCAGCGATACCGCAGACCGCGACAGCCCTTATCGCACGGCGGCCGCTGTGGTCTGTTGCTGCCGAGATTGAGTGGGCGCGGTCGTAGGCTCTCGCCAGCGACGGACCGCTCAGGAACATGACCGCGAGTCCGAGAAACGCCTGCAGCCGCGCCACCCAGAGAGCGGCGGCGGCAAGCACCACGAAGCAACCGATCCGCTCCGGCTGCCGAGCCGGCCGGCCGCCAATCACAATTCCCGCGACACCGATGACCACACTGACAGCCCATGGGATGCATGCCGCCCACCCGAACGCATACGTCGGTTGCCATTCGGTGATGTCGGAGCGGCTGAAGCCCACGGTGTCACGGAGAAACGACCAGAGATGGAATCCATATGGCGTGACCAGTGTGGCTGCGAGTGCCGCCGCGCCCGCCATGACGTACAGTGTCGCACCGCGTCGATCACCACCGAGCGCAACGCCGAGCGTCCACACCGCGAGCACTGCGCCGCCGACGACCCACCCGCCATGCACGTTTGCCCACGCAACGAACAGGACGGGAATCAGTAGAAGCCATCGTTTCGAGCTACGACTGGTCGTGGTCAGGCACCACATGAGAGCGGCAAACGCAACAACCGAAAACAACTGCGGCCGGACGTATCGCACCTGGTTGAGAGCCAGGACAATGGCGAGCGCAAGAACGCCGCAACGTACGAAAGCCCTTTCGATGTCCTCGCGCCGGACCGTCAAATCAACGAGCCACAGCGTGCTCACGATCACCGCAAGTTTCAGAAGAATGAGGCCGGCATTCCCAGCGCAACGGTAGGCCGTCGCCATGATCACTTCGGCCAGCCATTCGTGGTTCACCCAGGGTTGATCGCTCGTAAACGAATAGGGATCGGCGCGCGCGATGCTCCAGTCGCGGAGAATGTCGAGGCCAAATCGAACATGGCCCCACAGATCCGGATCGGTGGTCGTAAATGAGGCGCCGGCGAGGAGGATGGACCAGAACGCGCCGATTAGCAGCGATTCAGTCCGGATTCTGTTATGCGTCGCTATCGCGCGCGGCGATTTCATCGAGCTTGGCAATCAGTGCCGGGAAGCCGTACTGCTTCGGGTCGAACAAAGCCCAATCCTCACGACGCTGTGACTTACGCCCGCGCGTTACGGGTCGTGGCGGGTCCGGCACAACGACGGCTGTCTTCACCGGAGCGGCCTCGTCAACCAGAGGCGGAATAGTAGGCTCAGCGATGACCGTCATCGGCATGACGTTGGCGGAAGGCAGGTCTTTGCCGAACGATGATTCGTCGACGACTGGTGCAGCGACAATCGGCTCGTCAACTTCGGAGACATCCAATCGGGCGAGCAGCTCTTTGAAACTGCGACCGGTGAACATCGGCGGAGCGTCCTCGACCGCGAAGGATGCCAGGTCGGGTTCTGTCGAATCTGCCTCCGTTGCCGACTCGACGACGTCAACCGCGGGCGAAGGCGAGGGGGGCGGCACGACAACCTTTCGCTCGCGAGCCTCGCGCAAGTACTCCGTTATCTGTTCGGCGAACACCGCCGGATCACATCCTTCGGCCTCGACATGCTGCGCGCGGCCGCGTCGGAACGCGGAGAGCACGGGGCGATCGCGTTCTGCCGACGATGAAGCCAGTAGAGGAATAGTGAGCGTCTGTACGTGCGCTGCCGCGGACCCGAGCTGACGTAGATACTCAGCAATGGCGGTTTCTTCCTGGGAGGGCAGCAGTGGTGCTGTTAGCAGGACATCAGGCACGCGGCCATTAAGCGCATCGACCGCCTGGGCGGCGCTGGTTGCGACAAGCAACTCGTCGCCCAGATGCGCGCGCGCCATACCTGTCAACTGTGCCGCTCGGCGGCGATCCGGTTCGATCGCAACGATCATGGCCTTTTCCTTACGTCCTCAACATGAACAGCAGGAGCACGCCGGCTGTCGTCAGGAACACCGTCAGCGGCAGATGCTGCATGGCTTGATCGCGCATCCCGCTGAACATCTTTGCTGTACCAGCGGATAGCTCTCCGCCTGAGTGCACCACGTGCGAAGGCGCCGCGGCCGCGACGACGCGCGTTGCCTGCTCGCGCACGCGGAAATCGAAGGCGAACAGAATCGAGCAGAGCGCCGCGAGGGCGAGAAACGAAATCGCCCCTTCACGGATCCGCGCGTACCAGCTCACTCTGAAAGCCATCGACCGTGCACTGGTGGCAATACTCATTCCTCTCTAGGTGAGCCTGCATCGCGCGGTCAAAGCCGCGGAATCGCGTTGCGGCGCGTCGCCGCACGATCCGCAGCCTTCACGCACCACACAAACTCGCGTCTGCAATTACGAATGCGGCGTTGCGGCGCTGCGCGGTCGTCAAGGACCGCGAGCCCCTGGCTCGCGCCGTTACACGAAGGCGCATGAACACTTCCGGAGCTTTCGATTACGAATCGCGCGGCGCGGCCCCCACCCCCGTGCCGTTCATCGCAACGTTCGACGAGTGCCGAGCAGACGCTTCATCGCGTGTGCGGTCAATACCTTACGGGTCGCGCGCGCCGCTCCGCGCGTCCGTGGCATAGGCGTTGCGCAATCAGGGGACGCTCACGCGGTTGCGTGGCTTTCGTGATCCGATTTCGCACACTCGATGATCGCGCGTTCGGCGTGGAACGCGCTGGGAGGTAACCGTGAAGAACCTGATTACGCGTATGCGCTCGCTGATGCGCGATGACTCCGGCCAGGACCTGCTCGAATACGCGCTGCTCGTAGCATTGATCGCGCTCGTGGCGTACGGCGCGGTGCAGACGTCTGGCCAGCAGGTCAACGCGATTTTCAACAACATCGCGGGCAAGCTGACCAACGCTGCCAACGGCTAGGCCGTCTTCGGTTCGCGGGACATGCGTTCGCTAGGCGACGCGCGGCGGTATCGGTCGCGCGTCGTCCATTTTGTTCTCACATGTCGATAGCTTCAGTCACCGCGATCGCGGAGGGAACCGTGAAAACTTTAATGACGCGCCTGCGTGCCTGTATGCGCAATGACGCCGGACAGGACCTGCTCGAATATGCACTCCTGGTCGCGCTGATTGCCATCGTGGTATACGGCGCGGTGCAGACGTCGGGGCAAAACGTCAACAGCCTGTACACGAGTATCGCGAACATGATGACGAACGCGGCACAAGCCGCGGGTGCGTAGTGAACATGCCCATCACCATTGTTCAAGCCGTCGTGATTGCCGCGGCCACAGCCGCGGCGGTCATTGATCTGCGTACGCGTCGCGTACCGAACGTGCTGACGCTGTCCATTGCCCTCATCGGGCTCGGCCTGGCAATGGGCGGCGTGAGCGGCGTCGGCCTTGCGGCGTCGGCGGCGGGATGCCTCATCGGCTTCGCACTGCTGTTGCCTGGATTTCTGATTGGTGCCACGGGGGGCGGCGACGTGAAGCTGCTGGCCGCGCTCGGCACCTTGCTGGGCCCCGCAGCGACGCTGCGCGCGTTTGTCGCGACGGCAATCGCCGGCGGCCTGATTGCGATCTGTGTTGCACTTCGCCGCGGCGGGTTCATGTCCATGGTCGCCGGAACGAGTGCTCTGGTCATGTCTGCGGGCTCGAACATCACCGAGCTCCGCGAAGCGCACGACCACCGGTTTGCGTACGCGCCCGCGATCGCCATCGGTGCGATCGTGGCGGCGCTCATTTAGCAGAGGGCAGTCAGCAATGAAACCTCACTGGATGCGATTGCGACGGGATGACAGAGGCGTTGCGCTGATGGAGATGGCGCTGACGCTGCCCATTCTGCTGCTTATTTCCGTCGGAATCCTCGAGTTCGGACGTGCGTTCCAGACATGGCAGATCGTCACCAATGCCGCGCGCGAAGGGGCACGCGTCGCGGTCCTGCCCGGAATCGACGATTCGATGGTGACCGCGCGGGTGAACGAGTACATCCAGGCGGGTGTGCTCGACGCCGGAGTAACGCCGACGGTGACCATTAACCGGGCCGCGACGATTTCGTACGGAACCGGCACCGCGTCGGGGTCGCAGGTGGTTGTGAGCTATCCGTTCAAGTTCATGGTGCTGCACAGCGTCGCGCAGCTGTTCAGCACCAACAACAGCAATCCACTGGGCACGGATTTCACGATGGCCGCATCGGCAACGATGCGGAACGAAAACTAGCGACGAGGCTGGGGACCTCTATATATGAATCGCATTCGCGTCTTCATCATGCTTGCGCTGGCGGTTACGGTCGGCGGCGTGTTTGCCTTCGCCACCTACCGCTACACGCAGAGGCCTGAGCCGGCGAAGGTCGACGCCATTCCAACCCGGCCCGTCGTCATTGCCGTCACCAACCTGGATCTCGGCGCGTCGCTCCGGCGCGAGGACGTGCGGACGATCGACTGGCCGGCCGAATCGGTACCCGCTGGCGCGTTCAACCGCGTCGAGGACGTGATCGGCCGCGGGCTGATTCAGCCTATCGTGCAGAACGAAGCGATTCTGCCGAACAAGCTCGCCTCGAAGGAGGGCGGCGCGGGACTGCCGCCCGTCATCAAGCCCGGCTACCGCGCGTTGTCAGTGCGCGTCAACGACGTGATTGGCGTGGCGGGCTACGTTTTGCCTGGCACCAAGGTGGACGTCGTGGCGACAGTGAACCCGTCGACACAGCCGACGGACGTGACGTCGAAGATCGTGTTGACGAACGTCGAGGTGCTCGCCTCGGGTACGAAGATCGAACGTGACACCGAACAGGGAAAACCGATTGCGGTCAGCGTCGTGACGCTGCTCGTCAATCCTGCCG
>Ga0310810_10006286_pt1 | contig 13396 bp, 17 predicted proteins | sample NCmetagenome_FD_207641 | JGI IMG/M metagenome (GOLD analysis project Ga0310810, IMG submission 207641) | Soil microbial communities from experimental microcosm in Duke University, North Carolina, United States - NC | ecosystem: Engineered > Artificial ecosystem > Soil microcosm > Unclassified ... | reverse complement strand
AGTGATCGATGACGAGCCGCTGATTCTCCGGGCGACGAAGCGCCTGCTGCAGGGAATGGGGCACCGGGTCCGGGCCTACGCCGACGGTCGGATCGCCGTAGAGCTGATGCGGCGGGAGCGCGTCGACGTCGTCCTGGTGGACCTTCACATGGACGAGATGGACGGGATCCAGGTTCTCTGCCGGCTGCTCGCGCTGGACCATCCGCCGGCCGTGATCGTGATGTCCGGTGATGGGACGACCTCGATCCGGGAACGCCTCGCCGAGCTCGGGCTGATGGACCGGGTCGGCTCGCTGGGCAAGCCGTTCACCGTGACCGAGCTGGAAGAGGAGGTCGGCCGAGCGCTGCAGGGTCCCGGCGCTCACTGACGCTCCGCCGAGCCTCCGTTCAGGGCGCGGTCACAGCCAGCGACGGACTCGGCCGAGATAGGTGCGGTACGGTTCCCCGAACTTGCGCTCGAGATAGCGCTCCTCCCGGGCGACGACGCCCCACCGCATCACCAGGAGGACGGGGACGAGGAGCAGCAGGGACCATGTGCTCGGAATCAGCAGCGCCACGCCCACGTAGAGCAGGGTGAGGCCGATGTAGAGCGGGTTCCGGGTGTAGCGGAAGGGACCGTCCGTCACCAGGGCGGTGCTCGGCAGGTCGGGCCGGACGTTGGTGCCCGCCCGCTGCATCACCTGCTCACCCCACCACGCGATCGCCAGGCCTGCCGCCACGCACAGCGCCCCGACGATCCGCGCAGGCACCGCCGGCAAGCGTCCGAGCGGCAGCAGCCTACTGAGGACGAGGCCCAGCAGGAATGCGCCGCCGTAGAGCAGGGGCGGCCAGACCAGCACGCCGGGCGAATCCGGATTCCGGCTAGGCACGAGATTCAGAACCGACGCGGGTAGAGATCGCGGCTGCCATCCAGCTCGCCGGTCTCGGCGTAGGTCATCGGCACGGCACCCGGGGCCAGGATCCTCCCGTCGATCACCCGGCCGAGCACCAGCTCGTGATCGCCGGCGGGCAGCGTCGCTCCCATCTCGCACTCGAAGTAGGCCAGCGCGTCGTCCAGGATCGGCGCCCCGAGCCGGCCCGGATGCCAGCGCACCCCGGCGAGCTTGTCGGTGTCCCGCCCCGACCGGGTCCCGAATCTCCGCGCCAGGTCAACCTGCCCCTGCCTCAGCACGTTCACGGTAAAGTTCCGTCCCGCCCGGAGGATCGGATGCGAGGCGTTCCCGGTATTCACGCTTACCGCGAGGAGCAGCGGCTCGAACGAGGTCTGGACGACCCATGAGGCCGTGAACGCATCCCGTCGATCGCCGTCGGCGACCCCGACGACGTAGACGCCGAAGGTGAGCTGGTGGAACAGGTCCGCGATCTCGCTCATCCGGTCACCACACCTCGCCGGGACGCCACTCGGCCGAGAGCGGCAACGTCTCGTCGAGCGGTGGTGTGCGGGGGAGCCGGAGAAACATGATCTCCTCTTCCGGCGTAGGCGTCTTCCCCGCCTCGCTGCGAATGCTGAGCGGGCCGCGCCAGAAGCGCCAGCCCAGACGAGCGTAGAGTCCCTCCGTCGCCGGACTCAGCGCCGCCAGCTCGTATTCCGCGACGAGCTCGGGAACCGCCTGGAGCAGCCTGGTCGCGTAGCCGCGACGCCGGGCCTCGGGCGCGGTCGCCACCAGCTCGACGTACGCCGTTCGGAGCGGCGCCATGCCCTCGGGCTGCAGCTGCCGGGTGACCCACATGACATGCGAGACCGGCAGCCCGTCTGAGACGCCCAGCAGGTGCTCTCCCGGGCCGATGTCGTCCAGGTAGGGCGCCATCGCCTCGCCGTACGCCGCGTCGCAGAGGGCGAGCAGCGCGGCTCGAGTTTCCGGCCGGATACCGGACCCGCTCAGCCGCTCGATGGTGAAGCTCATGAGGACTAGGCTCGTGGGTGCACGGCGTATCGGAGCTGCACGAACGGACCGTACACTTCGCTGCTCATGAGCTCGAGCGGCGGGGTGGTGATCACCCGCGGAAGGACCTGCTTTCCCGCGCCGAGGGTCACCGGGGCGATGGTCACGGTGATCTCGTCCAGGAGGCCGCGGTCGTGGAACTGGCCCACCAGGTCTCCACCACCCACCAGCCACACGTTCTTCCCGCCGGCCGCCTCGAGCATCGCCCGGTGCACCGGCGCCACGTCGCCGCGCACGAAGCGGATGTCCCCGCCAGGCACCGACGGGAGCGACCGGGTGGTGAACACCCAGCAAGGCTGGGTGTAGGGCCAGGGCTGCGCCTTTCCGCCGTCCGACTGGCTCAGGTGCCGGAGCACCCACTCGTAGGTGGATGATCCCATCGCCACGGCGCCCACCCGGCGGATGAAATCGGGGTAGTCGGGTGTTCCCTCGGCCCCGAACTGGAACAGCCAGTCGAGCGAGTGATCCTGGTCGGCGATGAAGCCGTCGAGCGTCGCCGCGGTGTAGTACTGGGTCTTCGGCCTGTCGTCGCTCATCGGACTCGGGGCGCCGCCATCGTCTGGGGATCGGGCACCTTGCACTCCGGCACCATGCTCAGGTCAGGCCGGACCTCGTCCGGACCGACGATCGACGGGAGCGGTGGGGGGCACTCCCCGGACTTATCATCGTTGCCGCAGGCGGAAGCGCTCAGGGCCAGCGCGGCCACCAGAATCATCGTGGGCATCCTCATCGGTACCTCCTGTTCGTCGTTCCTACCGCTTCACCTGGTGTCCTGCCGCCTCGAGTGCCGCCACCGCCACCGCCAGGTCCCGCGACTTCACCAGCACATAGTCCGTGTCGAAGGTGGAGATCGCGAAGATGCCCAGCCCGGCATCGGCCAGCGGGTTCGCGATGGCGGCCAGGATGCCGATCAGGTCGAGCGGCAGAGGCCCGCGCACCCGGAACGCCCGGTAGTCGCGCTCGCAGCGGACCTCGGGCGGCACCACTCGTTGAAGCGCGGTGATGGAGAGTTCCTCAGTCGTCCGACTGACGGTGACGAAGCCACCTGAGTCGTTGACCCATCCGGGGACGGGAGCGTCCGCCTCGAGCCGGCAGATCGCCAACGTGTCGGGCAGGAGCACCAGAGGCAGGTTCGGGCTCATCGCGTGAGGCTCACGCTCACCACCGACTCCATGGAGGAAGCAGGGAAGGAACGCTATGGAGCGAGCCGGCAGACCGCTAGGTGGCGAGAGGGCAGGAGCCGGCCGGGGCGCCCGGCAGGAGGCGAAGCACCGAATCGGGAGGTGCGAGGCGGCGAGGATCCCCGGCCAGCTCGGTCCGAAAGAACTCGATCACCGTCTGACGGATGGCCACCGCCACCCGCTGGGCCTCGGGGCTGCTCCCGCCGTCGCCGCGCAACCGTGGCAGGTCACTGGCGCTGTTGTGCCGCCCGCCGGCGACCAGGCAGAGCTGGGGGGCGTCCCAGGCCCGGCGATAGCGCGCGACCGCGACGGAGAGATCGGGCGGCAGGAACTGCGGAGTGGTGAGCAGCAGGAATGGCTTGGCCACGGAGGTCGCCGGCTGGCCGATCGGGGAGACCCCTTCCCGCGCCCAGACCAGGCCGTCGAGGCTGGCGCAGGCGGCGAACACGCGGAAGCGCGAGCAGGCCAGCGTCGCCGCCATGCCCCCCATCGAGTGGCCGACCACGCCGATGGGCATGCCCTCCATCGCCCGGCCGAGCCGCGGCACCAGAAGGGCAAGGCGTTCGGCGACGAAGGCCTGGTCCTCCGCCATCAACCCTATGCCGTCCTCCATGTACCCGTCGATCTGATCGGATGTGAGCTGGTCCCGACTCGCCATGCTCTCCGCGAGGCCGACACCGTGGCCCTGTTCGTAGGCCGTCGTGAGCGCCCAGAACGGATGGTCGATAGCCGCTACCACGAACCCGTGACTCGCCAGGTCCTGCAGGAGCGCGGTGTAGAAATACCGGGCGCTGTTCATCCCGTGGGAGAACACGATGAGCGGGAAGCGGCCCGCCAGCGGCGGCGCCTCGATCCAGGCCGAGGTCCGGATGCTGCTGGGAGCCACCTCCGGCACCGCCTCCGCGAGGTCGGCGCCGATGCGGTCCAGCTCCAGCACGTACGGAGCGCGCCGCTCCCGACCGGTCGGATGCGCCGGATACCAGATCTGCACGGTCAGCCGCCGTGGCTCGGACGACCCCGCGGCCGACAGCTCCGCCCGGCTCGAGTCGACGGCCACGACCCTGGTGGTGCCAACCTGAAATGGCCCGGTCGGCGAGCCGATGGTGCCCTGGGCCCGCGCCCCGGTCGCCACCAGGAGAGCCAGTGCCAGGGCCAGCAGGGAGGCTTTCGGGCGCACGCCGGCTCCATCGGAGGGGTCCCCGGTTAGACACCGGCTGGTGCGATTGGGTTTCCCCGGCCGCCGAGCCCGGGGGGCCGGCACGAACGAGCCCGATCGCCGCAAGCTCGACGACCGGGCTAACCGGGCTGCCAATATTCGATGATCCTGGTGATGTGTCCGTCCCGAACCTCATACACCGCCACCTGGGTCCGGGTCGACCGCTCCCAACCCCCGCCCTCGCGCTGTGCCTCGAAGCTCACCTGCTCCTCGGCCACGACGACCCCGCGGCCGTCGATCTGGCGGACGACGCGAATGCCGGGGTCCCGCGTGCGGCCGAGGAAGCTCCGCATTCCCTCAGTGAGGGTCGCGCGGCCCACCCGGCGGGCGCCGGCGGCCGGGTGCTCGTACACCACCGAGTCCGCCAGGAAGGCCGTGGCGGCGGCGACGTCGGCGTCGGTGGCCCCGGCCTCCATGGTGCGGAGCCGGGCCCGGCGGTACTGCGCCACCACCGCGGTGATGGGCGTCGGCGCCTGGGCCATCGCCGAGGTGGGCGTGCCGACGGAGCCCAGTCCCAGACCCACCCAACACGCCACCCGCGGGAACGAACCCATGCCGACCTCGAGAGAGGGATCCTCCCCCTACGAGATCCGGCCCATCCGGTGTCGCGCTACGGTCCCGCTTTGGCGTCCGCCTCCGGCATCACCTGCAGCAGGTAGGTCGGACGCACCGAGATCTCTCCGGTGAAAGGCCGGGCATGTGCCGCCACGAGCACCACCGCGACCCCAACGCTGGTCGCGAAGATCGTCAGAATGATCTTGTTGGCGAGCTGGTTGTCGCAGTGCACCATGGCGATCGCCACCAGCATGACCGCGGCTTGCGCCAGCAGCACCGTCCACTTCACCCAGTTGACCCGCGAGCTGCTCAGGATGATCCGCTGGCGGCGGAAGTCGAGTGCCGTCTTCAACGCGCCCACCAGCTCGCGCTGCGCGTCCAGCTGCCCCGGCGTGGTGGCCTGAAGGCCGAGGGCGAGCCGCAGCGCCTCCGACAAGCGCGGAGGAGCGAGGCTGAGGGTCGCGTTCTGTTGGGCCATCGCCGGCCACTCCTGGCTCACCGCCTCTTCAATGTACGATCGGATCAGCGCCTTCATCCGGTGCTCGGAGTCGGGAAACGCAGTCGAGATGAGCATCGCGTCCCGCAGCGCGCTTGCCTCACTGTTCACGGCGGTGTTGGCCTTCTCGGAATCGCTCCAGACCTGCGCCGCCATGAACCCCACCAGCAGGGCGAAGACGACGGAAATCGGTGGCAGCATGCCGGGCGAGATCGCCTTGAACGCCACCCGTAGCCGGTCCCTCTTCGCGAGGGCCGTGACTACCCAGTAGATGATTGCGGTACCGAGGTAGATGAGGCCGAGGATGATGGCGCCCATCGCGAGGACGGGGAGCTGAAACAGCCACAAGCCCATGCCGCCTCCTGCAGGAGCTGGATTGTCGGGATGTTGACTCGGTGACGGCAGGAATGTGTCGCGGCGGCCCACGCGCGGCAAGAAAGCGGCCGCTCAGCCTTTGGAGGCGGCCTTCGTCGGATCGCCCAGCTCGGTGTCCAGCTCGACCGCCGCCGAGGTCAGCCGTCGCACAGTCGCGGGAGCGATCCGGTCGCCCGAGCGGAGCTCGAGCGTGGCCATCTCATACTTGCCGCCCGGACGGAGGCGTGGCTCGATCTCCCGGAGACGCTGACCCCGCCAGAGCCCGAGCAGCACCCGCTCATCCTCGGCCCGGATCATCAGCACGGGACCGTTGGCCAGGTAGACCAGGTTGCCCCACTTGATGACCTCGTCCAGCCGGGCCGCGGCGTGAATGGCGGCCCGGAGCTCCTCGACCCGGGTGCGCCGCCAGCCTTTCAAGGCCGCGACGTAGGCATCGGGATTGGCGGCGGGCGCCACCTTCTTCATACCGGCCATGTCATCCCGCCTGCATCGCCACGTCGAACCGCGCCACCCACCCGTCCCCCGCGCGCTCCGGAGCGAGCATCAGCTGATCACCCCCGTTGGCGTAGATCTCGTCATCGGCGTTCATCGCCCGGCGGCCCGCTTTGGTGTACGCCTGCGCTTGGTGCACACGCGTGGTGAGCGCGTCGTCGAAGTACAGCTGGGAGGTGAACACCTGGCCGCGCTCGGCGTCCGGATCGGTGCGCACCTTGAAGTGGATGTGCACCGACCGGCCGGGGTACCACCCGGGGTAGATGGTGCGGAACCGCGCCTCACCCTTCTTGTCGGTACGCTGCCAGCCTCGGAGATAATGGTGACCGACGGTGTCGAAGTGCGGGTCCTTCACTCCTGAGTAGACGCCCAGCGCGTCGCAGTGCCAGACGTCCACGTGTGCTCCGGCCAGCGGGGTGCAGGCGTTGTCGCGCACGGTGCTGACGGCCAGCGTGAGCAGGAGCGGAGTGCCGGGCATGACCTGGCCGTTATCGGGGTCCGCCCGGATGTCCGAGCGGTCGAGCATCCCGTCCACGAAATAGGGGCCCTCCATCTGCTCCGGCCGGACCACACAGCCCGGCGAGCGACGGGTCGGTGCCGCGAGGTACCAGCCGGGAAGCCAGCGATCGGCGAGGAGCACGAGGCCTGAGGCGCCAAGCGCGCCGAGGGCCTCGCGGCGACTGAGCACTCGGCCGACGGGAAGGTCGTCGAGGTCCATGGGTTGGTCCTGTTGAGGTGCCGATACATTGGGGCTCGCGCGACTGGCCGTCAACCCAGCAGGTCCGCCGTCACCTCGGCCGGCGAGGTGCACCCGGTCAGCGCGAGCGCCAGGTCTACCTCATCCCGAAGAAGCGAGAGCACCCGGGCGGCTCCCGCTTCGCCGGCCACCGCGAGACCCCAGAGCACCGGTCGCCCCAGCAGCACGGCCCGCGCGCCCAAGGCCAGTGCCGTCAGCACGTCGGTCCCCCGCCGGATGCCCCCGTCCAGAAGCACCTCGAGCTGGCCGCCCGCCGCGGCCGCTATGGCTGGCAGCGCGTCGAGCGAGGCGATGGCCCCGTCGAGCTGGCGGCCACCATGGTTGGAGACCACCACCGCGTCCACGCCCTCGTCGGCCGCCCGTCTCGCGTCATCGGGGTGGAGCACGCCCTTGAGCACGATCGGCAGCGGGCTCAGCGAGCGAAGCCAGCCGAGGTCGCGCCACGTCATCGATGGATCGGTGCTGGCGGAGAACTGGGCCGCCAGGGCGGAGCGGGCGTCGGTGCCCGACAGGAGGACCGCGTCGCCCAGCTCGAGGTTTCCGGGCGTGAGGTGCGCCGGGAGGCTGAAGCCGTGGCGGAGGTCCGCTTCCCGGCGGCCCAGCGCCGGAGCATCCACCGTCAGGACCAGCGCCTCGTACCCCGCAGCCGCGGCGCGGCGCACCAGCTCGGCGGTCACGCCGCGGTCCCGCTGCACGTAGAGCTGGAACCACTGCCGCGCCTCCGGCGCCACGGCCCTCACCCGCTCGAGCGGGAGGTTGGCCATCGTGCTCACGCAGAACACCGTGCCCAGGGCCGCCGCGGCGCGCGCGGTCGCGGCTTCGGCCTCACCGCACGCGAGCCCATGGAAGGCCGTCGGCGCCACCAGCACCGGCCAGCTCGTCGGTCGGCCCAGCACCGTGGTGGACAAGGAACGACAACTGACGTCCACCAGCACTCTCGGCCGGAGTCGGCGGCGCTCGAACGCCAGGCGGTTCCCCCGCAGGGTGCGCTCATCGCCCGCGCCGCCGCTGTAATACCGCCAAGCCATCGGCTCGAGCACCGCCGCGGCGGCGCGCTCGAAATCCCACAGGTTGAGGAGCTGATCCAGATTGTCCACGGCTAACGAGTTCTCCCGCTTGACAGGCCGAGGCCCAAGTCCTAATTCGAAGACGCCCGGGTCAGCCCAATCTCACCTCTGTACCGGAATCCCCCATGAATCGCTCTTCTCTGCTGCTCGCCGCGGCCGTCCTTGTCGCCGCGTGCACCGACGCCGACACTCCGGTGGCTCCCTCGGACACTCACGCCCTGAACGCCGCCGTCACTCATAACCGCCAGCGCGTGGCGGTCATCGAGGACCAGGTGGTAACCAACGTGTGCAACGGCGAGGACGTCCTGCTGCACATCGACCAGCTGTTCATTCTCAAGGAGGTGACCGTGGAGGGAAAGTTCTTCCACGGCCACCTCACCTTCCTCGATCGGGGCACCCGGGGCGTCGGGCTCACCACCGGCGCGACCTACCGGCAGACCGGTGCGGAGCAGGACTTCCTCCACATCAAGGGCGAGGTCGGAAGCCAGGAGCGGATCCACAACACCCTCAACCTGATCAGTCAGGGATCGCTGCCTAACATCGTGTTTACCGAGGTGTTCCGCGTCAAGATCGGGCCGGGCGGGGTGATCCAGCTCCTCTTCGACAAGGTCAGGCAGAACTGCCGCGGCTGATCGGGCGTCAGCCGACCTGCGTCGCGATCCACCAGCTGTTGCCGGCGGGGTCTCGCACCCCGCCGCGTCGATCGGTGTCGTCCGCCTTTCGCTCCGGGGCCTGCAGCGGCTCCGCGCCCGCGTCGAGCGCCCGCCGGTAAGTCGCGTCCACGTCCTCCACGTACACATGCAGGTGCGCCGGCACCGGGGGCCATCCCTCGGCCGCGTCGGCCAGCATCACGACGCTGTCGCCGATGCGCACCTCGGTATGCATGATGGTGCCGTCCGGACGCTCGAACCGCCTGAGCTCCTGACCGTCGAGGGTCCGCCGCAGGAAATCCACTACTCGCTGGGCGCCGGCGACGATGAGGTAGGGGGAAACCGTGGAATAGCCGACAGGCTTCGAGGGCACGGAGAGGATCCGGGTGAAGGTCCCAAAAACGTCCACCGGCAGGACACATCCGTCAACCGGCAGGCAACACACGAGCGGCCAGGCTCCTGGCCGCTCGATGTGATCAGCACCTGCGCGATTGAACTACTGCTTCTTCTGCGGATCGTCCGCCGGGTTCACGTAGGTCATGGCGAACGGCCCCATCGCACTTACAGAGACGATGGTCGAGCCGCTGGCCGCGGCGTAGTGGTGGTGCCCGGCTGGAATCGTGCCCTTGTCTCCCGCCTTCATCGCCTTGGTCTTGGCCAGGTCGAGCGTGTCGCCCATGCCGACGTTGAAGGTGCCCTCTTTCACCGTGACGGTCTCGTCGGTGGGATGGAAGTGTGGCGGGATCCGGTAGCCGTCCGGCACCTTGAGCTCGACAACGAAGGGCGCGGCCTTGCTCGGATCGCCGGAGATGACGGCCATCTGGGCGCCGGCAGGGAACACCGCGGGCGCCGGACCCCAGGCGGGTTGGGTGGCGGACGCGTGTTTCGCGGTCTGGGCGTTGAGGGTGACGGCCCAAAGCAGCAGGGCGGCGGACAGCGGGATGATGCGCATGGCGTGCTCCCCGAAAGGTTGATGTCCTCAGAACGACGCTGGGAACGCTACGGATTGTAGGGCTGTTCAACAAGTACGACATTCGTACCGCCTTCGACCCGAGGTCGACCATGCTGTCGTCCTACCCGTCCCGCAGCTACGGCTCGTTCTGCCCCGTGGCCCAAGCCTCCGAAGTCGTGGCCCAGCGCTGGGTTCCGCTCATCCTCCGCGAGATCATGGTGGGCCACCACCGGTTCAACGAGATCCGCCACGCCCTCCCGCTCATCTCCCCTTCGGTCCTCTCTCAGCGCCTCCGGACCCTGGAGGATGACGGCGTCATCGTCCGGCGGAGCGACGCGGGCGGCGCCACCTATCACCTGACCGAGGCGGGGGAGGAGCTCCGGCCGGTGATCGAGGCGCTGGGGCAGTGGGCGCGCCGATGGGTGACCCGGGACTACCAGGAGTACGAGCTGGACCCCGGGGTCCTCATGTGGTCGTTCCGCCGTCATGTCGTGAGATCGGAGTTCCCCTTCGGACGGAGCGTGGTGCACTTCCGCCTCGAAGGGCTACCGCGTAATCGGCGCTACTGGTGGCTGGTGGTGGAGCGGGGCGGGAGCGAGGAGGTGGATATCTGCCAGGCCGATCCGGGTCACCCGGTGACGCTCACGGTCTCGGCGGGGTTCCGGGTGCTGGTGGACGTGCTGATGCACGACACCACCCTGACCGCGGCGCTTCGCCAGGGCACGATCGTCCTGGAGGGCGACCGTGACCTGGCTCGGCGCTTCGAGGCGCTCTTCGACTTCAGCGGTCCCAAGACCTTCGCCGGCGGGGGACTCAGGGCCGTCGGCAGCTCCGCCGCGGCTTCGAGTTGAGGACGGATGCGACGTCCTTGAAGGCGGCGACGTTGGCGGACTTCGACATGAAGGCGTCGTCGTACTTCCACATGAGCATGACGCAGCCGTAAGGCCCCGCCGCCTTGCCGTAGGTCGCCACCTGGTCGGCGGTCATGCGGCAGTACGTTGAGCTTGTGCCCTTGCCGCCGCTGTTGGGGCAATCCCAGGAGCCGGTCTGGTCGCGCACTCCCCCGTTCAGGATGTTCAGGCTGAACGCCGGGGTCACGCCGTTCGCCTTGGCGAAGTTGAGCACCTCGTCCCGCCAGGCGTTGACGTTGCCCTTGTTATAGTTCCACACGTACTGCACGCCCACCCAGTCGACCACCTTGTAGCGTGACCCGCTCTGCCACTTGAATCCCGGCGCGCCGTGGGTCACACCCATCGGCAGGGTGGGGAAGATGTTCTTGCCATAGCTGGCCATCTGGTCGAGCATCGCCTTGGTGAGCACGCCACCCCACTGCGGCGACTCCGGCTCGTCCAGCATCTTGTTCGCCACGATGGTCCCGTCGGCCACGCCGTCGGCCACCGCCTTCCGGATCTCCGCGGTGTTCAGCGTGTTCATCCGGGCTTTCCACTTGCCCAGATCGAACTTGCTCCCGGTGCGGTTCTTGTCTACCCCGTCGGTCATCGCCAGCATGATCCGCAGGTGCATCTGTCGCGCCGCGGTGATGCGCTTGACGATGGAATTGGCGAAGGACGCGGCATCCAGGCTGGAGGTGAACGGGGACGGGCCCCATTCGACCGTGGTCGTACCGGACCAGAGGTTGTAGGGGCCGTAGGGGATGCCGGTGGAGGCGACCGCGGGATCGGGCGCCGGGACGTCCGCTGGCGTATCGGTCGTGGGAGAGACGGGTGAATCGGTGTCGTCACAGGAGGTGATGAGCAGCGCCATGGTGAGCAGGAGTGGCGCGCGGACGGCGAGAAGCATGCGATTCATGAAGTGCGTATCCCTGGTCTGACGATCATGGTCACTCGCTCACCGAAGAGTGCAGGGGGATCGGCACGCGGGTGAGTCGCAGTAGTTGCGGACGCGCAAACAGTGCGGCTCGCTTCGCGGCGGGTCGAGCGGGACCTGATCTGTGAGTTGCTGGTGTTCGCTGGGTCGAACCGGATTCCGGCCCCAGAGCGAGCGAATGGCGCCGGGACCGGCGCCATCTCGTGTCCATGATGGCTCGCAGCAGGGAAACTGGGCCCCTCCCCGAGGGAAAGTCAAGGCGGCCACGCCTAACCCGTCTCGGGGCTTAGAGATACCCCAGCCACCAGTCCCGCCGCCGCGCCTTGGTCTCCGCGAACCAGCGGCAGAGTGGGTACAGGCCGACCACGATGACCCCCCAGACCAGGTACGCGACCCACAGGTTCCAACCGAACCCGTCGGGGAACAACGTGCTCGGCCCTCCCATCGAGGGGACCGGGCGGAAGGCAAAATCCCATGCCTTCCACCCATAGGTGGCGAGCGACAGCGCCACCGCCGAAAGGTGCGCCGCGTAGAAGTGCAGCACGAAGTAGAACAGCGGAACCCGGCCGAAGACCACCAATGGATTGGTCGACCGCGTTCCCCGTTGCTCGAGCCAGGCCAGCATCAGCAGGCCGGGCCCCAGCGTCATCAGGAGGAAGTCGAGCGACGGGGGGTATTTGGTAGTGTTGAGGAATGAGAGCAGAGTGTAGCTGGGTGACGGCTGCGCGACCCAGGCGACCGGGTCGCCGTACCGGTTGATCGCTCGGAGGATCACGAACCCTACGGTCGCGGCCGCGCCGAGTCCGAGTAGCAGACGAGCCCGCCGTGAGCTGTCCCAGCCGTACGCCGGGCCGAGGCAGAATCCCAAAGCCATCACCGCGACCCAGGGGACCAGCGGATACGCGACGAACGCCGTCCCCCACGGCAGCTGCAGCGGGCCCGGCTGGTGGATGACGTTCCAGAGACTCGCCGCGGCGCCCAGGCGGGCGGGATCGAATCCATCGAGCAGGTTATGGCCCGCGATGGCGGCGAGGCTCAGCGCCGCGAGGGCCGGCAGGGGCAGCCACACCAGCGCCGCCAGCGCGATCATGCAGCCGCCCAGCGCCCAGAGCACGATCAGGAAGAGGGGATACTCGCCCGAGAAGCTGAAGTTGTAGGCCAGCCGCATGACCGTGACCTCGAGCACGATCAGCCAGAGCCCGCGGGTCAGGAGGAAGACCGAGAGCTCCCCTCGCGTGCGTCCGCGTTGCCACCAGAGGTAGGCGCCGAGCCCGGCGGTGAGCATGAAGGCCGGCGCGCAGAGATGGGTGATCCAGCGGGTGAAGAACAGGACCGGCGTCGTGGTGGCGAGATCGGTAGGCGAGCCCGTCATGGCGCCGCGGTGGACGAAGTCCCGCACGTGGTCGAGAGCCATGATGACCATCACCAGTCCGCGGAGCGCATCGATGCTGTCGATCCGTCGCACTGGGCCGGTCCCGGTCCCGGAGTCCTGAGGCATGCCGGAACTTCCCGGACGCCGGGAGACAAGGCAACCGGGCCCGGGCAGTGCGCGTGTCAGACAGTCGTCAGAGGTGCCTCCCGGGTTACTTGCCCGGGACCTCCAGAACGCGGTTCGCCTTGCCGGTCAGGTGAAGGCCGGTTGGAGAGACCACGGCGGCTTTCCCATTCACATAGTATCTGGTGCCCGGCGCCGCCTTGCCGCGCAGGATGAAGGTCCACCCGCTTTCCCGTGCGTCGATCCGGTATTCGACCCCCCGATCGGTGGGCCGGCGGGAGAACGAGATCGTGTTGCTTCCCACCGGAAGGTCGTCGATCCGCATCGCGCCCCAGCCGGTCGGCACCTGCGGGTCGAGGACCACCGTCCGGTGCACCGCATCGGGCCGGAT
>Ga0310810_10006284_pt1 | contig 13401 bp, 10 predicted proteins | sample NCmetagenome_FD_207641 | JGI IMG/M metagenome (GOLD analysis project Ga0310810, IMG submission 207641) | Soil microbial communities from experimental microcosm in Duke University, North Carolina, United States - NC | ecosystem: Engineered > Artificial ecosystem > Soil microcosm > Unclassified ... | reverse complement strand
GCGCGTAGGGGGGCCTTCCGCCTACCGCCCGTCGAGCTGGAAGGGGCGCCGGCGTGCCCGAGCGTCGAGCACCACTGACTTCCCATTCGTCTGAACGGCTGCGCGAAGCTCCCGGCCCTGTTCGGAAGTAAATCCCTGGAACGTCTCGAGGCTTGGTGAGAACGCGGCGGCCATGACACCGGCTTCGGAATGGCCGATGTTCGCCACCATATGGGCCACCTCGTGCACGATCACATGCCCGAGTACGAGCCCTGGAGACTGATCCTGCTGGAAAGCGGCGTCTTCAATGCGCCTGAAAAAAATCCAGGCGCGGCGGGTCGGCGGCGGCACGGCGGTACCGAGAACGCTCGGGGCAATCCCGTCCTTCGCGGTTTTCGCCTCGATCATCGCCTCAGAGAGGATGAGGACCGTCACCTGATCAGGCGCGGCGGCAGCAGTCGGCGGGACCTCGCGCCACACGATCGTGATGCCTGCTGCGCCGAATACCCGCGCGACATGATGCTCAGCGGTGGCGAGTGCCTCGCCCGCGCGCTGCGTGTAGTCGACCACGCGAATCCCCAGTGTGACCGGTTCCGCCGCCTGACCCGATGCACACACAACCATTGCTGCCGCCATGACCATGGCGGCCACACGTCGGACGTCCGGCACATTCGCCTGCTTCCGGCCGCGACGCCCTCAATCTCCGCGTTCGCGGTTGGGACATTAGACGGAAATCGACACGTGTAGGTTGTCTAGGCGTAGAGAATTTCCTGGCGGAACAACAACGATTCGGCAGCCGTCTCATACTCGATCGATCGATGGCGTGATGGCGTCGGCGCAACACGAGGTGCGGGCGGAAGAGCGAAGCCGCGCCCGAAAGGGCGCGGCCTGTCGACGAGTCAGTAGGTCAAGACCAATCCAGCCTGGACGCGATGACCATATCGGTTCTCATTACCAAAGAACGCCGGCGCGGCCTCTTTGCTTCTCACCATGAAGAATCGATAGTCGCCGCGCACGCCGATATGCGGCGTCCCAAACCATTTGAGCCCGCCCCCGAGGTTGCCCGCCAGGAACGTCTCGTAGTTGGTGATGTTGAGACGGCTCTCAGCGTCGCCGCACGGACAGATCGTCAGTCCACCCAGGCCAGCCGTCGCATACGGCACCACCGCGCGGTCGTTGCCGGTGGGATGGAAGTTCCCACTGTACGAATACATGCTGGGCGTTCGCGTTTCAGTGAACGTGTTGCCAGCCACGCTGAAGCTCTGATGCATCCCCACCGAACCGCCGCCTTCGCCTTCGATGCCAATCCAGCGATTGAGGTTCACGGTCACCGAGCCGCCGAGCGCGTAGTTGCCGAAATCAGGCTCGTTGCCGCCAGAGGACTGGGTGAAGAACACCCCGCCGCCGGGAAACGCGCCGACTTCAACACGCCCCGCACCCGCATTGCGTTCCTGCGCATAAGCCGTTCCAACGCCAAGGCTGGCGGCTGCCAGCAACAACAGTACTTTCCGGAGCATGACTTCCTCCTTCCCCCGCCTTGCCTCCGCCTCTGATGAAAGACGTGCAAATCGAACACCTCCGGGCTGGCGTCGAAACGCGCGGCAAAGCAGCGATGGCGATGGATCTCTGTCGGCTTGCCGGAAGAATCCTGACGAAACTTCGGTAATCGACGGAACGGCGTGATCCACTAGGGAAGCAGACGACGCAACGTGTCCAGTGTGTCCGCTTCGGCCGCTGGCTTGTCTTTGCGCCAGCGAAGCATCCTCGGAAAGCGGACGGCAATGCCCGAGCGATGACGCGACGAAGGCGCGAGTCCTTCGAAGCCGAGCTCAAAGACCTGCACCGGCTCGACGTGACGGACCGGTCCGAATCGTTCGCGCGTATGCCGCCGAATCCAGCGATCGATCTCGGCGATTTCCTCGTTCGACAACCCTGAATACGCCTTGGCGATCGGCACCAGTTCGCCGTCGTGCCACAGGCCGAACGTGTAGTCGGTGAGCAGGCTGGCGCGCTTACCGCTGCCTGGCTGGGCGTAGATGAGCACGGCATCGATCGTGTGCGGATCGATCTTCCATTTCCACCAGTCGCCGCGTTTCCGGCCGACGCCGTAGCGCGAATCCAGGCGCTTCAGCATCAGCCCTTCGACATTTCGTTGGCGCGACGACGAACGCATCTCCGCCAGTTCCTCCCAGGTGTCGGCGACGCGGGCCGGAGAAACGCGCAGCACGCCGGCGGTGGCAATCAGCGACTCGAGGGTCTGTCGTCGTGCCTCGAGCGGAGCCTCACGCAGGTCCCGGCCGTCCGCTTCGATGACGTCGTAGGTCATGAACACGACCGGCACCTCGCGCGCCATCTGGTGGACCTGCTTCTGACGGCCAATCCGCTGTTGCAGGGCCGAGAACGGCAGCGGGCGATCGTCGCGGAAGGCGAGCACTTCGCCGTCGAGCACGGTGCCGTCCGGCAGGCGCGACGCGGCGGCCACGATTTCGGGAAACCGATGCGTGATCAGCTCTTCGCCACGCGACCAGAGATGCACATCACCGGCACGCCGAATGAGCTGCGCGCGAATCCCGTCCCACTTCCATTCGACCAGCCAGTCGTGGACATCGCCAAGCGTCGAGAGTGCGTCCTGCAGAGGAGCCGCCAGATAGAACGGATAGGGGCGGGACAGATCGGTGTTGGTGGTTTCCGGCGAGACCAGCGTTGAAAACCAGGCTGCGGTCGTCGGCCAGTCGCCCATGAGGCGCGCCGCGATGGTGGCCGTCGGCAAGCCCGCCGTTTGCGCCACGGCTCGCACGACCAGGGTTTGCGAGACGCCCAGTCGCAGTTCTCCACTGAGGATCTTCAGCAGCACCAGCCGCTCGTCGCGATCGAGTTCGCCGAGCCACGCAATCACCCGTTCACGCTGGGCGTTCTCGTCGAGGCGTCGGAGCGTCAGCACGCGATCCTCGAGCCAGGCGGCCAGCGGCAGTGCGTCCGCGCCAATCGTCGGCAGTTGATCGAGGATGAGCGCCGCGGTCTCGGCACCGTCGCCGACCACGGACCAGCACTCCTCGAGCATCCACGATTCGAGGCCGGTGACATGCCGCGTCCACTCGCCGATGGCCGCCCACGGCAGCAGACGTTTGAGCCGGCGGCCGGTCAGAAAGAAGACGGCCCACGCCGCATCGGCAGGGGACGCAGTGGCGAAATAGCGCGCCATCGCCGCAACCTTCTCGTTGGTCGAGGTCGTCTGATCGAGGGCGGCGAAGAGTTCAGTAAAGCGGCGCATCAATCACCCTGCTCTGCCGCCTCGCCTTCCCACGCGGTGCGAATCACGCCGCTCTCGAGTCCTTGCGTGGCCAGATAACGCGCCAACGGCTCGGGATGTCCATGCGTCGTCAACACCCGGGTTGCGCCGACGTCACGGACCGTCTGCAGCAATGCCGGCCAGTCGGCGTGATCCGAGAGCACGAAGCCGCGATCGACATTCCGTTGCCGCCGCACGCCGCGGATCCGCATCGTGCCGGATGCAAACGCGTCGGAGAACTCGCCGAGCCGGCGCATCCAGGGCGTGCCGCGCGCCATCAGCGGCGCCAGAATCAGTTCGCCGGCGCACGACGTGCCGCGGGCCAGTTCGATGAGCGGCGCGGTGGCGAGCATCTGAATGCCGGCGTCACGGTAGGCATCGATCATCGAGATCATCGCGCCGTGCACGAGCACACGGCGGTCCGTGAGGCGAGCCAGTTCTGCAAGGATGCGCTGGGCTTTGCCGAGGGTGTAACAGAACAACAGCGACGCCCGTCCCGACTGGCGGTTCGCATCCCACCAGGCCAGAATCTCGCCAATCAGGAACGCACCAGGATCCCAGTAGAAGATCGGCAGGCCGAATGTCGACTCCGTGATGAAGGTGTCGCAGGGAATCGGTTCGAAGGCTGGACAAGTCGGATCGGGCGCGCGTTTGTAGTCTCCCGAAATGACCCAGACACCATCGGGGCCCTCGATGCGAATTTGCGCCGAGCCCAGAACGTGGCCGGCGGGATGAAAGCTGACGCGCGTCGATCCCAACGAGATCGGCTCGCCGTAGGCTCGTGTTTCGACCAGAGCCTCCGAGCCAAATCGGCGCCGTAATAACGGCGCGCACGGCTCGGCACAGAGGTAGGCCGCGCTGCCGGACCGCGCGTGATCGCCATGCGCGTGCGTGATGAGGGCCCGCGCTACCGACCCCCACGGGTCGATGTAAAAGTCGCCGGCTGGGCAGTACAAGCCGTCAGCGGTTTCCTGCAGCATACCGACGACCGATGATACCCGGGACGCTTCGTCGATTGGCTCAGCGGCGCTTGCCGCCCATGATGATCTTGATGCCATCCATCACGAACATCGCCGCCGTCGCCGCAATCGCACACGCGAGCAGATCGTTCCAGTGCGGCCGCGCCAATTGGAAGAGATCGCGGACGACCGGGACCGCCAGCACAAGACCGAGCAGCAGGACCGCCGCGGCGATCAACCACCACAGCACCGGGTTCGGCGCGAACCAGGCCCGGAGGAACGTCTGCGCCAGCGACCGGTTCGTGAAGATCAGCGCGAGGTTGGTGGCAATGAGGGTCGTAAACGTCAGCGTGCGGACATCGGCCGGATCGAGGCCGACGCGGCGCGCCGAGACCAGCACGGTCAGGACGATCAACAAGGCGGCGAAACCCTGAAGGAGGCTCCTGATGACCACCGTCTGCTCGAACAAACGTTGTCGGGGATTTCGCGGTGGGCGTCGCATCAGGTCGGGCTCGGGAGGCTCGCGTTCGAACGCGATCGAGCACACCGGATCGACAATCATCTCCATGAACACGACGTGCAGCGGCAGCAGCACCAGCGGCCATTGGAACAGCACAGGGATCAACGAGATGCCAGCGATCGGCACGTGAATGGCGAGCACGTAGGACATCGCTTTCCGGATGTTGTCGTAGATCTGCCGACCGAGGCGGACTGCGCGCACGATCGACGCAAAGTCGTCGTCGAGGAGAACGAGCGCGGCTGCCTCGCGTGCCACGTCGGTTCCGCGCGATCCCATCGCAATGCCGACATCGGCGGCTTTGAGCGCCGGCGCGTCGTTGACGCCGTCGCCGGTCATCGCCACCACTTCGCCGTTGGCTTTGAGCGCGGACACGAGCCGGAGTTTCTGGCGCGGGACGACCCGCGCGAACACATCGACCGACCGTGCGCGTTCTCTGAGCGCCGCGTCGTCCAGCCTGGTCAGTTCGGGACCAGAGAGGCAGACGTCCGTCCTGGCAAGTCCGACCTGGGCAGCAATTGCCAATGCGGTCGCTGGATAATCGCCGGTCAGCATCACCACCCGAATGCCCGCCTCCGCGCATTCCCGCACCGCGCCAGGCACGCCCTCGCGCACGGGATCGGCGAGACCGACCAGACCAAGAAACGCCGGTGAGAATTCCCGGGCGGTGGCTGGCAAATCACCGCCCATCCACTGAGCATGCGCGACCGCCAGCACACGCAGTCCGCGACCGGCCATCGTCTGGACGTGCTCGAACAGCGTTTCACTCTCTCTTGCTGACAGATGACACAGATCGGCGACGGCTTCCGGTGCGCCCTTGACGGCGACGATCGTCGAGCCATCGGGCTGACGCCAGACGTTCGTCATCGCGAGCAGCGTGTCCGACAACGGATACTCGCGGATCAGCCTCGCCTGATCGTCTTCGGCAATGTGCCGATTGGCGACGAAGGCCAGGAAAGCGCGTTCCATCGGATCGGTCGCACGCTGGCGACTGGCAAGCACGCCGCATTCGACGACCTGGCGAACGTGATCCGGCAGCGACGTCGAACGGCTCATCACCTCGTGCAATTCGCCGTCAGCCATGACGGTGGCGATTGCCATGCGGTTCTCGGTCAGCGTTCCGGTCTTGTCCACGCAGAGCACGGTCGTCGATCCAAGCGTCTCGATGGCCGGCAGCCGACGTGTCAACACGCGGTGGCTCGAAATGCGCCACGCCCCAAAAGCGAGGAAGATGGTCAGGATGACCGGAAATTCCTCGGGCACCATCGAAATCGCCATCGTCAGGCCCGCAAGCGCCCCGTCGAGCCAGTGGCGCTGTGCCAGGCCGTAGACGACAGCGACCATGAGACAGGCTGAGAAGCCGAGGACGGCCAGGAGCCGGACGACGCGCGACACCTCGCGCTGTAGCGCAGTCCGGCTCACCGCAAGCTCAGAAAGGCTCGATCCAATCTGACCGAGTTCGGTGGTCGCCCCCGTTGCCGTCACTCGGGCGATCCCATGACCAGCGACCACCAGCGTGCCGGAATAGAGGGCGTGACGGCCGGCCTCATTTCGCACCGGCGCCACACCGCCCAGCGGTGTCTTGGCTACCGGCACGGACTCGCCGGTCAGAAGCGACTCATCGACGCGAAGATTCTCGGCGGAGACCACCGCCGCGTCGGCTGGCACTCGATCGCCTTCTCCCAACAGCACGACGTCGCCGGGCACCACGTCTCGCCCGGCCACCCGCACAGTGACGCCGTCGCGAATCACGAGCGCGCGGGGACTCGAGAGATCGCGCAGGGCCTGCAAGGTCCGCTCGGTCTTATACTCCTGAAAAAGTGTGATGCTGACGACGACGAAGATAGCGGCAAGCAGGGCCAGCGCCTCCGCCAGATCGCCGAGCACAAGATAAACGCCACCGGTTGCCACCAACAGCAGCAGCATCGGTTCGCGCAGCACGTCGAGGGCGAGGCGGAAGATGTTTTTCGGCTTGGCAGTCGGTAATTCGTTTGGACCGTGTTTGCGCAGGCGTACCGCGGCCTCTTCCCCGGAGAGGCCGATGGCGGCGGACTCCGCCGGCCGATTCACGGTCGCCATCGCGGAAGATGGACGCGCGTGTCGGTGATCATCAGCTACTTCCAACCTTCCGATGGGCAAGACGGCCGCCGTACCGATTCGCTGGAATTGCCGCAGCTTCCTGCAAACCATGCCGGCTTTCCGGCGGGCTCGGCTTCGCGCAGGAGGCGAGCCACCGGGATCCTGGCCTTCGACGCTCCCTGTTGGAGCGCCAGCGCCTGATCAATGGCCGCCGGTCTGGTGATCCACGCCTTGAACTGCTGAACGACGCGTCGAAGGTTATGAGCACGCCGCCGTGAGAAATCGTTTCATGCCGTACGTGAAAGGTTCGGCTAAGATCCTACGCCTGAAGAGAGGGCTGCCATGGCGATTTCCCGAAGACAGCTGATGCTCGTGCCGGCGGCGATCGGCGTCCTGGTCGTTGTCTCGACCGTGTCTCAGCCCATTCAAGGCCAGGCGCGCGTGCAGGACGAACTGGTCCCGATGCGCGACGGAACGAAGCTCGCGGTGAGCATCTACTTGCCTTCCGGCAACGGCCCGTGGCCGGCGGTGTTGACGCGGACGCCATACGGGAAAGACGCGGGTGACCCGGCGAAAAACGAAGCGCGATACATGGCCAACGGCTACGTGCGCGTCCTGCAGGACTCGCGCGGCAAGGGGAAGAGCGAAGGCACCTATCGTCCGTTTGCCGACGATGTCGAGGACGGCTACGACACCATCGAGTGGATCGCGAAACAACCCTGGTCGAATGGCAAGGTTGGCATGACCGGTATTTCCGCCATGGCCATTGCCACGTACAACGCGGCCATGAGCGGCGCCCCGCACTTCGTGGCGGCCTTCGTGACCGCGGGCCGCGGATTCACAACGCCGGATGGCGGCGTGCCGATGCAGCACATCGAGGACTGGAGCCGCCGCCAGGGCGTGCCGCCACCGCAGAATCCGCGGCCGACGTTCAGAACCTGGGGACCGATTGGCCCGCGCGACCTGCGCGCCTTTTCCGACAGGATCGCGGTGCCCTTCTACAACATCGGCGGCTGGTACGACATCTTCGAAAAAGGCATTCTGGACGGCTACAGCTTCCTTCGCGAGCACGGGGCGCCATCAGCCCGCAATGCCGAACGGCTGATGCTCGGCGCATTCGGGCACGGCGCGCTGTCTGGAAGCCTCAAGTATCCAGCCGACGGCGGCGACATCGCGATGGGCGATCCGATCCGCTGGTTCGACTACTGGATGAAGGGAATCGACAACGGCATCATGAAGGAACCGCCCGTCAAATATTTCGTGATGGGCGACACACGGGAGCCCGGGGCGCCAGGAAACGTCTGGAAGACGTCGGATATGTGGCCGCCACGAGCGACGGCGACGTCGTATTACCTGTCGGCGAATCACACCTTGAGCGCGACGGCTCCCACGAACGCCGCCAAGGCCAGTTTCATCTACGATCCGAAAGACGCCGTTCCCACCGCCGGCGGCAACAACCTGGGTCTTGATCGCGGCCCAATGGATCAGCGGCCGGTGAGCAGCCGGCCGGATGTCGTGAAGTTCGAAACCGCGCCGCTCCGGGAAGCCATCGAAGTGGTTGGTCCGCTGAAAGCCGACCTCACCGTATCGACCGACGCCCCTGACACCGATTTCATGGTGAAGCTCGTGGACGTATATCCCGACGGCTACGAAGCCCTCGTCAACGACGGCGCCTTCCGGCTGCGATACGTGGACGGGTTCGACAAACAAACCCACATCGAACCGGGCAAGCCGTACGCCATTTCCGTCGATCTCTGGGCGACCGGCCTGGTCTTCAACGCGGGCCACAAGATTGCGGTGCATATCTCGAGCAGCAACTTCCCGCGCTTCGAACGTCACACCAACACGTGGGAGCCGCTGGCCAGCTACGACCAGTCGCACAAGGCGACCAACACCGTGTGGTTGGACGGGCGATCGCGGATCGTTCTGCCGGTGACGCAAACCTACGCGAACCGTCCGGCGACGGGTGGGCGGTAACGACGAACCCGACGTGACCGCGAGCCTGAAGGTTCGCACGGACGTTCTTTACGATCTCGCGGCGGCGGCGCTGATCATCGCCGCGCTCGCGGTCGCGCTTCGCATGACGCGCGATCTGCCTGGCGCGTTCGATCCCGATCATTTTCGCGACATCGCCCAGGCGCAAACGTCACGAGACGGACATCCGCTTTCCGATCCCTATTACAAAGGCGAATGGGTCTGGTACAACCCGCTCCTCGCGTGGACTCTGGCGATTGGATCGGCTGCGACGAGGACGACCGTCGAACAATTTCACGTGCATGGCGGGCCCTGGCTGAACCTGCTCGGGCCCATCGCGTTTTTTCTGCTCGCCGCGAAGCTGGCCGGGAGACGCGCCGCGCTGGGCGGCCTCGTCGTCTATCTTTTCCTTCTCGTCGGCAACGAGCACAGTTGGGCAACGGCGACATATTCACCGTGGCTGTTCGCGGGGAATTTCAGCCAGGGATTGTTCTTCACCACTGCGCTCATCGAGCTCTGGGCTGCTGAACAGCCCACCGACCTCCGGGCGGTTCTGGCTGGCGCTGGCATTGGCCTCACCTTCCTCGCACACACGGCGCCCGCTCTCATTCTGATCGTCACGGCGGCAGCGTTGTTCTGGTCGAAGTGGCGGGCGCTCGCCATCATCGGCATGGCGTCGCTCCTGATTGCGAGCCCCTTCCTGCTCGCCATCGTCTGGCATTACCGGCTGCACGTGCTGAATCCCGTTCCGCTGCGATATGTGTACGACCCGATCTCGAGGCCTGGGATCATCCAGACTCTGCGTGGACATGCCCTGGCGATCGTGCTGGCCGCGGCCGGACTGTGGCGGCTGCGCTCGCGGTTCGTATGGGCATGGCTCGCCGGCGCGGCGGCGCTGACCGTGTCGACAATGTTCGGTCTCACACCAGTGGTGCCCGCCTTCCATTTCTGGCTGTATGTCACGGCACTGATGGCGGTGCTGATTGGGCGCACGCTTGCCACGGTCTGCCGGCCGGCGCCGATTTTCGTGGCGATCGCGCTGGCGCTCGTCGTGTGGAACTGGAGGGCTTATACCGAGCGGGCAGATCTTCAGGGCGGACGGTTTCTCGCGGCACGACGGATCACCGATCACATCGGTGCCGGCGTGCTGCTGCGAATGGTCTCAGAGCCGGATGACGTCGTCCTCGGCACGCCGGCGGCGGTGCGGCTGATCATCGGGCCGGCGGGGCGGAAAACCGTGGCGCCAGACGCATTGTTCAGCAATCCCTATGTGGACGCTCGCAGCCGCGCAGCGGATCGGGATCGCATGCTGGCGGCGCTCGAGGCGCGCGACTTGACGGTGTTGCGGGAGCTGGCCGGGCGTTGGCACGTGGACGCCGTGGTGACCACCGGGGCCGGCGACTGCGCCATCGCTGCCGAACTCCTTCCACTGACCTATCGGACGCTCGACGTCTGCATCTCGTTCATCTCCGACACGAAATCACCCGCATGACGACCTTGAAGCCCATGCTCGCAACGGCTGCCGATGTGTTGCCGGTGGGACGAGAGTGGACATACGAGATCAAGTGGGATGGCTACCGGGCGCTGGCGCTGAAAGACGGCGCCGCGATCCGGTTGATTTCCAGAAATCAGAAGAATCTCACCGCCGACTATCCGACGGTCGTCGCCGCACTGAAGACCATCAACGAGAAAGCCGTGTTGCTCGATGGCGAGATCGTGGCGCTCGATGGCAACGGCCGGCCGTCGTTTCAAGCCTTGCAACACCGCTCGACGCAGGGTCTCGCCCTCACCTATGTGGCCTTCGACGTGTTGACCATTGGCCGGCGATCATTTCTGACCGAGCCGCTGTCGGCTCGACGAACACGTCTTGCCGCGCTGCTGGCCGGCACGCCAGTGATGCAGTCCGAGCCGCTGCCAGGCGCACCCGAGGAGATCGAACGGGCCATTCGGGAGTTTGGCCTGGAAGGTGTCGTGGCCAAGCGCAGCGACTCGACGTATCGGCCCGGTCAACGCACTGACGCCTGGGTGAAAGTGAAGTTCAGCCCGCGCCAGGAATTCGTCGTCGGCGGCTACAAATCGAACGGACGATCGATCGACTCGGTGGTCGTCGGCTACTACGAGGGCAGACGGCTGCTGTTTGCGGCGCAGGTGCGCAATGGGTTCACACCCCACATTCGCGCCGAACTTCGGCAGCGTCTGGAACCGCTCATCGTCAAAGCCTGCCCGTTCGCCAATCTTCCCAACAGCGTCGGCCGGAGCCACTGGGGATCGGGCATCACCGCCGAGGACATGGCGAAGTTCCAGTGGGTGACGCCCCGTCGTCGAGGTCGCCTTCGTCGAATGGACACTCGACAACGTGCTCCGGCATCCTCGCTTCATTGCCTTCCGCGACGACAAGCGCGCCAGGGACGTCCGTAAGGCGTAGGACGCGAGCCTAAAGGATCGCACTACACACGCGTGAAACGTGACAAGCGCAATTCGAGGTGGCGACGAACATCGGGCCATTCCGCTGCGAGGATGCTGTACATGACCGTATCGCGCGCGGTGCCGTCTTTTCTGACACCGAAATGACGGATGACGCCGTCCTTCTGCGCGCCCAGCGCCTCGATCGCTCGCTGTGAGCGGAAGTTGAACCGATCGGTGCGCAGGCCGACGACCTGACACTTCAGTGTCTCGAAGGCGTGCCCGAGCAGCAGACGCTTGCACGTCGTGTTGACGTGCGTGCGCTGATACCGTTCGGCGTACCAGGTGTGGCCGATTTCGACGCGATCGATGCTTGCGGCGATGTCGTGATATCGGGTTGACCCGATCAGGCCGCCGGTTTCCAGATCGCGCACGACCCACGGCAGCATGTGACCGTCGCGCTGGCCGGCGAGGGCGGCCGCCACGTACGACGGCATCCCGCCCGGCGGCGGCACCGCCGTGAACCACAGATTCCAGAGCTCGCCATCAGCGGCAGCGGTCGAAAGCGCCGCCTGATGCGCTTCGGTCATCGGCTCCAGACGCACACCATTGGCTTCGAGAACGACCGGGGCCACGCTGATCATGTTCGTACGATATCGGCATAGTGGCTTCACTAGTAGAGCCAGTTTCAGTATTCTTTGTAGGTCCACTTATGAACGTCCCATTCGTCCTCGATCGACGCTCCAGCGTGGCGCTGCATCGTCAGATCTATGACGCGTGGCGGACCGGAATCCTGAGCGGACGCTTCCGCCCCGGCGAGCGTGTGCCATCGAGCCGCGGGCTCGCGGCGTCTTATGGAGTCGCGCGCATTACCGTCTCGGCGGCGTTCGAGCAGTTGCTCGCGGAGGGCTACTTCGAAACCAGGCACGGCTCGGGAACGTTCGTGTCGACGGACCTCCCGGACGCGATCCTCGGTCCGCTTCGTCCGCCGACAGCGGTCAGTCGGTCGGAGCACGCCGTGCGGTTGTCCGAGTACGCCGCCAGGCTTGGACCCATTCAACGTCTGCCGGCCTCGACCAGGACGATCAACCTGTCGAATGTCATGCCCGATCGCGCGAGCTTTCCGCTTGCGCTCTGGCGCCGGCTGATCTCGCGTCAGTTGCGCAGGTCGTCCGCCGCCGTGTACGACGGTGCTGGCCACCCGGCCGGCAACGAGCGCCTGCGTATCGCACTTGCCGCCCACCTCTCGCGCACCCGCGCCGTGCGCTGCTCGCCGGACCAAGTCATCATCGTCAGCGGTTCGCAGCAGGCATTGGATTTGTGCGCCAGGCTGCTGCTCGATCCAGGCGACGAAGCCGGCGTCGAGCAACCTGGCTATACAGCGGCGCGTCAGTTGTTCCTGGCGCAGGGTGCGACGGTGCGTGCATTGCCCGTCACCGACGACGGCGCTTCGCTCAACGGTTTGTCGAACCGGACCCGTCTGGTGCACGTGACGCCGTCTCACCAGTTTCCGACCGGCGTCTCGATGTCGCTGCCCCGGCGTCTGGCCCTGGTCGAATGGGCCCGCTCGCACTCCGCGGTGGTGCTGGAAGACGACTACGACAGCGAGTATCGGTACAACGGACCGCCATTGCCCGCCGTCCAGAGCCTTGGCGGCGCCAGCGTCATTTACATTGGCACATTTTCAAATGTCATGCTTCGCGGCCTTCGCATCGGCTATGTCGTCGTGCCGACATCGCTCGTTCAACCGTTCACGACAGCGAAATGGATGACCGACCGGCATACAACGCTGCTCGAACAAGCGGCGCTGGCGGATTTCATCGAGGAAGGCCACCTCGACCGTCACATCCGCCGAATGCGACGGCTCTATCAGTCGCGTCGCGATACGATGATTGCCGAACTGCATCGTCGATTCGGATCCGGCGTGACGATACGCGGCGACGCAGCCGGCATGCACATGACGGTGTCGTTCCTCGCCGGGGACGCCGTGCGGGAACGTGCGCAGAGAACCGGAGTCCATCTGGCGAGTACGGAAATCTATTACCAGTCGAAACCCGTGAGAAACGAATTCATTCTCGGGTTCTCCGCCATTGGGGAACCGACTATCCGGGAAGGCATCAAGCGAATCGCCGGATACAAATAGATGGAGGCGTTGTCGTGGAGGGCAGATTGTGTCGGGTGATGTTTCTGGCGCTCATCGC
>Ga0310810_10006283_pt1 | contig 13402 bp, 16 predicted proteins | sample NCmetagenome_FD_207641 | JGI IMG/M metagenome (GOLD analysis project Ga0310810, IMG submission 207641) | Soil microbial communities from experimental microcosm in Duke University, North Carolina, United States - NC | ecosystem: Engineered > Artificial ecosystem > Soil microcosm > Unclassified ... | reverse complement strand
CTCTTTCACGGACGCGGCGGTAGTGTCGGCCGTGGTGGAGGGCCCACACATCTGGCGCTGCAATCGCAACCTCCTGGTTCACTCGACGGCACGCTTCGCGTGACGGAGCAGGGTGAGATGTTGCAGGCTCTCTTCGGGTTTCCCGACATCGCGGTCAGGACGATGGAGGTCTACACGACCGGGACGCTTGAAGCATGGCTGCGCCCGGGCAGCGCGCCACTGACGGAATGGCGCGAGTGTATGGATCGCCTCGCTGCCGATGCACGCAACGCGTACCGACGCGTGGTGGATGAGGAGCCGCGATTCCCCGACTACTTCCACTCGGCGACACCGGAGGCCGAGATCGACGAGCTGAATCTCGGAAGTCGACCGGCACGTCGGGGAACGCTGCGTGGTGTGCGCGGACTACGCGCGATCCCCTGGCAGTTCGCCTGGACGCAGACCCGTCTGATGCTGGGTGCATGGTTGGGAGTGGAGGAGGCGATCGATCGCGCGGTCGAGCGCGGGGAGGGGGACCGCTTGAAGGCGATGTATCGCGCCTGGCCGCACTTCCAATCCGCGATCGGCTTGATCGAGATGGTGCTCGCAAAAGCGGATGGCCATATCGCTTCAGAGTACGACCGTCGTCTGGTGCCTGAGCCGCTTCGACAGATTGGCGTTGAGTTGCGCGGGCGACTGGAGCGCGCCGTTCGAGGTGTGCTCGACGTGACCGGACACGCCGAACTGCTCGAATCAACGCCCGTGATCCGGCGGTCGATCGACGTGCGAAATCCCTATGTCGATCCCTTGAATCTGGTCCAGGTCGAACTGCTGTGTCGCGTCCGGCGTCAGCCCGACGCGCGGACCCATCGAGCGCTCATGGTGACCGTCAACGGGATCGCGGCCGGCATGAGGAACACCGGCTAGCCCTTCGGAAGCGGCTCACTATCTTTACGGTGCGGCGATGTCGATCTTGAATCCGCTCAATCGACAATACAGTGAGGACGCGTGTGCCGAGGCTCGGTGGTAGGGCCGAGGTGTATGCGCAGGCATCAGGAAGGACGCGACGATGAGCGGAGTGCGGTTGCTGGTTGGAACGCGCAAAGGGGCGTTTGTGCTGACCTCGGACGGGAAGCGCACGAAATGGGAGGTAAGCGGCCCGTTTTTCGGCGGTTGGGAGATTTACCACCTCAAGGGATCGCCCGCGGACCCGAATCGGATTTACGCATCACAGAGCAGCGGCTGGTTTGGCCAACTGATTCAGCGCTCGAGTGACGGCGGCAAGACGTGGGAGCCGGTCGGCAACAAGTTCGTGTACGACGGCGTTCCAGGAACACATCAGTGGTATGACGGCACGCCCCATCCGTGGGAGTTCAAACGAGTCTGGCATGTGGAGCCGTCGCTGACCGATCCGGATACCGTGTATGCGGGCGTCGAGGACGCCGCGTTGTTCCGTTCAACCGATGGCGGTCAGAACTGGCACGAGCTGCCGGGACTTCGCGGTCACGGCTCAGGTCCGCACTGGTCACCCGGCGCCGGAGGCCTCGGCCTGCACACGATCGTGCTCGATCCGACCAACCCGAAGCGGATCTTCATTGCTATCTCGGCTGCCGGCGCATTTCGCACCGACGATGGCGGCACATCGTGGCGGCCGATCAACAAGGGTCTACGTTCGGAGCAGATTCCCGACCCGACTGCTGAAGTCGGACACTGCGTGCATCGCATCGCGATGCATCCGTCACAGCCGAATGTGCTGTTCATGCAAAAGCACTGGGACATCATGCGGACCGACGATGCCGGAGATACCTGGCGTGAAGTCAGTGGCAATCTGCCCACCGACTTCGGCTTCGTGATCGATGTTCACGCACACGAGCCGCAGACGATTTACGTGGTACCGATCAAGAGCGACTCGGAGCACTATCCGATGGACGGGCAGCTACGCGTCTTCCGCAGCCGATCGGGCGGCAACGAATGGGAACCATTGACGAATGGATTGCCGCAGAAAGACTGCTACGTAAACGTGCTGCGTGACGCGATGGCCGTCGATCGTCTCGATTCGTGCGGGATCTATTTCGGCACAACCGGAGGACAGGTCTACGGTTCGTCGGACGCCGGCGACACGTGGGCACCGATCGTGCGAGATCTTCCGGCTGTTCTTTCGGTGGAGGTACAAACGCTGCCATGATCCGGGTCGTGCTGCCGATGCATCTGCGCACGCTCGCGCGCGTGGACGATGAGGTCACGCTCGAGGTGAACGAGCCGGTCACGCAGCGGGCGATTCTCGACGCGCTCGAGGCGCGGTATCCGGTCTTATGCGGAACGATTCGTGATCACGTCACGCATCAGCGTCGTCCATTCCTGAGATTCTTCGCGTGCGAAGAGGATTGGTCTCACGAGCTTCCCGATGCGCCGCTGCCCAGCAAGGTTGCGACGGGAGCGGAACCATTCCTCGTCGTCGGCGCTATGGCGGGCGGTTGAAGAACACCGCTGGCGGTTGAAAAACACCGCTGGCGGTTGAAAAACACCGCTGGCGGTTAAGAGAGACTCGTTCGCGCGGTGGTAGACTCGCGTGCAGCAATACACCACCGCCGCGCGCGCTTCACATCCTTGAGCGCGACTGATCACCCCGCGGTTCATCCCAGGGTTCGCCTCACGCGCGCGGCACATCCTGCGGGAGGTGCCTATGGCTGAAAAACGTACCGGTACGACGCGTGAAGAACGCGGCATCGAGCGATCGTCGAGCGCGGATCGATCATCGGCTGCGCTCGCTTCACGGTCAGCCAACCCGTTCAGCATGCTCGAGCGGTTCGCAGACGAAATGGATCGCGTGTTCGAGAACTTCGGTTTCGGCGGGCTACGCGCGCGTCAGTCGGGAAGCGGCTTTGGCCTATGGTCGGGCGGGGATATGTGGACGCCGGAACTCGAGATCTTCCACCGCAACAACGAGCTGGTGATTCGCGCCGATCTGCCAGGTCTGACCAAGGAGGATGTGAAGGTCGACGTCAGTGAGAATCAGGTGACCATCGAAGGCGAACGTCAGCGTCACCAGGAGGAGGAGCGAGAGGGCCTCTATCGCTCAGAGCGCAGTTACGGGAGGTTCTACCGGACCATTCCGTTGCCTGAGGGCGTGATTGCCGATCAAGCGAAGGCGACGTTCAAGAACGGCGTGCTCGAGGTCACTATGCCTGCACCGCCCGAGAGCACGCGTCGCGGCCGTCGTCTTGAGATCAGCGAGGGATCATCGGCCGGCGGGAACCGCTAAGTCCGTACATCACAACGCCCGACGTGCCAGGGGACCCTGGCCTGTCGGGCGTTCTTGCGTGTGTGACACGCATTCTGGCAGGAGCCAGAACAAACTGCTGGTCATGCTCTAACCAAATTGCGCGCGGGCCGAGAGGAGCGTCCGGATCGGTCCTCACGCCGTTGCGCGCCACTAGCCCGGTGGTATCTCCATTCGAACCTCCGCGTCGGAAGTGGCGTGGACTTGATGTACGAATACCGCCGCTCCCACGCGCTGTCAAGGTCAGCAGATCGGTGCCACAATGTCCCACACATGAGCACACTCAAAATCAAAGTCATCGTGGGCAGCACGCGAGCCAATCGCTTCAGCGAAAAGCCCACTCAATGGATCCTTGACCTGGCCAAGAAGCGGACCGATTTCGACGTCGAGCTCCTCGACCTGCGCGACTATCCGCTGCCGTTCTTCGAAGAAGCGATGCCGCCTGGACTCGCGAAGGATGGCTATACGACGCCCGCCGTGGTCAAGTGGCGCGACAAGATCAGAGAAGCTGACGGATTCATCATCGTCACACCGGAGTACAACCACGGCTACCCGGCGGTGTTGAAGAACGCGCTCGATTACACCTATTTCGCGTGGGCGAGAAAGGCTGTCGCCTTTGTGAGCTGGGGGAGTGCCGGCGGCGCACGAGGTGTCGAGCAGCTTCGGTCAGTGGCGATCGAACTGGACATGGTGCCGATCCGGTTCGCAGTGCACATTCCGAATCCCTGGTTCATTCAGGACATGAGCGGCATCGACACCGACGTGAATCGGCAGGCGGCGCAAGCGTTGCTCGACAATCTCACCTGGTGGACCGGCGCGCTCAAGGCGGCGCGCAAGTAGGCCCTCATGCATTGGCGCATAGGATTCGTGGCGGTCGTCATCGTCACGGTCCTCTGCGTCGTCCTGTTTCGTGGGACGCGAGCCGGCGTCGACGTCGGCTTCTGGTACCAAGACTTTCCCTTTACCTTCAGCGCGCCAGTGACTGCGGCACTCGGCGGCCCGCTCACGACGTCCGACATCGACGCGATTCGACGAATCTCTCGAGACGAATTGACGCACGCGTTCTCGGGATTGAAGGTCGCCTTCACTGATGGCCGACACGCGCCGTTGACCGTGGTCGTGCAACTATCGATTCCACGCCGCAAAGGGCAGCGACTCCCGAACGCCGGTGAAACATTTGCGATGGGACCGCTTGGTGCCCGCAGCGTGATCGACTTCACCGAGGTACTCATGGCGGCGATGGCACACGCGCCTGCCGGTACCACGCGCGAACAACTCGTCGCGGGAATCGGCCGTGGCGTCGGCCGGGTTGCCGTCCACGAGCTCGCACATGGTCTTCTTGGCGCGGGCGCGATGGACAACCAGACCGACGACCACAGCTACGAGTACTTCACCCACAATCGTCGGTCGCAGTTCTACGGCGAGCTGCACTGGGCTCGCGCATGGCCGGTGCTCGTCGAACGCGTGGGCACGTAGCGACCAGGTGATCCGCTCTACTTAGAGCGCACGAAGGTCAGTGGCGCGGTTACCGGCCCTTGCGAAAACGTGCCCGCCAATTCTCCAGCCGCAGTCAGCGAACCTGTGTAGAAGTCGCCGCCGATCGCCGACGTGCTGAGCGTGAGGCTCGACGCTTTCTGCGTGAGTGCGAGTGGGAACTCGATCCCGCCTTGATCGACGCTGACGATGGTCCCTGAGGCCGTGCCGTCGGAGTCATTCACCATGCGAAGCACGAGCCGCAGATTCGTTCCCTGCAGTGAGAGCGTGCCGTTCCACGTGCCTTCGAGGTCCTTGCCGATCGGCGCGTTCTTCGGAGCCGCAGCGATTCGCGCGTCGCCCGTGCGGCGCATGCTGAATGCCGCATTACCGAGTCGAGCCGTCACGTCCCCCGCGATGGTCGTCCCGTCGCCGTTCACCGTGCCGTAGAACTTCACACTGCCGTCCACTGTGAGCTCGAAATTGATCGCGCGGCCGTCGAGCGAGACGTTTGCCAAAGGCAGTCCGTTGAGATTGTTCTCTGGCCGGCTGTATGTCGCCACGAACTTGCCCTGCGCGTTCTTCGACAGATCCACCTGAAAGGGAATCTCGCTACCAGGAATCGTGATGGCTCCTTCCCAGTGACCTGATGGGTCAACAGATTGCGCACGTGCCGTTGCCGGAGCGGCGACTAGAGACACGACGAGCAGAGTTGGCAGTGTGAAGCGCATGATTGTCTCCTTCAGGCCGCGAAGGCGGCCTTACAGTCAGAAGTCGCGATGTGCGAGGTTGACGGCCGCCGTGCGTAAGAGCGCGGCACTGATGCCGGTGCTAATCAACAAGCCGATCCACGGCACGCCAGCGTGCCGGTAGTAGGTTTCACCGTTCATGACGTGAAAGATGCCGTAGGGTGAAATCGCCGGGACGTACTCGAGCATGCCGAGAGCTGCCGCGACGATGCACGCGATGAGCACGGGCCGCCACATGTCGGTGTAGTCGTTCGAGAGCAAGGCGGCGAGGCTGAAAAACACGGAGCCGACGACGAACATGAAGGCGCCGTGCACCATCACATCGATCACGCTGTAGCTCTGACCGATCGATGGCGCGAGCAGAGGAAGCACCAGGGACGGCACGATGGCGATTGCCAGGAGCTCGGCAAGTCCGATGACAGCTCGCGTGCCGATCAATCGGTTGCGCGACACCGGTAGCGATAGCGTGAAGAGTGTCGCGCCTCCCGACCTGGCGAGCAGTCCACCGGCGCCAAGCAGCGCGCCAAAGATCACCACGAGATACGTCAGGTTCTGCCGATACCACTGCCACCAGACAAACCCGCGGAAGGTTTGCTGCGCGGCGATGCCTTCCTTGATGGCGGCGCCGATCGGGCCCGTCGTGTCGAGCGCTCCAGGGTCCATGTTGCGGACCAGGGGCAGCAGCCGTTCCGTGGCGCGGAAGTCGTAGATGACGCCGAAGCCGACGATCACGCTGATCGCGAGACCGGCGAGGAATCGACCACGGGTTTCGAGCCAGGCTTTCTGCCAGAGCATGTCAGTCCTCCAACGCAACGGATTCGAGGAAAATCTCTTTCAACGTCACCGGCAGGACGTCGGCCGAGACCGGGCCGAAGCGCATCGCTTCTTCGATGAGCGCGTCGCTGCCGGCGTTCGAGAGCGCGGTCATGACGCGCCCCTGACGGCGGACGCGGACGACGCCCGGGGTGTGAAAGGTGATGTCGGGAGCGTCGCCGGTGAACACGAGCTGCACGCGGCGATACCGGGCACGCAGATCCTCCAAGTCACCAGACACCACGGTACGTCCGGCGTCGATGATGGCGATGTGATCGGCGATCTGATCGACATCAGCAAGATGGTGTGACGACAAGAAGACGGTCAGGCGCTCGGTCGAGACGTGCGTGACGAGTGTCTGCAGTACGGCTTCACTCGCGGCGGGATCGAGGCCTGACGTCGGCTCATCGAGCACGAGCAGCTCCACACCGCGACACAGCGCGAGCAGCAGCGAGAGCTTGCTGCGCATGCCGAGCGAGAGAGCGGTCGTCTTCTGGTGCAGCGGCAGCTCGAACGATTGCAGGTAGCGCTTCTCGAGATCGCGCCGCCAGCCTGGATAGAAGGCGGCCGTGAAGCGGATGATCTCTTCGACGGTCATGTAGTCGTAGAGCACCTTGTTCTCGTCCACGAAGCCGGTGCGCGTCCGGATGGTGACGCTCGCTGCGGCGTCATCGGCCGACAGGCCGAGCACGCGCGCCTGACCGGCAGTGGGGCGAGCCATGCCGAGCAGCAGCTTGATCGTGGTCGTCTTGCCGGCTCCGTTGCGGCCGAGGAATCCAAAGATGGATCCCTGCGGCACGCGGAGGTTCAGCCCGCGCAGCGCATCGGTCGCGTCGAAGCGCTTCTGCAGATCCACGGTTTCGATGGCCAGTGGCTCAGACACCCCGTCCTCCTGCCTTGGTCAGCCCGGCGAGCTCTGCTTCGAACAATCGCCGTATCTCTTCGTCGGTCAGCCCGCGCTCACGCAGCCGCTGGATCGCGGCGGTCACGATGGGCTGCGCCGTCCGCAAACTGTCGGTCGCCTTCTTGCTCTTGGCCGCCTGACCGGAGACGAATGCGCCGGCGCCATGTCGCAGCTCGATGACGCCCTCGTGCTCGAGCTCGCGATACGCCTTGGCGACGGTGTTCGGGTTGATCACCAGTTCCTCCGCCAGCGGCCGGATGCCCGGCAGCTGTTCGCCCGGCCGCAGCGCTCCGGTTTCGATGGCGTGTTTCACCTGCTCCATCAACTGGAGGTAAATCGGCACGCCGAGCGAGGGGTTTGGGCGGAAAATCATGGGTGTCGCTGTACTAGCTGTCACTGTGCTACTGAACTAGTACAGTAAGACTGTGCGGGTACGGACGTCGGGTTGTCAAGAGGAAAAATGACGCGCGCTGTTTTGGGGATTGGACTGGCCATTCTGCTGTCTGGCGCGATGCCTGCGGATGCGCAGTGGCTGACGACGAAAACGCCGGGTATTCCGCGCGCCAAAGACGGCGCGCCGAATCTCACCGCGCCCGCCCCCCGAACGACTGACGGCAAACCCGATCTGTCGGGGATCTGGCGAAACAACGCATTGGGTTATCAGCTCGATGTGACATCGGAGTTGAAGCCGGGTGAGATCCTGCCGTGGGCAGCGGCGTTGGCCAAGGAACGGACGGGGCGCTTCGCCACCGATCATCCGTCCTATCGCTGCATGCCAGAGATCGGCGCGACCTACAATCTCGGCACGTTCAAATTCATCCAGAGCGGCGGCACGCTCGCGATGCTTCCCGAAGGCGGACCGTACCGGCAGATCTTGATCGACGGCCGCGCGCTGCCCGAGGATCCCCAGCCGACGTGGATCGGTTATTCAGTCGGACACTGGGAAGGCAACACGATGGTCGTCGAAAGCGCCGGCTTCAACGACCTCACATGGCTCGACTTCTCCGGACATCCGCACACGGAAGCGCTGCGCGTCACCGAGCGATATACACGCAAGGATTTCGGTCACATGGAGATTCGGATCACCTACAACGATCCGAAGGCCTACATGCGTCCGTGGACAATCACTTTACAGGCGCAGTTGATGGCCGACACCGAGCTGCTCGAGAGCGTCTGCAACGAGAACGACAAGTCGTCACGACAGCACTTCGTCATCAGCGATGACGACAAGCGCAGGGCGCAGTCGGAGTTCGTGCTCCCGCCGGACGTCCTCGCCACGTATGCCGGTCCGTACGACATGAAAGTGGCGGGGAAGTCGGTTCCGGCGTCGGTTGTGTTTGAGAGCGGCCGTCTCTACGTGGTACCGCCCGGTAACGGCGGCAAGCTTCCGCTCGTCGCGGAGTCAGACACGAACTTCACGTCCCTGGGCGCGCCGGTGATTTTTCGCAAGGATGCGAACGGAGTTATCACCGGCTTCGTGATCCACACCATCGAAGGCGATCAGGAGTTCGAGCGCAAACGTTAGCCGGGCGCTCCTGCTTTGATCGCTTCGAGACCGTGGCCGTGCGGCCCGGTCTCGCGGATGCGTAGCGCGTAGGCAAACACGAATCCAAACAGGCTCAAGAACAGGAACAGCCACAGCATTGGCGTGTAGCCGGCCGGGTTCTCCGCGCTGGCGCCATAGAAGTCATTCAACGCGCCCGCGAGAAGATTGATCAGCGTCAAGCCCATCGCTTGCACCATCGTCATCAACCCGTATGCCGTGCCAAGACGATTCGGTTCCACGAGGTACGGAACTGCCGGCCAGATGATCGCAGGCACCAGCGAGAACGCGACACCGATCATGACCGTCGTCACCCAGAGGTTCGCGTTGGTGTAGGCCAGAATCGGAAACGCCGCGGCGAGCAGGAAGCAGCCGAAGGCCATGAACGCCGCGCGATGCCCGAGCCGATCGGCCATGAGACCAAAGAGCGGTGTGGCGATGATCGCCGCAAAGAACACCGACGCGTTCAGATCACCAGCCTGTTGAAGCGATACACCGTGCGCGTGTTGGAAGTATTTGATCGCAAACGTGCTGCGGAACGGGAAGATCACGGAATAGTACGTGACGCAGAGCCCGATGATGTACCAGAACGATCGGTCGAAGCGCCACAAGTCGCTCCAGACGAACTTGTCCGAGGGCGCAGGTTCGGGCACGTCGTAATTACGCGCAACGCGACGGTCCATCCAGTAATAGAGAACACACGCCGCAACACCGACGAGCATGAAACCGACAGCCAGAAAAAGTGGCGGCTGCCAGCCAAGGTCGTAGAGCGGTTTGAACCAGGTCGTCGACTTGTCGGCACTGAACGATCCGGCCCGCGCGATGCTCAAATTGACGCCGAACGCAAATCCCAGCTGCCGCCCCACGAACCACTGACCGATCGCCACGGTGATGGCAACGATCATCGACTCGGCGCCAAGGCCGAAGATCAGGCGTCCGGCGGCCATCACCGGAAACGACGGTGATATTGCGGTGACCAGCGCGCCGATGGCGCAAATGATCGCGAAGAACAAGGTCGACAGACGCGTCCCGAATCGATCGACGATGACGCCGCCGATCAGCACGACGACGATGTTCGGCAGGCTGTAGATGGCGTTCAGAGTGCCGATCTGCGTGTCGGTGAACCCGAGAGTCTTCTGCAGTAAATCGGCGACCGGCGCGATCGAGTCGTAGACGTAGTAGTTGCCGAACATCGCGACGCTGATCGCGACAAGGACGCTCCACCTCCAGATGGCGGGCGGCGGATTCTTGACCGTGACGGCCGGGTTCATCGTCATCTTGCGGTCAGTCTACCGCACGAAGCATGCCGGCCGGGGTGGCGCCCCTACACAGTGGCGGCCCGAGGTACGACCTGTCGGGCGGGCAGCTGTGAGACGAGGGCGATGGTCAGACCGATCGCGAGCGAGGACAGCAGTTCGAGTCCGAGCTGCTTGATGATGAGGCTGTCGGGCCAGGGCTGCTCGGAGTACCAGATCAGATAGAGCGGAGCCTGTCCCACCATCCACGCAATCAGGCCCAGCTTCAGACCGCGTACGGTCAGCGAGCCATCGAGCGACATCCGGCTGTAGATCCACACCAGCGCAGAAACAAAACAGAGATGGGCGACTGGCAGCAGAAGGGCCTGCCACCCTGGTCCGCCGGCGAAGTCGCGTAGCAGCGTGCCGCGATACGGCTCGTAGTCAGCCGCCAGGATGAACCCGTGAATCACGACAGCGAACAGGTTCGAGAGGAGAAAGGCGGCGAAGACGGTGGCCGCGGTGCGCGCAGCGCTCATGACGCCTCCTGATCCTTGGCCCAGGCCCTGGCCCGGTCCTGAAGCTTTTTCGGTGACAGATCTTCGATGCGGCTGGCCATCGACCAGCGATGACCGAACGGATCGCGGACGATGCCGTAACGATCTCCCCAGAACTGGTCCGCCACGGGCATGACGATCGTTGCTCCGGCTTCGACCGCACGGTTGAAGAGAGCATCCACGTCGCGCACGTACAGGTGCATCGTCACCGTCGTCCCGCCGAGCGTCGCTGGTGACAGCATCGAATCGGGGAACTCGTCGACGACAAAGAAGCGCGAGTCGCCAAGCAAAAGCTCGGCGTGCATGATCGACGTGCCGTCCGGCGCCGTGTTGCGCAGCAGTTCGTGTGCACCGAGTGCCTTCGCGTACCAGTCGATCGCGGCACCGACACCTTTCACCACGATTTGCGGCGTGATGGTGTGAAAGTCCTCGGGGACAGGCGTCGTGGTCATCCGGCGCGCCCTTTTCCGGGACGTGGCGTGAGCAGATCGCGATGGCGTGCGGCATCGACCAGATCGGCGAGCCGCTCCGCTTCGCGCTTGGCGGCGGCAAGTCCCTTTGGCGTCAACCGGTAGTAGCGCCGGCGGTCCTCGTCGGTTTCACCGTGCAACGCGATGGCCAGTTCCTCGATCAAGCCGTCAACCAGCATGCGTTGAATCGAGCGGTACAGCGTGCCCGGACCAAGCCGGGTCTCGCCGTTGGTGAAGCGCTCGACGTCCTGCATGATGCCGTAGCCATGCGATTCGCCGTCGGCGAGCGCGAGGAGGATATGAAACACCGCCGGTGTCAGCAGCGGCGACGGTTGGTCGTCTGGCTCAGGTTTTAGCCGATTCGCCGTGGATGTAACCACGGTGGATATATGTATCGCGGAGCGAATCCGCTGTCAAGGCAGCGTATGGCTGCCGGCGATGGCCAGCGAACCGCGCTGGGTGACGACCCGCCCGGGGACGACCGTGACACCCACGATCAGCGGATCACGCCCGGGAGCGACGACGGCGATGATGTGCGGTCCGGCGGGAAGCGTGAGGTTCTGGTAGTAGCCGCGAAATTGTTCGACACGGCCGACCGCGGCGCCATCGACGTAGACCTCTGCGCTCCACGGTTGGATATCGAGCTGAACACCGCCGGTGGGTGCGTCTGCGCCAAGTGCCGGCTGGTCAAGCGTGATGACCTCAGGAACCGTTGTCGCGGGCCGAACGGACGACGGGACAGGTGGCCGCGTGATCAGACGGCCGCGAGCCTGGGCCCCTGCGGTTGTCGCCGTTGACAGGATTGCGACGACGACGCCGATGGTGAGGAGGGCGGAGCGCATAGAGCCTCCAATCACGCGATACGCGTCTCTAGTGGGCAGCGCGCTCTTCGGCGCGCGCGGCCTCGAGAATGTGCTCGAGCCCCAGGTTCCCCTCGTGGCAGCCGTATTCGAAGATCTGCTGCGAGTCGTCTCGGGTCAGCGGCATCGTGAACGTGAACGGCTTCGTCCAGACCTCAGGGTCGTTGAACGTCACTTCCCACTGCACCGTTTTCGGCGAGGTTGGCGTGAAGCGCTCGGTCAGCGTGAACTGCTCGCTGTTGTAACGGTTGTTGTAGCCGAAGTGCGTGCGGTTGGTGAAGTTCTTCGTCTCGACGACCAGTGTGTTGCCGTCCCATCGCCCGCGCGCATCGCCGAGATATCCCCGGATCTTCTCGCTCACTCGTGGCCGGTTATCGAGCGGGATGATCCGCGTCTCATGAATCATCTCGTAACGAATCGCCACTGAGTCCGGGGTCTGGACGATCTCGTAGGCGTTTCCATAGATCGCGGGCATCATCGAACCTGGCAGTCCGCGCGTGATGCAACGATCGTAGAGGCTGCGATCGAGCCAGGTGTCGGCGCGTCCTTCGCCGTTGCGCGCGTCGTTGAGCGCCGCGACAGCGGCCTCGCGTTTCAGTGCCTGCGGCGTCATGGGCGGCAGACGCCCGTCCGGTGGATCGATGATGAGCCACGGACGGCTGCCGTTGCCCTGCAGGTGCTCGTACCAATGCGTCGGCCCGGCGCCAGTCTCCGCGCCGCCGATGCCCCCGGCGATCTTGGACGCGATCGCTTGCCGTTGCTTCGCGAGCGCCGCGAGGTCGGCGGCAGTGAAGTCCTTCGCTGATCGTCCCGCGAATTCCGCAGGCCGCTCGAGCGGGGTGTTCGTTTCGTCTTTGTTGGTGTAGACGCCCTGGAGATCAGGATGCCCCCACGGTGTCTTTGGAGGAGTCCACCCAGTGGTTTGTGCCTGTGGCGATGAGTGCAGGACCCAGCTCATCACGACGACCGTGACGGCGGCACACAGGCCTATGCGGCCAGTCGATCTCATACCAGCCCCCGTAGAGGCTGATGGTACTACGAGCGTGCCGTTCGCGTCTGTTTGGCCCGGGTCGCTGCGATAAACAGCCCGCCGACGATCGCAAACGCCAGAATGCCGACGATCTGCACCCAGCCGCCTACGTCGGCCGGGTGCGACAGCCGCCACATCGCCGCCCCGATGTCGAAGGCCGCAGGAGGATTGGCGCGCGTCGCCTGCATCGCATCGAGCACTGCGACGAGAAGCGCACCGACGATCGTGAGTCCGACGGCCGCTGCGATGCTGGGACCGAGCAGACCCGACGCGGGCGCCGCTACCGTCCGTGTGTCATGTTCGAACTTCGGTTCGCGGACGCCAAACGGCGCGAACCGGTGGAGCATCAACAATCCCGGAATCCCGATGACCAGTGTCGTCAAGAAAAAGTTCGACCAGCCGATCGCGTTGACGGCGAATCCCGTGATGGGTCCGGCGGCCACGCGGGGTAAGGCAAACAGGCTGGAGAACAGCGCGTATTGTGTCGCCGAGAATCGTTTCTCAGTCAG